>ERZ856578.6530-NODE-6530-length-13118-cov-2.551108_pt1 | contig 13118 bp, 15 predicted proteins | sample MGYA00514384_ERZ856578 | MGnify/ENA primary metagenome ERZ856578 (study PRJEB29103, sample SAMN06111958) | human gut metagenome | biome: human gut; feature: ankylosing spondylitis patient; material: healthy_person | host: Homo sapiens | place: China:Hangzhou...
TTTGTTCTTGTTTGGGTCGCTGCTGAACAAGTTCTACAAAATGAATTTATTGAAACGGCTGATGAATACGGAATTTCCAGTCGTGACCGCCGAGCGGTACTTCCCCTGCGGCTGTCCCGGATTGATCTGCCGCCCGCAGGCGCTGAAATCCATCTGCCGGTTGAACAGAACCCAGCGGATGCCGTTGTCGAAGTATTTCCGGAGGATCCCGACCTTTTCCTCCGGAAACGCAAACCGGGTACCGTGCAGCACCGTCGTCCACTTCGTCATCTCCGTAAAAAACGCCAGCCCGTAGTTGCCGAACTGAAGCTGCGGCCCGTGCTGGTGAAAACTCCAGTCCGGCTGAATTCCTTCGGCGTTTTCCGGGGCGCACCGAAGCTCTTCCGCGATCGCGCCGGCCCCCTCGTCCACCCAGCCGGGTTTTCCGTAAAAGACCCCCTTGAGCAGATGGATACCCGCAAGCCAGACCCGGTTCTGGGCGGTCATGCCGGGCTCGGAACGGTCGAGAATCGGAGTCAACTCCCGCAGCAGTTCCGACGGGAGCTCGTCACCGAGCAGCAGAATCACGTAGCACAGCAGCTGCGGCGTCCCGATGCTCTGATACCACCAGTTCGGGCTGGTCGGATCGCGCCGCGCCCAGAATTCCAATCCCCGAATCACCGCGTCGCGCGCCTCGGGCCGCTCGAAAAACACGCTGCCGGAACGACGATATCCGGAAGCAATCTGTTCCAGCCGGACGAGATGCGTCCGCGGCGGCCAGTGTCCGCGCTGCTGATTCCCATAATCGATGTCACGCCAGGAACCGTCCGGCTGCTGCGATGTGAGAATCCTGCGATTCAGCGTCCCCGCACCGCTCCGCGCAAAATATTCCGCCGCCTGCTCCCGAATCCGCCCGAGATCCGCATCCAGCGCATACAGACTCAACAGGGTAATCATCATTGCCGCCACTCCCGCGATTTTCATTGCCCACCTGCCTTTCCGATTTTAAGATAATATTCCCCGTCGGCAGTTGCAAATCAAAGGATGAAAAAAATATTTTAAAAATCAATACAATAAGGATGTCCGAATTTACGTTATATTGTCTGGATCGATCCGAAAAAACATCAACCCCATAAAATAAGGAGAAAAAAGATGAACCGGACAGTCAAATCTCTGCTGCTGGCGGCGATTCTGGTCGCCGGGGCGACCTGCGTTCACGCGGGCGACCACGGTCCGAGCGACGGCGTGGAGATCACCCGGGCGATCATGCACGGAATTACGCGCATTCTGGCGCCTTACCCCTGGAATCCGCCGCCACCGCCACCGCCGCCGCCAAGATATTGGTGTCCGCCTCCGCCGCCTCCACGGTGGTGTCCGCCGCCGCCTCCGCCGCCGAGGCGCTGGGCACCGCCGCCGCGGCATCATCATCCGCGGCCGGTGCGACCGCCCATGCCGCCGGGACGTCCCCGGCGCTGACGTTTCCCACTTAGTTGAGCAAAGGGTGATGAAAAACACGTGCGACTCCGGACCATCCGGAGCCGCACCATTTGTGTGCGAAAATCTTTCAAAAGGCAACCTCGGGGAAATCCGTTTCGGATTTGCAATTCATCATACCGCATGTATTGTAGCAGATGGAACCATCGATCGCTTGAATGTGCGGAGACCTCGAATATGAAACAACAACTCTGGCTTTTCCTATCGGAGAAAAACCGCCCGGGCGCTGCACTGACGGCGGCCGCACTCTCCTGGATTGCTGCGGAATCCGGAGCTCTGCTTGACTGTTACCTGGAGACGGAACGCGACGGCAGACTCTTCGCGGAAAACGGCTCGACCATCATCAGCGGACGCCATTTCCAGGATTTCAATTATCTCTGCTGCCGCGCGGATGTGAAAATCATCCGTTTCGGCGATACGCGGGTGTTCGACTCCAGCATCCGGGAATTCGGACTTGAGACGATCGCCTCCGGCTCCACGAACGCGGAACTTTACCGGACGCTGTTCCGTCATCTGGACCGGCCCGAACGAGGCGGAGCAACCGTCCTCGTTTCCGCAGAACCCCTCACGCTTCCGGATGGCGGAGAAGTGAAAATTCTGCCGTACCTGTTCCCGGAAGTCGCTTATCGCAAAGCGCTGTTCTTTCCGACGGAAGAGGCTGAAAGCGTCCTGCCGTTCCTTTCTCCGGGGACGGAGGTTCTGACCGCATACCGCGGCGAAGCGGAACTCGAGGCGCTGCGCACGCTGTTTCCCCGAATCCGCCAGGTCGACACGCTCCAGAACGGCGACTCCTGGAGAACCCTGACGCTGCGCATCGCCGAACGGTGGAAACACCGGGCGAAATCGCTGTTTTTCGGCGATCCCGCCGCGCTGGCCTGCCGGATTCCGGCGGAGTGCCGGGAACAGAGCGTCGCGGTGTTCGCTCCCCCGGAACCCATGAGCGTCAGAGAGATTCAAGTCGCCGGCTATGTGGAAAAGCATTCGGCCGCAGCCGTAGACGCCGCCGAACTCGCGCAGGAGATCGGCAATTCCGTCATCCACGGCCGCCAGACGCTCGACGGCGACATCCTGCTCTGGTCCCGGTACGGGGTCTGCATCCAGATCGTCGATCCGAACCGCCCGGCGTTCCCGGTCATCAGCGAATTTCCGCACGTCTGGTCCTCCCCGCCGCCGGGGGAGACGGAAGAGATCTCCGACGAACAGCTCCGCGAATGGGCCCGGCAGGGAAAACTCCTGACCACGCTGCTCTGGCACTCCGGAGAGATCGCCCACAACGAGGCGATGCTCAACGTGCTCGAATGTGCCGCGCTGAACCATGTCCGGATGGGGATCGGCGTTCACGCCCAGCGATACGAGACCTGCCCGCAGCTCTGGGAGCTGATCCGCACCCCGGAAGCGGCGGGCGGAGCGGCGGAGTACATCGAACCCGTCCTGCACTCGGGCGGGCTCGGCGTGATGGCGGAGACATTCTGTCCGCCGGAACGGTTTGCGGAAAACATCCGCACCGCCCTCGCCCGGATCGAAGCCGTCACCGGCCCGGCGGGGCGGCCGCGTGGATATTATGCGTTTCTCGATTCGGATCTCGCGACGCACCTGAGCGGCAGTCCGGCGATCTGGCGGGCGGCGGCGGAAGCGGGAATGGAGTATTTCATCTCATCGGCCTGTCCCGGCAGAAACCGGATTCTGGCGCAGCCGGGCGGCTGTGTCGTGCTGAATCAATCCTGCCGCGTGCTGGAGTCCTCCTCGCCGTTCGTCCGGATCACCACGGCGGAAGATGTGCGTCAACGCCGTTCCCCGGTTTTCCCCGGCTGGATGATCGCGACGCTCGACGCGCCGGTCATCGCGTTCCAGCCCTACATCTGGGAAAAGGGACACCGGTTCATGGAGCTGCTGAACGCAGTCCGGACCGGGGAACGGCAGGTGAACGTAAAACCATCCGTCATCGCACGATATGCCCGGATTCTGCACGGGGACGGCTTCCTGCCGCCCGTCGGTCTCACCGCGTTTCCGGGCCGGGACTCCGCAACAACCCCAACCCGGGAGGCGTAAAATGGATATGGTCACGGAAACTCTGCATACCCCCGTCAAAGCCAAAGTCGATGTCGTGGTCTGCGGCGCCGGCCCGGCGGGATGCACGGCGGCCATCGCGGCGGCGCGGGCGGGCGCTTCGGTCATGCTCGTGGAATACTTCGGATTTCCCGGAGGCATTCCGGCGGCGGCGGGCGTCAACGGGATCGGCGTCTGGAATCACGATCTCGACGGCCGCCCGCTGATCGACGGACTCCCGCGGGAGATCGTCTCGGAAGTGTTCCTGAAGAGCGGCGGAGATCCCCGCTTCCTCGCAAAAGTTTTCTCCACGCTGCCGCAGGCGCCCGACTACCGGAAGATGTTCGGCGGCTACTGGCTCAACGTGAATCCGGAAATGGTTAAAATCGTGCTCGACGAAATGCTTGCGAAAGCGGCCGTGCATCTGATGCTTCAAACTCAGGTCGCCGCCCCGCTGATGGAGAACGGAACCGTCTCCGGCGTCATTGTGGAATCGAAATCCGGGCGGGAAGCGATCCTCGCGGGGTGCGTCATCGACGCGACCGGCGACGGCGATATCGCGGCCCGTGCGGGCGCGGAATTCCGGATCGGACGGCCGGGGGACTCCCTCTGCCAGCCCATGTCGCAGATTTTCCTGACCGGAAACACCGACTACCCCGCGATGTACTACGGATTCGACGACGGAGACCCGGAACCGGATCCGCTGATCCGCAACCGGTTCCGCGGAGCGGTCGCAAAAGCCCGCGCCGAGGGGGTGATCCGGGAGAATCCGAATGACATTCTCTGCGCCGCGACCCGGCTCTATCCCGGACTTCCGACGCTGCGCGCCGTGAATTTCACCCGCGTCCAGCGCTGTTCCGCCATCGACGCGGACGAGCTGACCCGGGCTCTGACCGGCGGGCGGCGGCAGGTCGCGGAATCGATGGAGTTCATTCGACGTTACGTTCCGGGCGGGGAACATGCCGTGCTTGCGGCGATCTATCCGGCCATCGGAGTCCGGGAGAGCCGAAGAATCATCGGGGACTACCTCCTGACCGGGGAGGATGTGAAGAGCGGCGCCCGGTTTCCGGATGCCTTCGCCCGCGGGATCTACCTGCTCGACATCCACACTCCGGACGAGATCGGAGAACACTCCGAACTCATTCCGCTCGAACAGCCTTACGACATTCCCTACCGGGCGCTTCTCCCGGCGGGGGTGGAGGGGATTCTGACGGCGGGACGCTGTATTTCAGGAGATCATATCGCGCAATCGAGTTACCGGATCATGTCTCACTGCATGGCGATGGGGGAAGCGGCCGGAACTGCAGCGGCGCTCGCCTGCCGGAACGGTGTTTCGCCGCGCGCCCTCGACCCGGCGGAACTCCGGGCGGAACTCGAACGCAACGGGACCAACACCGGCCCCCGGTCCTGACCCGCCGTTCAACACGAAGCCGCGGCGGCGGCGATGAAACTCAGGAGGAAGAGAGTAATCAACGTCATCGCGGCGAAACCCGCTTTCCAGACGGCTTTCCGGCGCTCTTTTCCGCAGATCGCCCGGATGATGTTTTCGAGCGCCATCGCCGCAAGCAGAAGAGAGGAAACGACCCAGCTCCAGCCGAAAAAAGGTCGATCAAAGGGAAAAAATGTGAGCAGCACCGTCACCGCGACCAGTACGAAATCGGGAATGTCCCACAGCCGTGGCGGCACGAAACCAAAGACGAAAAATCCCACCAGCGAAGTCAGCCAGAGGTAGAGACTCAAACCCAATATTATCCCGAACAAGCCTCCGCTGTGACTCTCGAAGACCCCGCACCAGAGCAGTGCACCGAAGAGCCAGAGGGCGGGCAGGTGCGGAGCGAATTTCCGCCGGAACGTTTTCCGCTCCTCCGGCTTCTGATCGGCCTGATGCGTTTTCTGGCGAAACGGATGATTGCGGCGAATCGGCATGGCGGCGCTCCTCCCATCTTATTTCCGGAAACGATCCACATTACTATACCACACTCTTCCGCAAAATCAAAAACGGCGGAAGAAAAGGCATCAATCGGAAGCGATCCGCCGCCAATACAACCGGGAGGATATGCGGAAGAGCGCCGGCGGGCGGCGGCTTACGCCTTGACCAGCTGCTTTTTTACGAAGCGCAGCGGCTGTTGAAGCATCCGGATCGTGAGACCGACCAGAACCGCCGCAAGCACCGTTCCCTCCCGGATTCCGCTGACTTTCTGAAAGCAGCAGAGCGAAACGAGAATCGCAAGCACAACTATCGAGACATCGAAGCAGACTTTCACCGTTCCAAACGGAATCTTGTACTCCTCCGAAACCGTCCGGATGAAACCGTCGCCCGGCATGTAGGAGACGTTCGCAAGCAACTGAAACGCAATGCCGGTAGCAAGAACCACACATCCAAGCAGTTCCTCAATCAGTCGCAGCGGGTATGCCTCCGGAACGTAAAAGGAAGAGATCCACATCCCGAGATCGATGAAAAATCCGAATGCAAAAAGCGTCGGCAACTGTGCCAGCTGCGCCCAGCCGAACCGCCGCTTCAGAATGATCGCCTGCATGAAGATGAAGAGCAAATTGATTCCGACCGTAGTCATTCCTAGCGTCCACGGAATGATGAAAGTCATGACATAGGGCAGACTCGTGATGGGAGAAGTCCCCAACCCGGGCCGGGTGCTCAACGCGACGCCGAGTCCGGCGAGGACGAGCCCGATGATGAACAGAATAAAACGTTTCCTTTTGCTGTAACGATATTTCATTTATTTCCACTCCGACTGTTTTCCCGGGTCGTCTGCAGACAGCGCAGCAGACACTCCCGATCCTGTTCCGGAACACCCGCGCAGGCAGCCTCTTCCGCCTCGCGGAAAAGCTCACGTATGCGGTGGCCGATCGTCTCGCCTTTGTCAGTGAGCGAGACGATCGAGTTCTTCCGATTCTCGTCGCTCTTGTCGCGCCGGATCAGTCCGGAAAACTCCATCTTCCCGAGGATCGGGGAGAGCGTCGCCGGATCGATCAGACAACCGTCGGCGATCTCCCGCTGAAAGGAAGCGGGGTGGCTCATGAGAAAGTCGATCACTTTCGGTTGACCCGGCAGCAACTCCGGATATTCCCGCAGCAGCCGGGCGAGAAAACGCTTCTGAAACAACGTATGCGCCGCCAGAAGATTGTAATGCAGCGAATGTTCCATTTTATCTCTTCAAAATCATTAGTATCCTAATAATATATCACAGGAAGCGGTTATTTTCAAGCGGAGGAAAGGACGAATCCCGGAGAAGATCCGATTCCTCCTGCATTTTTCCCGGAGAATCCCTGTTTTTTCGTTTGACGGGACGGGATTGCGGGTGTATGATTCCTTATGGGGTCGAAGACACCACGAAGTCAAACAGCTTTCAGGAGGCAACATGAAAATGGGAAAAACTCTGGCGGTCACGGCGCTTCTCTGCGCCGCGGTTTTCACATTCTGCGGATGTCGGTCCGTCGACGCCGCCGCCGAGAACAAGGAGGAAAAAGCGATGAATATGCAGGACGTTTACCAGTTTCTGAAAGATGCCGGAGTCTACTACATCGCCACGGTCGACGGCGACCAGCCGCGCGTGCGCCCGTTCGGAACCATCCACATCTTCGAGGGAAAACTCTACATCCAGACCGGCCGGAAGAAGAACGTCTCGCGTCAGCTCGGCGTCAATGGGAAAACCGAACTCTGCGCGATGAAAGGCGATGAGTGGATCCGTCTCTCCGGCACACTCGTCGATGACAACCGCCGCGAGGCGAAAGCCTCCATGCTCGACGCCTACCCCTCCCTGAAAAAGATGTACAGCCCCGACGACGACAACACGCAGGTGCTCTATTTCAAGGACGCGACCGCCACAATCTACTCATTCTCGCACGACCCAATCGAAATCAAATTCTGACACTCCACACGGCTCTCCGGGTCCGGAGAGCCGGACTTATTTCAAATCACCGCAGGATTCGGTTTCAATTCCGCAGACAACCAGCTTGAAACTCATGGCAATGCGTCGAATTCGCGGATCATGTAGCCGCCCTCCCCGGCGGCCTCCTTGAAATTAAGTTTGATGTAACGCGCACGGCGCGGCGCAGTAAGCTGAATCGTCTCCTCCGAGCGCGGCGGGCGGTCCGTCGCCGCGTAGGCATCGAAAAAACGTTTCCCGTCCTCGGAAAGCTGAACCGTAAAACTCTTCGGAGCCCCGTCTCCCCAGTCGATCTGGAGTCGGGCAACCCGCCGAATTCTCCCGAGATTGAACTGAATCCACTGCGCCTTTCCGCCCGGTGCGCGCCACGCGGTCCGGTGCGATCCGTCCGTCGCATACTCGGGCGCTCCGTCCGGCATCTGCGACGCTCCCGCCCACGCCTTGCAACGGTAAGCCGGGCTCTTCACCGGCGGATACACCTCCACCTCGTACAGGGAAAATCCGTACTGCGTCGTCCGCTCCCGGCAGTCGATCCGGATGAATCTCGCCTCCTGCGGCGCAAAATCGACGACGTCATACGCTCCCTGCGTCCCCTCGGTCTGTTCAAAAACCTCCTTGTAATGCTCGTCGTCGGTCGAAAGTTGAATTGCGTACCACAATGGGGCGGAACGTTCCCAGTTCAACACGATCCGCCCGATCCGCCGCACCTGCCCGAGGTCGAGCGTCAGCCACTGGTCGTCCCCCCGGTCGGAGGACCAGCGGGTCGAGGCGATTCCATCCACGGCAAAACAGCTCTCATATTTCGGATACTCGACCGAACTCCTCAAAGTCGCGCAATCCCGCGCGTAGTTCGGGTATTCAACGGCTGAGAGCGGCGATGCCGCCGCCACCGCCGCACCTGCAAAAGAGAACAGAATTTTCCGAACCTTCCCGGTCATGCGCCCGCTCCCCCCGTCCGCAGGGCGCGGATCTTCGCACAGACCCGGCGCGCTTCCGCCAGGATCTCCGCTTCGCCCGGGATCTCCCGGTTTTCCATCAGAATCCGCCCGTCGCAGATCACCGTGTCGATGCAGCTCGAATCGGCTGAATAAACGAGGTTCGCCGTCAAATTGAAGTCCGGAACAAGCAGCGGATTGTCGAGATCGACCAGAACAATGTCCGCCAGTTTCCCCGCAGCGATGACCCCTGCGTCGATCTCGAACGCCTCCGCTCCCGTGCGCGTCGCCGCCCGGAAGATGTCGCCGTCGCGCCCCGCGGTCGGGCTGCCGGACTCGTTCTTCGCCGAGAGCGCCGCAAACTTCATCTCCTCGAGCATCGAGAGATTGTTGTTCGACGCACATCCGTCGGTGCCGATCGTGAAACGGCAGCAGCCCATCTCCACCGCCCTGCGATAGCGGAACTGACCCGACGCAAGCTTGAAGTTCGAGCAGGGACAGAGCGAGATATACGCGCCGCGCTCCCGGATGATCTCGATATCCCCGTCCGAGAGATGCACCGCGTGCGCGAGCACGGTCCGCGGCCCGAGAATCCCGAGCGAATCGAGATACGCGATCGGCGTCATGCCGTGCGCCGCCACACACTCCTCCACCTCGCGCGCGGTCTCGGAGGCGTGGATATGGATCACATGACCATCGGCTTTCGCATCCTCCGCGACGCGGCGCAGCACCTCCTCTGAAACCGTGTAGACCGCGTGCGGCGCGTGCGCCACCTGAATCCGTCCCGAGCCGCCGCCGTTCCACGCGAGCAGCTCCTCGTTGCATTTCCGGTTGCGCTCAAGCACAGCTCCATCGGAGCCGGAGATGTAAAGCAGCCCGATCGCCGCCCGCATGCCCATCTCCTCGACCGCGCGGATCGCGTCCGGCTGATACCAGTACATGTCGTTGAAGAAAACCGTTCCGGACCGGATCATTTCGAGCAGTGCGAGCCGCGTCCCGGCGTAGATGTCCTCCCCGGCCAGTCTCCCCTCCGCCGGCCAGATATAGTCGTTCAGCCAGGTGAAGAGTTCCATGTCGTCGGCGTAGCCGCGCAGCAGCGTCATCGCCGCATGCGTGTGCGTGTTGTAGAACGGCGGAATCGCCGCCTTGCCGGAGCCGTCGATCACGCGGGCGGTTCCGGGCGCGATTTCCGGCGCGATGCGGGCGATCCGATTCCCCTCGATGAGGATGTCGGTCTCTGCTCCGTCCAGCCGGACCCGTTGAATCAGAAGCGTATTCATCGATTTTTCTCCAGAAATCCGAGCTCGGGGGCAACGACGCCGGAACGCCGCACCGTATCGAGAATCCTCTCCTCAAGTTCCGGCGAGGGGCGGTTCAACCCCGGTGCGAGTCCGCCGCCGAGCACCTCAAGCGCGCCGCAGTTGTCAAGCGCCATCGTCGGATCGATATACTTGAGATGGGTCGGCTCCTCGAGCACGAAATTCAGCGGCTCTTTCGCGTTCAGCACCCGTTCCGCCGGGATTTCCGGCCCGAACTCGTCCTCGACTCCCATATTCGCGACGATCGCATTTCCATCGGTCAGAATGGCCGGATCGAACTTTCCGGAGAGCGCTCCGCGGATGCCGGTCGCACAGACCACACACCACGCCTCTTTCAGCGCGGTTTCGATTCCCGCGCGGTCGCCGAGATCGACGATCGACGCACCGAACGGCGGAACGACTTTCCGCACGTCGTCGACGACCGTCACCTGCGCCCCGCCGAGCGAGGCGTACATCACGATGCCGGAGCCGACCTTGCCGCAGCCGAACACCACGATCCGTTTTCCGGAAAAGTCGCCGTATCCGAAGCGGGCCATGCCGCGCCGGAAGCCGTCCCCGGTCCCGAGCGCGGTTTCGATCTCCTTGATCCGCCCGTCGTCCGCGAGAAAGACCGGCTGCGCACAGTCGCAGTAGCGGTACATCCCGGAGCGGGTCAGTTCGACGTAGCCGTACTGCGCTTTCACATCGGCATTCGCCCCGGCGCAGTCGAGCACAACGTCGTAGGTGCGTCCGAGCGCCGCCTCGTCCGCGAGCGCCACGCCGCATTCGCGCAGAGTCTCGACCACACGCTCGTCATACGGGATTCCACTCCCGTAACCGACCGTCAGCTCCGCGCCGCCCTCGAGCAGCGCAATATATTTCACCATCGTGTTGCGGAACACCGGCGTCGCGTCGAAAATCCGCCGTCCCGAGAGCGGTTTCGCCGCGCGCCATTCGCGCATCTGTTCCGCGAGTGCCGGATACTCCTCCGGCCGATAGACGCCGCGCAGCGCCTCTTTCAACCATTCAATCTGCATATTCATCCCCGACCAGTAACGCCCTCCGACCCCTTGTTCAAAGCAAAGCCGTTCTCATCGTATCTCCCTATAAAAGATACCGCGAATTCCGGCAGTACGCAACCCGGGCCGGGGCTTTTTCCGAAAAAAAAGACCCCCTCCTGCATCCCGGACAAAATAATCCCGTATTTTGTGGAAAACATTCTGGAAAATCGAGGAAAATGGATTATCTTGTATGATATACAATATTCCATCAATCATCACCTTTCGAGGAGTCGATATGCTGCCTGAATCGAGTTTGAAATTTCTGAAAGAGTTCATGACCGCCTCGAGCCCGTCCGGGTTTGAAGAGGAGGCGGCGGCCGTGTTCCGCAATTACCTCTCCGGCTTCTGCGCGGAGGTCAAAACCGACGTGCTCGGCAATACCATGGGAATCCTCAATCCCGGAGCGCCGCTGCGGGTCATGCTCGCAGGGCACTACGACGAAATCGGCTTCCAGATCGTCTACATCTCCGACGAGGGACTGCTCTACTTCCGCCCGAACGGCGGGATCGACAAGCTGAACGTCCCGGCCACCGAAGTCGAGATCCTGACCGCGAACGGCCGCGTCCCCGGCGTGATCGGCAAAAAACCGATTCACCTGCTCAAGCCCGCCGAACGCGACACCGCTCCGGATCTCTCCGACATGTGGATCGACATCGGTGCGACGAACCGTGAGGAGGCGGAGAAGCTCGTCTCGGTCGGCGATCCGGTCGCAGTCCGCTCGAACTTCCGCATGCTCAACGAAAACCGCTTCGTCTCCAAAGGCATGGACGACAAGGTCGGCGCGTTCGTCGTGGCTGAAACGATGCGCGAACTCTCGAAACGCAAACTCAACGTCGCAGTCTACGGCGTCGGCACCGTCCAGGAGGAGGTCGGACTGCGCGGCGCGCATACAAGCTGCTTCGGCGTCGATCCGCAGGTCGGCTTCGCGATCGACGTCGGCTTCGCGACCGACATCCCGGACATCCCGAAAAAACTGCTCGGCGACATCAAACTCGGCGCCGGCCCGGAACTGAGCCGCAGCTGCGACAACAACGTCGTCCTCGGCCGGCTGATCCGCAAGGTCGCCGGAGAACACAGGATCGCCTATCAGGAGACCGCGTCTCACCGTGCGTCCGGCGGCACCGACACCGCCCAGATGCAGATGACCCGCGCCGGCGTCGCAACCGCGCTCGTGAGCATCCCGAACCGCTACATGCACTCGCAGGTCGAGATGTGCGATCTGCGCGACGTCGAGGGCGCCGTCCAGCTGCTGGCCGAATCGATCGCGGCGCTGAAAGGCGACGAGAGTTTCATCCCCGGAATCGACTGAACACGAAAAAGAAAGGAGAAGCTGACGTGACCCAGTCCGAGTTGGCCGCCGCACTGCAGCGGCGGCAGCACACCCGCAAGAACCTGAAGCGTTACATGCATACCCGCAGCTTCAACCAGCTCGCCGGGCGCAATACCGCGCCCGGCAGCGCCCGACGTACGCGACGCAGCCATGCATCGGCGAAAATCATGCTCAGCCTGATCGCCATGGGAAGCATCGCCACCGGGCTGTACTTCGTTTTCTTCTGATTTCTCCGGCCGGATCGGCCTCATCCCCCGCCGATCCGGCAGAAAGCGATGGGCAGCAGCAGCGTTTTGATTACGAATTTGAACGGGGCAATTCCTCCGGCGATCATGTTGCGCACCCCGTTTCCGAGCTGTCCGAACGGGATTCCGACCGTGGCCTGAACCACTCCGAGCGGCAAGCGGAAGAAATTGACGAGATCATACCCCATCGACACCATGTGCTGTGCGCCGCTCATAAGTCCGCGCATGACATACGGCGCGGCGACCTGCGCGCCCTTGATCGCAATCGGCGTCAAAATCGCGATCGTCACCGGATCCATCGCCTCGACCCGCTGCATGGCAGGCGGAGCTGCGAAGCAGAACAGCAATAGAAGAAGAATCAAACCTTTCCTCGTCGCCATGATTCCGTTCTCTCCTTGTTTCATCAGTGGAACATCCATTCCAGGTATTGTACGGTATTATCCTGCGGTCCGGTGATCTTGAACCCCGGAAAAGTGAACGTCAGCCGGTACGACGGGCGGCGCGGCGGCAATTCCTGCCCGACACGGTTGCGCCCCGCATCCTCGTCGGCGGTCGCAACGGAGTCCGGCAGCTGCGTGAGCTGCGGGCCGATGGTGACGGTATAGGTGCCGCTCTCCTGCCACGTGAGACCGCCGAGACGCGAAACGAGCAGTTCATCAAGCTGAACTTCGAGCAGAATCCGCTCACGCCGGTAGCCGTCGAGCGCCGCCAGAACCTCGTCGGCCTCCTCCTCTTCGAGATTGCAGTAGGTCTGAAGCATGAGCCTCCCCATGCAAAGATATGATGCAAGCCGAGAGGCATCATGTAGTCTACTACTGCTTCTCT
>ERZ856578.6536-NODE-6536-length-13114-cov-2.734065_pt1 | contig 13114 bp, 10 predicted proteins | sample MGYA00514384_ERZ856578 | MGnify/ENA primary metagenome ERZ856578 (study PRJEB29103, sample SAMN06111958) | human gut metagenome | biome: human gut; feature: ankylosing spondylitis patient; material: healthy_person | host: Homo sapiens | place: China:Hangzhou...
GGTTCTTCTTCCAGTTCGAAATCGGCGGCGGTATTTTTGCCGGCCTGATTATGGATGAAAAACTCGGGCTGGCTGAATAAATTGAAAAATGTGCTGATGGTCTTCAATTTGGGGAACCTTTACAAGATGAATGTCGGATGGTCCTGATCAGGCATAACATCGCAATAAAATGATATTGGCGGCTTGGTGAAGATCAACTGAACCGGGAATATCGCGACTTTTTTGACGATGCCTTTTCCTGCTTCAAACAAGCGACAGATAAGGCTTGACAAAAAAGTGCAAAAGAGAAAAAGTAGCAACACTAATCCGGTTTTCAGCCTTTCTTTTCTTTTTTGGCTGGACACTTTTTCGCTTATGTTTTACATTCTCGACAGTGCTTTTTGGCAAATAAATTCGACACGCATGACTGAGATGGTTTTCGGCATGTGTGGCCTTGTCCGGTTTGATGTTTCCACAGCCGTTTCTCTCTGGAAAAACGTGTTCAGGCCGGTTTTCCCTTAGCGCGGGTTAAAGAGCCCGTTAAAAGTTCCGGTTTTCATCTGGCCTCGCAATTGCGATTTTCGGTGAAACGCGGAATTCCTTTATTCGTATGAATATGGAAGAGGAAAAAAAAGTCCTCGAAACGGCCTTGTTGTGTGCGCAGGAACCCTTGTCGCTACAGGACATGAGAAGCATGTTCGACGGCGATGCACGCGGCGTGAAAATCAGTGCCGACCGGTTCAGGTCGCTGATCGAGGAGCTGAAAAACGACTGGTCGGGCAAGGGACTGGAACTGGTCAATGTCTCGAACGGCTGGCGTTTTCAGAGCCGTCCGGAAATGAAACCCTATCTGGAAAAACTGCGTCAGGAAAAACCTCCCCGTTACAGCAGGGCGACGATGGAAACGCTGGCGATCATCGCCTATAACCAGCCCGTTACCAGAGGGGATATCGAGCGGATTCGTGGAGTGACTGTCAATTCGCAGGCTATTCGCCTGCTGGAAGAAAGAGGCTGGATCGAGGCGATCGGCCATCGTGAGGTTCCGGGACGGCCTGCGCTTTTGGCCACGACTTCACAGTTTTTGAGTGATCTGGGACTGGCTTCGCTGGAACAGTTGCCGCCTTTGCAGGTGTTGCAGGAAATGGATATGGATTCCATCTGACCGGCTTTTTGCGGCCGGATGTGCAATACGGGAAACGGGAATAATTATAGTTTGAGTATGATTGAAATGGATAACGATATGGATGTTGGAGCACCGGTTGATGCGGTAAATGAACCGCCAGAGGTGAAGGCCGAAAAAGAAAAACGCCCGGGGAAGAAAACAGCTAAAAACGCAACAGCCAGACCGGCATCCCGGACGGCAGGAAAACCGTCATCCAGAGCAAAAGCTGCACCGGATGGAGCTGATCAAACAGGTATGGTACCGGCTGTGAACGATACCCGATCCGAAGCGGTTGCCGACAAACCGGCATCCGGAAAAAAACCGGCCAGAAAACCGGTCGCCAAAATGAACCGGAATGCACCGAAGAACCGCAAGGATGCGGACAAGAACGATGCAGGCAACGTTTTCCGGTTTGTGACTTCCGACGATTACGACAAAATCAATGGAGAGGGTGACGCTTCGGCAGATGCACCAACGAAACAAAAGAATGCCAAACGTGAATTGAGGGCTGAAGACGACGCTCCCAAGCTTCACAAGGTGCTTGCCGATGCCGGTCTCGGTTCCCGTCGCGACATGGAAGAACTGATCATTGCCGGACGCGTTTCCGTCAATGGTGAACCGGCTCATATCGGCCAGAGAATCCTGCCGACGGATCAGGTACGCATCAATGGGAAACTCTTGCAGCGCAAAGTGACGAAAAGCCTTCCGAAAGTCATGCTTTACCACAAACCGGCCGGTGAAATCGTCAGTCGTGACGATCCTGAAAAAAGAGCATCCGTTTTCGATAACCTGCCATCGCTCAAAAACAGCAAATGGCTGGCTGTCGGTCGTCTGGATTTCAATACGGAAGGCCTGCTTCTCTTTACCAATAACGGGGATCTTGCCAATCGCCTGATGCATCCCCGCTACAATATCGAGCGTGAATATGCCGTCCGTACACTGGGCGAACTGGAAGAAGGCATGCGGCAGAAATTGCTGGCGGGCGTCGATCTGGGAGATGGGATCGGACAGTTTTCGAGTATTGCCGATGGTGGTGGCGAAGGCATCAACAAGTGGTATCGGGTCACGATCGGTGAAGGGCGTAACCGTGAAGTGCGCCGCATGTTCGAATCGGTAGGCCTGACGGTTTCCCGCCTGATCCGTACCCGTTACGGTGTGATCACACTCCCGCAGAATCTGAAACGTGGCCGCTGGGACGAGCTCGACGATAACGCTGTCCGCAACCTGATGCGTCTGTCAGGTATGGAACCGAAAGGAGACAAGAGCGCGACGGAAACGGCAAAAGGCCGCAGTGCTGGCGCCAAACGTCAGGGACAGGACAGAAAAGGGAGCTTTGGAAGGTCCGAAACACTGTCCATTCATGAATTCCGCAACAATGACTCCCGTTCGAAAAAAGGGCCGACCAGTGCTCAGAAGGGTGCGCCCCGCTCCCGCCAGCCTGATCCGCTTCAAACGACTTTCGGTTATGCCGGAAGAGTTGAATCGACGACCATGCGAGGCAATGCTCGCGGAAATCGTGGCCAGCAGGGGCAACGTCGTCGCGGAAAATAAAAATTTTCGAAAGTGACTGAATACGGCAGCAGGGGTTTACCTTGCTGCCGTTGTTTTATCGGGGTATCCGCAAAGGTCGTTGATCAGACAGTTTTCACACTGGAAATTCTTGGCCTTGCAGACATAACGCCCATGCAGCAAAAGCCAGTGGTGGGCGTTCATCATGTATTTCGGAGGGATGACTTTCACCAGTCCCTTTTCAACTTCCAGCACGTTTTTGCCCGGGGCAAGCCCGGTCCGGTTCGACACGCGGAAGATATGCGTATCGACTGCCATCGTCATCTGATTGAAAGCCGTGTTCAGAACGACGTTGGCCGTCTTGCGCCCGACGCCCGGAAGTGCTTCAAGCGCTTCCCGGTCTGCGGGAACGTCGCCGTCGTGTTTTTCCAGCAATATTTCCGACATGCGAATGATGTTTTTGGACTTGGTAGGATACAGGTTGATCGTCTTGACGTAAGACTTCAGTCCTTCAACACCAAGCGCAATAATGGATTCGGGAGTGTTGGCGACCGGATACAGTTTTTCAGTCGCCTTGTTGACCGAGATGTCCGTCGCCTGAGCGGATAACATCACGGCAACGAGCAATTCATAAGGACTGTTGAATTGCAGATCAGATCGGGGATCGGGATTCGCTTTTTTGAAGCGCTCGAACATTTCTTCTATTTTTTTCGGCGTCATTTGTCTGTTTTGTAAGGAAATAGTGGAAGCGAAGCCAACATGATGCCACTTTTTCGAAAATCCGGTTGGCAGCCTCGTATTTCAGGACAAAAACGGTTCAGGGTTTATGGCGGTATTCTCTTGCTTTTTCCCTGGCACGTTCCAATGCTTTACGGAGGATTTCCGATTTTTTATTCTCTGCTTGTGAAGCGGATTCCTGTGCAGGTTGCTTGCTGGCACTCAGGCGGTTCAGCTTGTTTTTTTCATCATCGAGACGTTTTTGCCGCCTCTCGAAACGCTCACGGGCAGCGCTTGCATGTCCGGTATCCCATACTTCGGAAAATGGTAGCGTTGCTGACATGTTTTTCAGGCCTATGCAATCGAGCGGGCATGTCGGGATGCACAATTCACAGCCGGTACAGTAATCGTTTATGACAGTATGCATCATTTTGCCGGTGCCGACGATGGCGTCGACCGGACAGGCCTGAATGCAAATCGTGCAGCCGGTACATTTCGTCTCATCGATGATGGCAATGGAATACGGTTTTTCCTCGCCACAGCTTCTGTCCAGCGGCAATTCTTCAAGCTGTAGAAGTTCGGCCAGTTTCTGTATTCGGGATTGTCCCCCTGTCGGACAACGATTGATGGGGACTCCGTTTTCCACAATGGCCATGGCATAGGCACGGCAGCTGTCGAAACCACATTTGGCACATTGGGTTTGCGGCAGTATGGATAGAATCCGGTCGATCAGTCCGGTTTTGTTTTCTTCAGGATTTCTCACAGCGCTATTATCGCAAATTTTTCATGCAATAAAAAAGCCGTCAGCTTCATGCTGACGGCTTGCGCGATTCATTGTCGTCTTAATCGAAAGTCGGCGTTTCGACCCCCAGAACCTTGTGCAGTTTCGGAGAGGTCGTGGTGTATTGGAGATGGACTTTCTTTTCCGGGAAGACGTAAGGTGCGGCAGCAAAAGCGGCCAGTGCGGCTTCGTGGAAGCCTGAGAGGATCAGTTTTTTCTTGCCCGGATAAATATTGATATCGCCCACGGCAAAAATACCGGGGATATTCGTCTGGAATTTTTCCGTATCGACGACAATCTGGCGACGGTCGATTTCGAGGCCCCATTCGGCAATCGGTCCCAGTTTCGGCGACAGGCCGAAGAAGACGAGCAGGCAGTCCAGCGGCAGGCGGCGCGTGACGCCGTCAAGACCGGTGACCTTGATTTCCGTCAGTTTGCCGTCCTGGCTTTCATAACCCGTTACCTGTCCGGTCAGGGCCTGCATGCAATATTCTTCACACAAATCCTTCATTTTGGAAACGGAAGCGGGCGCGGCGCGGTATTCCTCACGGCGGTGAAGCAGAATGACGGATTCGGCGATGTCGACCAGTTTCAGGGCCCAGTCCAGTGCGGAATCACCACCACCACAGACAACGAGATTTTTTCCCCGGAACAGTTCAGGGTCTTTGACACGGTAAAAGAGCTGGGAATTTTCGAATTGCTCGATACCATCCACTTTCAGGGTGCGTGGCTGGAAAGCGCCGACGCCGGCCGCGATGAAAACGGTTTTGGTAATGAATTTCTTGCCAATGGATGTTTCCAGATCGAAACGGCCATCCTCGCGGCGTTCGACCTTGACGACTTCTTCTCCGAGATGGAAGGTCGGGCCGAAAGGCTCGATCTGTTTCATCAGGTTTTCCGTCAGTTCAAGGCCTGTATAGGAAGGAACCGCCGGAATGTCGTAAATCGGTTTGTCGGGATACAGTTCAACGCATTGGCCGCCGACAGCGGGCAGGGAATCGATGACGTGCGCCTTGATTTCGAGCAGTCCTAGCTCGAATACCTGAAAAAGTCCAACCGGACCGGCGCCGACGATAACGGCATCGGCTTCGATTGGCATAGTGTCAATTCTGGCATCCATTATTGATGAAGTTCCTGTTTATGACCGTCTCCCCGTAAAGAAAACCATGCTCACAATACAGCTGCAAGAGCATGGCAGGCAGGAAACGACGGTACGATGAATCGTTAATTCTCTATTTAATCAGATGACGCAATTTGTCCTTGACGTCTTTCCATTTGTCCGCATCGGGCATCGGGTCCTTTGAACGGGTGATCGTGGGCCATTTTCCGGACAGTTCCGCATTCAATGCGATAAATTCCTGCTGGTTCTCCGGTACGTCTTCTTCAGCGAAAATCGCTTCGGCCGGGCATTCCGGGACACAGACTGCACAATCGATGCATTCATTCGGATTGATCACCAGTGTATTGGGCCCTTCGTGAAAACAATCGACAGGGCATACATCCACGCAATCCGTATATTTACAGAGAATACAGGCATCGGTGACAACGTGAGTCATAATCGTCCTTCTGGTTTATTCCTTGGGGGGTGACCGATAAAAATTTGAATTATAAAATAATTCGGCCTCATGAAAACCCTGCATTCTAGAATAATTCAGACATCCTAACAAATTTCAAACAAAATAGTAATGATAATCATTCTCATTTATAAGTTTGTGGAAGAATAGCACTTTGCCGGTTTTTTTGAAGATTTTTTGATTGTTTTTTGATGAAAAATATCAGAATTTTGCTGTATTTGAACAATTTCGGCTAAAATGTCGAGCTGTTTTAATGAATAATTGCCGTTTGTTTTGGATTGCCCGCCGCCAAGGGGGTAAACTGCGGGACAAAGGCGCGATTTATATTTTTAGTTAAATGAAAAACGGTTTTGAAATCAGGTGTCTGGTTTCAAAGCCTCTATTTTTTGGACAAATTACATGGCAAACGCTGTTGAAACCCTGGAAAAGCTCGAAAGACGTCTGACCGTCTCCATCCCTGTCGCTGACATTACAACGGAAGTTGAAAAACGTTTGAAAGTACGTGCACGTACTGCAAAAGCTTCCGGTTTCAGACAGGGCAAAGTGCCTATGGATATGGTTGCATCCATGTATGGTGCAGGCATCCAGAATGACGTACTGAATGAAAAAATCTCGTCTGCTTTCTCCAAGGCTGTCGAAGAAAACAATCTGCGCGTTGCGGGTTATCCGAAATTCGAGGAAAAAACCGGTGACGACGTTTCCAAGGACGAAATCGCCTTTACCGCAACTTTCGAGGTTTATCCTGAAGTCAAGATTGGCGATCTTGCCAAGGTAGAGCTGGAAAAAGCCGTTGCAACGGTAACCGATGCCGAAGTCGACAAGACTCTGGATATCCTGAGAAAACGTCAGGCACATTTCCACGTCAAGGGTGAAGACGGCGAACACGGCAAGGGCGGTGACGACGTATCCGCGCAGGATGGCGACCGCGTAACCATCGATTTCACCGGCCGTATCGACGGCGTTGAATTCGAAGGTGGCAAGGCCGAAGACTTCCCGTTCGTTCTGGGTGAAAAACAGATGTTGCCTGAATTCGAAAATGCGATTCGTGGCATGAAAGTCGGCGAAACCAAGGTTTTCCCGCTGGCTTTCCCTGAAGACTATCATGGCAAGGATGTAGCAGGCAAAACGGCTGAATTCACCGTTACCGTAAAGAAAATCGAATGGTCGCATTTGCCGGAACTCGACGATGCATTTGCACAGGCGCTGGGCATCAAGGAAGGCGGCGTTGCAAAACTGCGTGAAGATATCCGTACCAATCTGGAACGTGAAGTCAAGAATCGCCTGATTTCCATCAACAAGAACCGTGTGATGGATGCCCTGATCGACGTGTCCGAATTCGACATTCCACAGGCACTGGTCAAACAGGAAACCGACCAGCTGATCGAAATGACCCGTCACGATCTGTCAGTACGCAATCCTGCACAGAAAGATATCGCACTGCCACCTGAACTCTTTGCCGCGCAGGCCGAAAAACGTGTCCGTCTGGGCATGCTGCTGGGCGAGTTGATCAAGGACAATATTCTGGCGGTCTCTGCTGATAAACTGAAGGAAAGGGCAACTGAAATTGCTGCCAGCTATGAAAATCCGCAGATGGTCATCGATTATTACCTGAACCATCCTGGTCGTCGCAGAGAACTGGAAGCAATGATTATGGAAGAAAACGCAGTAGATTACGTTTTCGGAAAAGCCAAGGTAACTGACAAGGCAGTTCCTTTCGAAGAACTGATGAATCAGCCACTGTAATCAAGAAAATCTCCGGATTTTCACCATTTTGACAGGACGACAAATGACACAGTTTCGTGATTCTGCACTGGACACCCGGATGCTGGGCATGATCCCCATGGTGATCGAACAGAGTGGCCGCGGGGAACGGGCTTATGATATTTATTCCCGTCTCCTGAAAGAAAGGATTGTCTTTCTGGTCGGTCCGGTCATGGATCAGAATGCCAATCTGATCGTTGCGCAGCTCCTGTTTCTGGAAAGCGAAAATCCGGATAAAGACATTTCGCTGTATATCAACTCGCCGGGCGGCTCCGTTTCGGCCGGAATGGCGATTTACGATACGATGCAATTCATCAAGCCGCAGGTTTCGACCCTGTGTACGGGGCTGGCGGCTTCGATGGGCGCGTTTCTTCTGGCGGCTGGCGAAAAGGGCAAGCGTTTTTCACTGCCCAATTCGCGCATCATGATTCACCAGCCATCAGGCGGCGCGCAGGGGCAGGCAACGGATATTGAAATCCATGCGCGTGAAATCCTTTACCTGCGTGAAAGGCTGAACGGTATTCTCGCCGACAATACCGGCAAGAGTATCGAACAGGTCGCTCGCGATACGGAAAGGGATAATTTCATGTCGGCAAATGAGGCAAAGGATTATGGCCTTATCGACGATGTCCTGTCCAAACGTATGTAAAGGCGCCTCGATCATTATGCAAAAGCCCGAACATCTTACGTTCGGGCGTTTTTTTCGATGTCCGCTGCCAGAAAACCGGGTTTATGGTATCTTCATAATTCTCATATCGAATCCAAAAACTTGACCCTCTACTCATGTCAGAAAACAAAACACCAGCACCTGAAAAAATGCTTTATTGCTCGTTCTGCGGAAAAAGCCAGAATGAAGTCAAAAAGCTGATTGCCGGTCCATCCGTATACATTTGTGACGAGTGTATCGATTTATGTAACGACATTATCCGGGATGAACTGTTAAGCCCTGAATTCGGTCAGGAAAACGGTTCCGAACTGCCGACGCCAAAAGAAATCTGCAATCTGCTGGACCAGTACGTTATCGGTCAGGAACAGGCGAAGAAAATTCTTTCCGTCGCGGTTTACAATCATTACAAGCGCCTGAAATTCTATGGTGGCAAGAATGACGACGTCGAACTGTCGAAAAGCAATATCCTTCTGGTCGGCCCGACAGGTTCCGGCAAGACGCTTTTGGCACAGACTCTGGCCAGAATGTTGAACGTACCTTTCGTCATTGCCGATGCAACCACTCTGACCGAAGCCGGTTATGTGGGCGAAGACGTCGAAAACATCATCCAGAAACTGCTTCAGGGCTGCGAATACGATGTCGAAAAAGCGCAAAGAGGCATTGTTTACATTGATGAAATTGATAAGATTTCAAGAAAGTCCGATAATCCTTCCATCACCCGTGACGTGTCGGGTGAAGGGGTTCAGCAGGCCTTGTTGAAAATGATCGAGGGAACCATGGCATCGGTTCCTCCGCAAGGTGGTCGCAAACACCCGAATCAGGATTTCATTTCCGTGGATACCACCAATATCATGTTTATTTGCGGTGGGGCATTCGATGGTTTGACGAAGATCATTTCGAATCGTTCCGAGAAGGGCGGCATCGGATTTTCCGCGCGCGTGAAAAGTCCTACGGACATTGTCGAAAGCGAGAAACTTGCCGACGTCGAACCGGAAGATCTGATCAAATTCGGCCTGATTCCCGAATTGATCGGTCGTCTTCCTGTCGTGGCCGTATTGCACGAACTGACAGAAGAAGCGCTTGTTGATATTCTTGAAAAACCCAAAAACGCTTTGGTCAAGCAGTACACGAAGTTGTTGCAAATGGAAGGCGCTGAACTGGAGATTCGTCCTGAAGCTCTTCGTGCGATTGCCCGAAAAGCGCTGGAACGCAAAACCGGTGCCCGGGGCCTTCGTTCCATAATGGAGAATTTATTGCTTGATGTGATGTACAACTTGCCGACAGAGCAAAATGTCACCAAGGTCGTCATCGATGAAAATACGGTGACGAAAGATTCGAAACCTTTACTGATTTATCAGGATAAACAAAAAGTAGCCGGACAAAGCTGAATTTGTTTTTTGCGCATTTGATTGCCGGTCATTTTTCCATTTTCAAGGCAGGCTGCCAGCCTGCCGAAAGTCTTGGATAATTTTCACGTCAGGTCTTGTTTTTTCAGGGATCGGGCCAAAATTATCCTTATGCTTATTATTTAAGGTTTCTCATGATGACTTCAACTGATATAAAGCCGTCTAGATTGCCATTGCTTCCATTACGGGATGTGGTTGTCTTTCCGCATATGGTCATTCCCCTGTTCGTCGGGCGTCCCAAGTCGATTCATGCGCTTGAAACGGCAATGGAAAATGAAAAAACCATCATGCTGGCTGCCCAGAAAACAGCGGCAAAGGATGAACCGTCTGCAGAAGATATTTATGAAATAGGGTGCGTTGCAACCGTATTGCAAATGCTGAAGCTCCCCGATGGAACCGTGAAGGTTCTGGTCGAAGGCGTTGGTCGTGCACGGGTCGATCATGTCGAGTCGGAAGAACAGCATCTGGTTGCCGATGTATCGCCTGTCGAATCCACGGGGGAAAACGAACCTGAAATCGAAGCCATGCGGCGCGCGATCGTCCAGCAGTTCGAACAGTACGTCAAACTGAACAAGAAGATTCCTCATGAAGTGGTCGGGTCTCTCTCGACGATCGACGATCCGGGCCGCTTCGCCGATACGATAGCCGCGCATTTGCCATTGAAACTGGAACAGAAGCAGGTTGTTCTGGAAATGGTCAATGTCGAACGGCGTCTGGAATATTTGCTGGAAAGGCTTGAAAGCGAGCTTGACATCATGCAGGTCGAGAAGCGCATCCGTGGCCGCGTCAAACGCCAGATGGAAAAATCGCAGCGTGAATACTACCTGAATGAACAGGTCAAGGCGATCCAGCGCGAATTGGGCGAAGGCGAGGAAGGGACTGATTTTGAAGATCTTGAAAAGAAAATCAGACTGGCCAAGATGCCGAAAGAAGCCCGTGACAAGGCTCTCTCCGAACTCAAAAAACTGAAAGTCATGTCGCCGATGTCGGCGGAAGCGACTGTGGTGCGCAATTACATCGAAACGCTCGTTTCCCTGCCATGGAGAAAAAAATCCAAGGTGAACAACGATCTTGCCAATGCCGAAAAGGTACTGGAAGACGATCACTATGGTCTGGACAGGGTCAAGGAACGCATCCTTGAATATCTTGCCGTCCAGCAGCGGGTCGACAAGGTCAAGGCGCCGATTCTGTGTTTCGTCGGCCCTCCGGGAGTTGGCAAGACCTCTCTTGGTCAATCTATCGCACGTGCAACGAACCGGAAATATGTCCGCATGGCGCTGGGTGGCGTGCGTGATGAAGCTGAAATCCGCGGTCATCGCCGTACCTATATCGGTGCGATGCCGGGCAAGATTTTGCAAAGTCTGGTCAAGGCCGGTGTCCGCAATCCGCTTTGCCTTCTGGATGAAGTGGACAAGATCGGCGCGGATTTCCGCGGCGATCCGGCAGCGGCTCTTCTGGAAGTATTGGACCCGGAACAGAACCATACGTTCTCCGACCATTATGTCGAAGTGGATTTCGATTTGTCGGATGTGATGTTCATTGCGACATCCAATTCCTACAATATTCCTCCTGCCCTGCTCGACAGAATGGAAGTGATTCGCCTTTCCGGTTATACGGAAGACGAAAAAACGAGCATTGCACAGCGTTATCTGTTGCCGAAACAGATCAGGGGAAATGGCCTGAAGGAAACGGAAATTTCAATTACCGAGGGCGCCATCAGGGATATCATTCGTTATTACACACGGGAAGCCGGTGTCCGGGCGCTGGAACGCGAAATCTCCAAGATTTGCCGCAAGGTCGTCAAGATGCTCCTGTTGAAAAAACAGAATCGCAAAATTGTCGTCACGCCGAAGAATATCGATAAATTCCTGGGTGTTCGCCAGTTCGATTATGGTGTCGCAGAAAAGGAAAACCAGATCGGTGAAGTGTCCGGACTGGCATGGACGGAAGTCGGCGGTGAATTGCTGACAGTCGAAGCGGTTGCCGTTCCGGGCAAAGGCCAGATCATCCGTACCGGTACTTTGGGCGACGTGATGAAGGAATCCATCGAAGCGGCCAGAACGGTTGTTCGCAGCCGTGCCAACAAGCTGGGTATCAAGAATGAGGCTTTCGAGAAGAAAGACATCCATATCCACTTGCCTGAAGGCGCGACTCCTAAAGACGGCCCGTCAGCCGGTATTTCGATGGCGACGGCACTGGTTTCCGTATTCAGTGGCATTCCGGTTCGGGCAGATGTCGCCATGACGGGTGAAATCACCCTGCGCGGGGAAGTCCTGCCGATCGGTGGCCTGAAAGAGAAACTGCTTGCGGCTTTGCGCGGGGGGATTAAACAGGTCATCATTCCACAGGAAAACGTGAAGGATCTGATTGAAATCCCGGACAACGTCAAAAACAAGCTGGAAATCATTCCGGTTCGCTGGATCGACAAGGTTTGGGAAATCGCTCTGGAAAGCCAGCCCGAACCGATTACGGAAGAGGCGGCAGCCATCGCCGTAGCGGCTGAACCGGCTGAAAATGCCAGTGGCGGCAACCTCATGACGCATTGACGGTTTTATGATTCATTGAAAAAGCCCCGGATATCCGGGGTTTTTTTATGCTTTTTGTTCAATCAGAAGATTCAGGTGCAAGCGGACTTCAGGAGCCAGTTCACCTGCCACCGTTCCAATTGGTCCGTGACGGCGAAGAGCCAGTGTATCGGCGGCCTTGCCATGCAGCCAGACGGCAGCGAGGGTGGCTTCCCATGCAGGCCAGCCCTGCGCGATCAGTGCACCGGTAATTCCGGAAAGAACGTCCCCTGTTCCTGCTGTTGCCAGTGCCGGGTTGCCGGTCGGGTTGATGACCGTTTTGCCGTCCGGTGAGGCGATGACGGTTCCCGATCCCTTGAGAACGGCGACAGCCTTGAATCGCCGGGCCAGTTCTCTGGCAGCTTCGAGCCGGTTGGCCTGAATGACGTCACTGGTGGTTTTCAAAAGTCTTGCAGCTTCCAGCGGGTGCGGCGTGATGATCGTCGGGGAATCTCTTTCTGAAAGCATTTGGGCGATCGCCCCGTTTTCTGAAAGAATGTTCAGGGCATCGGCGTCCAGAACGATTGGCGTATGGGCTTCAATCGTTTTGATCACGATATCCCTGGCGGCGCCGGATTTGCCCAATCCGGGCCCGGTCACGATGACGTCGGTGGCAAAATCGAACTGGTGTGCAGCACGAAACATGATTTCAGGAGAAACCGGGTCGTAGGCTGGCGGGTTTTTCAGGTAAATGGCATAACACAATCCGGCACCGGAAAAGAGAGCTGCCTTTGCGGCGAGTACCGGCGCGCCGCTCATGCCTTGTGTCCCTCCGACAATGGCGATGCGGCCATAACTGCCTTTGTGCGAATCTTCCGGGCGCGGTTTCAGACAGGATTCAAACAGATCCGGTGAATTCAGCCAGCACCGGGTTTCGGGAAAATATTTCCTGTCGACATCCAGCGTGACCACATGGACTCTTCCGGCGCAGTCGCGCCCTTTTCGGGTATGGAGTCCCGGTTTGTCGGCGATGAACGTAATCGTATCGGTCGCG
>ERZ856578.6537-NODE-6537-length-13113-cov-2.977064_pt1 | contig 13113 bp, 12 predicted proteins | sample MGYA00514384_ERZ856578 | MGnify/ENA primary metagenome ERZ856578 (study PRJEB29103, sample SAMN06111958) | human gut metagenome | biome: human gut; feature: ankylosing spondylitis patient; material: healthy_person | host: Homo sapiens | place: China:Hangzhou...
ATCGTTTTGGGTGTTCAACACTTTTTTGCCACGATAAAAGCCGTTTGGGCTGATATGATGGCGGCGATGTTTCTCACCGGAAGTCGGCTCAACTGATAACTGGGTTGCTTCCAGAAAATCATGTGAACGACGCATGCCGCGTTTCGACGGCGATTTTTTATTTTGTTGGACTGCCATAATTACTCCTGAATCAAATTTTCGAAAAATTCTAACACATCCACCTTGTTGTATTGTTACAAAATGGATTTAGATCCTTACAAATTCATTTTTTGTTGTTATTCCTTTTTCTTCAACTTCCCCAAAACGGAAAAAGGAGATTGAATGTTGTTTTTCAACTCACCCATTGAAGAATCGGGACAAACCTCATGTTTTGACGATAAAGGCAAAGACAACAGGGCTTCGTCTTCAATCAAATCCAGAACATTTATTTTCCCGTCAGCGACGATAACTTCCACCGAGTCTTCATTACCGAGCGTTTCTTCCATTTCATCGGCCTGTTCTTCGGTTTTTGCAACCAGAACCGTCGTTTCGGAATCGACGTCGAACACGAGCGGTGACAGACAGCGCTGACACATCAGGTTGACCGTACCGGATACCTCCAGACTCAACTCTGGCTGATTTCGCTTGTTGACAGTACCCGTTACTTCCCATTTCAGCTCGCCCGCCTGATCGGCACAGACAGCTGAGAGCCGGTTCAATTCTGACAAGGAAGCGTTTCCCTTTAAAGATCCGCCGTTGCGACAAAATTCAAATGGATCGATCAAATATGAGTTCATAGCTCGCAAAGAGCGGTAAATTCATAATTTTAACAAAATTATTTCTTATTAGTCAAAGCTTTAGTACACTAATTAATACACTCATATTCCACTGACCATTATGCTTCCCGATTCAACTCACAAACTCATACTGGCGTCCTCATCGAAATACCGCAAGGAATTACTGTCGCGACTCGGCTTCCCCTTTACAGCCATCAGCCCGGACATCGACGAAACCCCGTTTCCCGATGAAAAACCACAGGAAACAGCATCAAGACTGGCCTATCTGAAGGCAAAGGCCATAGGAATGCAGTATCCCGGTTCCATCGTCATCGGATCGGATCAGGTGGCAGAATGCCAGGGAGAACAAATCGGAAAACCCGGCACCTTTGAAAAAGCGCTTGCCCAGTTGCAAAAAATGCGTGGCCGGGAAGTCAATTTTCATACCGCCCTGTGCGTCTGGAACGGAATGGACGCCGATCCCGACAAGACCGCACAAAAAGAGATCGTCAAAACAGTCGTCACCTTCCGGGATCTGCCCGACGAAGAACTGAAAGCGTATCTCAACATTGAAGAGCCATACGATTGTGCGGGAAGCGCAAAAAACGAGGCTCTCGGTATCGCCAATCTTGAAAAAATCGAAAGCAGCGTCCCAACCGCCCTGACCGGCCTGCCTCTTATTGCCTTGACGACCATGTTGCGCCAATGCGGACTGTCTTTTTTTTCGGGAGCGGCAAAATGAGCAAAGGCACTTTATACCTGATCCCCAATACATTGGGCGGCGATCACACCAATATGAGCCTGACTGACATGATTCCCGATTCAGTCAGTGAAATCACCGCGTCTCTCGACTGTTTCATTGCGGAAAACGCCAAATCAGCCCGTGCCCACCTGAAGCGGATTGCAGAAATATCTCCCCTGAAACTGCCTCTCCAGCAAATCGACATTGCCGAGCTGAACATCCGCACAGACAAGGCAAAACTGCCGGAACTGCTGAAACCCTTACTGGATGGAAAAAACGTCGGCCTGATATCGGAAGCGGGTGTTCCCGCTGTCGCCGATCCGGGTGCCGATCTGGTGCGTCTCGCGCATGAAAAAAACATCCCCGTCAAACCACTGGTCGGCCCCTCTTCCCTGTTACTGGCCCTGATGGCAAGCGGCCTGAACGGCCAGAGTTTCGCCTTTAACGGTTATTTGCCTACCGATAACGAGCAACGCAGCCGTCAAATACGGGCTCTGGAAGAACGGTCGAGACACGACAGGCAGACCCAGATTTTCATTGAAACGCCTTACCGGAACGAGCCGTTTTTAAAGGCATTGTGTGCAGCTTGCCGCCCGGATACATTACTTTGCGTCGCAACCGACATGACTCTTTCTTCCGAGTCGGTCAGAACCCTGCCGGTTTCCGAATGGAAACAGCAAATCGGAAAGGGAAAACTGCCGGATTTCCAGAAAAAACCGACTGTTTTCCTGTTTCTGGCAAACTAGTTTCCTGATTGAAACATGGTTTCAGGACTTGCCGGTACCCGTTTCAAGAAGGTAAGCGGCGCCACTGTCCTTTTGAAGGACAGAGACGAGATACGGCATCGTTTCCTTCAATTCCTCCGCCAGCTTCCAGGGCGGATTGACGACGAACATGCCGCTTGAGACGAGGCCGAAACCGTCCGGAGTCTGGCTGCCAATCGAAAGCGTCACATTCAGCCATTCCTGATTGACTGTTTTTTTCAGACGTTCGGCAAAACGTTGCGATTCATGCCTTTGCAAGACGGGATACCAGATAAGGTAGGTTCCCGTCGGAAAACGTTTCATTGCATCGGCCATGCTCTCGACGACTTTCTGGTAATCCATCTTGTTTTCATAAGGCGGATCGATCAGCACCACGGCCCTTCTGCCGGGAGGCGGCAATACTGCTTTCAATGCCGCAAACCCGTCATTCCGGTCTACGATGACCCGTTTTCCACGCCCGGCAGGGCGCCCGCCGCCCAGCTGTTCCTGTTTCGCCAATTCCTGAAAATTTTTGGCCAGATTCTGGATTTCCGCCGGATGCAACTCATAAAGACGAAGCCTGTCGTGTGAACGCAATACCTTTTCCGCTATAAAAGGGGAACCCGGATAGTATTGGAGTCTGCCTGAAGGATTCATCTCGTGAATCAGATTCAGGTAATCCGCGATATGAGCAGGTACCTCTTTTTCGGGCCATAATTTATGGATGCCGGTTTCGGATTCAGCACTTTTCTGCGCCTGTGCACCTTTTAAGGAATAAACCCCTGACCCTGCATGGGTATCGACATAAAACACCGGCGCTTCTTTCTGAATGGCATATGCAAGTGTCTGTATCAGCACGACATGCTTTAAAACATCTGCATGATTGCCTGCATGAAAAGCGTGTTGATAACTGAACATATGCCTGACCTTCTTTCAATTTGATAAAGTAAACGGCTATTTTAACTTCTGCCAAAACCTTGTTGTAAGGCTTTCAGAACATTTCCAGAAACAATTTTGCGGCTGCCGACAGTGGCTTGTCTTTTTTCCACAAAATGGCGGAGGACGATTGCAATTGGCAATTGGCAATTGCCATTGCATGAAAATCGCCGGAAGGCCTGACCGACAATGTCGATACCGGCAATATGGCGATGCCCAGTTCCGCTTCGACCAGTGAAAGTATCGCCGAGATATTGTCACTCTCGCAAAACACATCGGCATTCACTCCCTTGTTCTTCATTTCATCGATAACCATATCGTGACAATGAATCCCGGCCTGACGCTGCATCAATATAAGAGGGATACCCTCCAGCTCTTCCAGTCCGATATTGTCTTTTCCGATCCATTTTGGATCGTCATTGCGCGAGACAGCCATCCATGATTCCGTCAACAGGGGTTTCGATTCATAAGACCCCATCGGCACCGGCAAACGGGCAATCCCGAATTCAATCATGTCCGCATTCAGCAATTCCAGAATGCGATACGTATTCCCTTCCCGCCACTGGAAGCGGACATGCGGATACTCTTGATGAAAACGCTTTATTCTTTCCGGAATATAGATATTTCCGATGGCAGGAGGGCTGCCGATGGTCAACACGCCATTGACGCCATATTCCACGTCCCTGGCTTCGATGGCAGCCACTTTCATCAACCCGAGAATCTGTTCGGCACGCTGGTAAAAAGCAAGCCCCGCCTTTGTCAGGGAGAGGCTGCGTGTATTCCGGTCAATCAGCTTCACACCCAATTCTTCCTCCAGCAGCTTGAGCTGGTAACTCAGGGGCGGCTGGGCGATATGCAATCTCTGGGCAGCCCGGCTGATCTGTCCTTCCTCGGCAATGGCGCAAAAATATCGCAATTGGCGAATATCCATTTGGCACCTCCAATTTATATTTAAATCATATTTATTATAAACAAAAAAAGTATTTTTTATATAAATAAGAGCTGTGTATACTCATATCAACATCACTTTTATTTCATCCGAACCTGTTGTGCCAAAAAGGAGACTGAACATGAAAATCTGTATATTCGGTGCCGGTGCCATCGGCGGTTATCTGGCAGTTGAACTGGCTCTGGCCGGAAATGAAGTCTGTGCTATCGCACGGGGCGACCATCTGGAAGCGATCAAAAAGAATGGCCTGACTCTCCGGATCGGCGGAAAAGAAAAAAATGCAAAGATTCCTGCCAGCAGCAACCCTGCCGATTTCGGGCCGCAAGACTATGTCATCTGCGCCGTGAAAGCGCATCGATCTTATGAGTCAGCCGGGCAGTTCGCTCCGCTTTTGGGGCCGGATACAGCAATGGTTACCGCCATGAACGGCATTCCCTGGTGGTATTTTTACAAAAACGGCGGCGAATTCGACGGCCGTCATCTCGAATCGGTCGATCCCGGAGCAAAACAGTGGAAGTTGATCGGGCCGGAACGCGCTATCGGTTGCGTCGTCGACCCAGCCTGTGAAATCATCGCTCCGGGTGTGGTTGAACATCATGAATTCAATCGCTTCATTCTAGGCGAACCCGACGGCAGCAAATCCGGCCGCGTCATGGCGCTGTCGGAAGCGATGAAAGCGGCGAATTTCGACGCTCCCGTCCGTGACGCCATCCGATGGAACGTCTGGCTGAAATTGTGGGGTAACGTCTGTTTCAATCCGATCAGTGCCTTGACGCATACGACACTCGACCAGATCACATCCGGCGATTTGGGCAAACTCTGCAGACAGGCCATGGTTGAAGCCAAAGCCGTTACTGAAGCACTGGGCGTTTTCATTCCGGAAGAAATGATCGACAGGCGTCTGACCATAGCGGGCAAAGCGGTCGGACACAAAATGTCCATGCTGCAGGATCTGGAAAGAAACCGGTCGATGGAAATCGATGCACTGGTAACTGCCGTGCAGGAACTCGGCCGCCTGACCAACGTTCCGACTCCGACAATCGATATTCTGTTGACACTGGTTCAGGCAAGAGGGCGGCAAGCCGGCCTTTATTGAAAACAGTCCGTTAAAACATCCTGCACTTCTTTAGTACAGGATGTTTTTTTATTTCTTTTCGCCATTTATATTCCCGCCGGAAATCTTTTCACCATGATTTTCGCCAGACATTGCCCAAAAAGCGGCTAGCTTTTGATTTATTTGAACTTTATTCCTTCGCAAATCGATAAAAATATTGAAGAAAAGCGGTATCAATGCTTGCAGATTTATCCACAGGACTATTATCATATAGTTGTGCCAACAGCACATTTTCTTCTTTTGAATGAGGCTTAACATGCATAAACTTCTGGCCGCTATTTTCGTTGTCGCAGGATTCGCTCTTCCATTCACCTATGGATCTGCGCAGGCCAAACCTGTCACCAAGTCCCAAAAAGCCAAAAAACCCGTCAAGAAAAAAACTGCTAAAAAAACACAGGCTGCACAAAAAGAAGAAGCAGTTGTCAATGTAGCGGGAATGAGCGGTTCACAATATAATTGTGAACTCGGCAATAAATTAACCGTTTACAAAAAATCCGACGATCCAAGTTACGTCAATCTTCAATGGCGAAACAAGATGCACCGTATGCTGCGCACTGCAACAACCACAGGTGCCGAACGCTATGAAGATAAAAGCACTGGCCTTGTCTGGGTAAACATCCCGGCAAAAAGCATGCTCTTGGATAGCAAAAAAGGAAGCCAGCTGGCTAATGAATGCCGTAATCCTGAACAAAGAAAAGCTTTAGTGGCCGCAAAAAACTGAACTTTTAATTGTTTTTGTTTCAGTCTGACTGATGAATGGCCCGAAAAGGGCCATTCGTATTTGGAGTTTTCATGTCTTGTTTCACACAGAATACCTATAAAGAATTTCCCGTCACCCACGAAAAGAAGGGCCACTTCTACTCAATTCCCGCTCTGGGGAAAGAACTCGGTCTCGACTTGTCCCGCCTGCCAGTCTCCATCCGCATCGTTCTCGAATCCGTACTGCGCAATTGTGACGGCAAGAAAATCACGGAAGAACACGTGCGCCAATTGGCCAACTGGAAGCCGAATGAAGAACGGTCAAATGAAATTCCTTTCGTCGTTGCCCGTGTGATTTTGCAGGACTTTACCGGTATTCCGCTGCTTGTCGATCTCGCTGCCATGAGAAACGTTGCCGTCAAGACCGGCAAGAATCCGAAAAAGATCGAACCGCTGGTTCCGGTCGATCTGGTCGTGGATCACTCCGTCCAGATCGATTATTTCCGTCAGGACAATGCGCTGGACCTCAACATGAAGCTGGAATTCGACCGTAACCGAGAACGTTACCAGTTCATGAAATGGGGCATGCAGGCTTTCGATACATTCGGTGTCGTTCCTCCGGGTTTCGGTATTGTCCATCAGGTCAATATGGAATATCTGGCCCGTGGCGTCCACAAGCGTAATGACGCCGAAGCTGGCGACGTTTATTATCCGGATACACTGGTCGGTACCGACTCCCATACCACCATGATCTACGGCGTCGGCGTCGTAGGCTGGGGTGTCGGCGGTATTGAAGCGGAAGCGGGCATGCTCGGACAGCCGGTTTATTTCCTGACGCCTGACGTCATCGGCATGAACCTGACCGGCAAACTGCGCGAAGGTTGCACCGCAACCGATCTGGTTCTGACCATTACCGAACTCCTGCGCAAGGAAAAAGTCGTCGGCAAGTTCGTCGAATTCTTCGGCGAAGGCGCGGCATCCCTGTCTGCGACCGACCGCGCAACGATTGCCAATATGGCACCGGAATATGGTGCAACCATCGGTTTCTTCACTGTCGATGAAGCCACGATCAGCTATTTCAAGAATACCGGCCGTACCGATGAAGAAGTGTCCGCCCTTGAATCCTACTTCAGGGCACAGGGCATGTTCGGCATTCCTAAAGCCGGCCAGATCGATTACACCCGCGTCGTCAATCTCGATCTCGGCAGCGTCACCGCTTCCGTTTCGGGCCCAAGACGGCCACAGGATCGTATCGAACTGGGCAACCTGAAAAAACGCTTTACCGAATTGTTCAGCGCTCCTGTCAAGGACGGTGGTTTCAACAAGAAACCGGCTGATATGGAAGCGACCTATGTCAATTCCGACAACGTCGAGCTGAAAAACGGCGACATCCTGATCGCCGCCATCACCTCCTGTACCAATACCAGCAATCCTGCCGTTTTGCTGGCTGCAGGTCTTCTGGCGAAAAAAGCGGTCGAAGCCGGTCTTCAGGTTTCCCCACGCATCAAGACTTCGCTGGCTCCCGGTTCCAGAATCGTGACCAACTATCTTGAGAAAGCCGGTCTGTTGCCTTATCTGGAAAAACTCGGTTTCAACGTGGCGGCTTACGGTTGCACCACCTGTATCGGCAATGCCGGTGACCTGACTCCCGCGATGAACGAAGCCATCGTCAAGAACGATGTGGTCGCAGCAGCGGTACTGTCCGGCAACCGGAACTTCGAAGCCCGTATTCATCCGAACATCCGCGCCAACTTCCTCGCTTCGCCTCCACTCGTCGTGGCCTATGCGATTGCCGGAAACGTCACACGCGATCTGACGACGGAACCGCTGGGCAAAGGCAAGGATGGCAAGGACATTTATCTGTCCGATATCTGGCCGACCTCGCATGAAGTGGCTGCGCTGGTTCCTCTGGCTCTGGATGCGCCTTCCTTCCGCAAGAACTACAGCGACATCAAAACGGCTCCGGGCGAACTCTGGCAGAAAATTGCCGGTTTCGCGACAGGTGACGTTTACGACTGGCCACAATCGACCTATATTGCCGAACCACCTTTCTTCAGCGATTTCGGAATGGAACCGAATGCCGCTTCCGCCAATATTTCGGGAGCCCGTGCGCTGGCCCTCTTTGGCGACTCGATCACGACCGACCACATTTCACCTGCCGGTTCGATTCAGGAAAAAAGCCCTGCCGGTCAATGGCTGATGGAACATGGCATTTCGAAAGCCAATTTCAACTCTTTCGGCTCCCGTCGCGGCAACCATGAAGTCATGATGCGCGGTACGTTCGGCAATGTCCGCATCAAGAACCAGATGTTGCCTGTCGGCCCGGATGGCAGCCGTCGTGAAGGCGGGTATACCCTGTATCAGCCGGGCGGAGAAGAAACGTCGATTTTCGACGCGGCCATGCGTTACCAGAAAGAAAACGTGCCGACCATCGTCATCGGTGGCGAGGAATACGGTACCGGTTCTTCCCGTGACTGGGCAGCCAAAGGGACGCAATTGCTGGGCGTGAAAGCGGTGATCGCCCGTTCATTCGAACGTATTCACCGTTCCAATCTGGTCGGCATGGCGGTTCTGCCACTTCAGTTCACCGGTAATGACAGTGCCGAATCGCTGGGACTGAAAGGTGATGAAACGTTCGATCTGACAGGACTGGACGACATCACCCCGTTGCAGGATGTAACGCTCGTCGTCCATCGTGCCGACGGGACAACGCAAAACGTGCCCCTGTTGCTTCGTATCGACACGCCGATCGAGGTGGATTATTACCGTCATGGCGGTATTCTGCCATTCGTTTTGAGACAGTTGCTTTCAAACTGAGTCTTCTAAAACAGTAAAAAAGGGCCGCGATCGCGGCCCTTTTTTACTGTTTGTGATGAATCTGTATGAAGATAAAACGGCGCTCTTATATAAACTGGCAATGTAAAAATCAAGAAAAATGGAATAAGAAAAAACTTTTTCACTTTTACCAGTCAATAGAGAAAAGGGATTTCAAAAAGATAAAAAATGCCTGTTCCTGCAAGATGGGTTAAAGCAGGATATGCTCTCAAAGAAAACGAATTCGTCGTTTTCTTGCAAAATGAAGTTTCAAGTGAAATTTTAGATTCAACAAATCGTTGTAGCGGCTGTTTTTTATATTAAAGTTAAGTATTGCCTACCTTCATTTCAGAGATCCGCATATGAACAGCCAGACTGCCAGAAAAATGTTTTCTTTCGATATCAGGGCAAACCATTTTTTTCGCGCTTTTTTGCTGCTTGCCATGTCGCTTCTTGCCGGTGTTGCCTTTGCTGACGATTTCAACGATGGTGTCAGCGCCTACAAAAGCGGGAACTACCAGCAGGCACTGTCGCTATTTGAGGCGGGCGCGAAAAAGGACGACCCGAAATCGACGTATGCCCTCGGCCTTCTGTATAAAAACGGCGTGATCGTCAGAAAAGATATCGGACGTGGCCTGAATCTGATCATGAAATCTGCCAATCAGGGATTCGCGAGAGCCCAGAATTATCTCGGAGTCACCTACTACGATGGCAATGAGGTCGAACAGGACTACAAGGAAGCGTTCGACTGGTATGGCAAGGCAGCCGTTCAGGGTTATCCTGATGCGGAATACAATCTGGCCGTCATGTATGGTCTTGGGAAGGGAACCCGGCAGGATTTTTCCGAAACCATCAAATGGCTGCGCAAGGCCGCCATGCACCAGCTTCCTGAAGCCCAGTACGGTCTTGGCGTAATGTATTCCCGAGGACTTGGTGTCGTGAAAAACGATGAACAGTCCGCTTACTGGTTTTCAAAGGCAGCGCGGGCCGGTTACCTGAAAGCGCAAAACAAACTGGGTATTTTATATTCCGAAGGAAAAGGTCTGGAAAAGGACGAGAAAAAAGCGTTCCACTGGTTCGAGGCCGCTGCCGAAAAAGGCTATGCAAAAGCCCAATTCAATCTGGCGGTCATGTACGACAAGGGAATTGGCGTTGCAAAGGATGTGTCCAAAGCCATTATGTGGTACCGCAAAGCGGCTACACAAGGCAATGTGGCTGCACAGAAACGGTTGAAACAACTGCATTCCTAAGGCCCGAAAACAAAAGAGACATCCGGAAAATCAGGCTTTGAGAATCTGGCGGCTGATCGACGCCTCACGGTAATGCCGGACTGCTTTTTCTTCGTGTCCCAGCCTGTCATGTAATTGCGCCAGCAAAAGATGAGCCTGATACAAGAGTTTCCGGTCGGAAGTGAGAGAAATGGCTTCTTCAAAACAGCTGGCTGACTTGTCAAACTGTTTCTGGCGCGAAGCCAATACGCCTAGCGCCAGCAAAAGCTGCGGCTGCCGTCCATATTTTTCAAGCCATCGTTCACAATGCCCTGCCTGAACCGTTAAATCATCCGGTTCCCTGCTTTCAGCGAATTCGACAAACGCATTTACCAGCCGGTCGTCCCAGAATTTGTCCAGCACACGGTACAGTATCTCTTCACTCTTTTTCGGTAGCATGCAATGATAAAACGCTTTAGCGGCACTGATTGCCACAGCCGGTTTTTCACGCTCTTGTTCAGGAACATCCTGCCAAACAAGCGCAACCGACTCCGCATCCGGCGCTGCTGTATCGAAGAGATTGACATAAGCCGCCTCTTTCAGTTTTTCCGACAAAACCGCCCGGATGGAGTGATGCTTGTCCAGAGACTGGACGAGGCGTAGCACTTCTTTCCAGTTCCCGATCTGCTGGTTTGCCTTGAGGGACAAACGCTGGACGTGGATATGTCGCGTGCCATTTGCATTGAGATCACTTATGACATCCAGCGCCTTGTGAGGCTGATGCTCGTCGATATACAACTCGGCCTTCGTCACAAGACATGCCGTATCGTAATCCTCATTATCCTCAATACTTTTCAGGTATTCGTCACGCTTGTCGTATTGCTGTACCGCTTGCGACGCCCTCGCTCCTATCAGGGCGGCGTATCCCCTGTTCTTTTCCCACTCCCACGCCTTTTCCGCCGCTTTCTGGGCCTGTACGAAACGCCCTTCAAAAAGAGCCTTCAGGGATTGGCGCAAAGCCTGATTGCTTTCCTGCTCTTTTTTTTGTTCACGTATCTGTGAAATCCGGGATGGCAAACGCAAAGCCATATGAATGGCCTTGAAAACCAGAAACAGCAAAATGATCAGCAGGACCAGCAGCAAGAGGAAAAAGTTGAGCGAGATATCGACCCGGTATGGCGGCCAGAAAAAAACGACGTTTCCGGCATTGAAACGCACCAGTACAGCCAGTCCAACTGCTGTGGCAAAAAGTCCGAGTATCCACAGAAAGATTCGCATATCAGTTCTTCATTCGATGATTCTGAACGGCGTTCAAGCTATCCGACAGACTGGGAATGTCCACGGACAAATCACTCGATTCCAAATTTCTCAACGTCGTCCTGACCGGTTTCACCGAATCTGCCGATGTATCGAAATAGCGGTCGAGCAAGTCCAGCGCGGCATTGATATCGTTTTTGAAAGAATTCGGTGAATGCGAAAGCAGGGAAAGCCGCGCCGAGAGCAGACGCAATTTCAGGTTTTCTCTCAGATAATAAGCTTGCGAAGGCGATAGAATCAACGCATCCGGCGCATCCACTTCCTGTACCCTGACCAGTGAATGGATTTCCCCGCGCATGTCGTCAATCCAGTCATTCCATAAAACGGCACTGGAATGCGCCCAGTCCGAAGGCGAGAGTGAAAATTCAAGCTCTTTTTTCATGCGCGAAGAAGCGTCTCTGTCATGATCCGGCAGCGGTTTTTCTCCTGCCATCAAGGGCAACCGGCTGATTTCGCTGATGATACTGTCCAGTTTCAACGCCATGCCAGCTGTATCGACGTTCGGAACCGCACGCAAACGTCCGATATCCCTTGCGATGGCACCTCTGATGGCAATGAACTGGGGTTTATTGGAATGGGCAAGCGTCCTGTCGGCATTTTGCAAGGCGACCAGTGCTCCGTCTATGTTTTTCGAAAGTTGAAGCTGTTGATTGGCCGTCGACAAAACCTGTTCGATTTCGGCCAGAGACCAGTCGTCCCTGCTTTTCGAGAGGTCCTGATACATCTGGGAAAGCGATACCTGCTGGTTCTGGGTTTCTGCCTGTCTGTTTTCCAGCGCGACCACTTTTGCCTGAATGTCGACCATCATGTCCTGCGTGGTTTTGGCGATGGTTTTCGCTTCCATGCTCACATCGTCACCTGACTGCAGACGCTTCGCAATTTCCGCACGCAGTCCCCCGATTTCGATATGCGAATAAACCAGATGGGCAACAAACAGGACGACGAGCACCGTCAGTCCCCAGGTCAGCCAGCGCAAACGCTGCTGCATCCTGGAAAGCGTTTCGGCTTTTCCGGTAGAAACGGTTTCAGATGGTGAGTCAGGTGAGGACATATTCGATCATTTTATTATTCCCGAAGGACATTATAGCCTCTGAATCCTCCTTTTTATGCCCATATGAGAGACAAAAACATCTTCCGGTTTCGATGAAAACGTTTTCAATTGCAAAGGGCAAAAAAAGATGCTCCTTGCTCTATGTGACGGTATGGCATTGTTGGGAATTCACGACATGAACCGCCGCGTGGCAGCCTGTTTGTGGAAACTTTTTGTTTTACGGGCAAGTTTCATTGAATGAGTCATGCTCCAGATACGGGTTCAAATTGAAGAAATTGACAATTTTTTATGCAAAAATCGATCAGGAAAGGTGGGATATGATACGAAAAAAGGTATACTTCTTTATTTGCCCGGTCACAGTGAAAAGCCTGTATTTTCATCTTTTCCCATGATGAAACACCGCTTTATCCTGTAGTGTCGCGTTTTTTATTGTAAAACGACAGGAGTTGCCGGTTTCCACACCGATACCGATCGGCTGTCAGAACCGCCTGCTCCTCCTTTCAGTATGTTTTTTGACACGAAACTGAATAACACCGTTTTTTCGAAAGCCGTCATTACCCATGACCGGTTATTTTGACTTACCTGACCTTATTATCACTATGGCAGATCAGCATCAGGAAATGAGCACGAACACTCCATCCAAATCACAGACAGAAGCGCCCGAAAAAGAAGACATTCGTATGCTCGGGCGCATGCTCGGTGACACCATTCGCGAAAAAGAAGGTGAAGATACCTTCAATCTGGTTGAAAAACTCCGCCGGACAGCCGCCAGTTTCAGGCGCGAC
>ERZ856578.6538-NODE-6538-length-13110-cov-2.767667_pt1 | contig 13110 bp, 8 predicted proteins | sample MGYA00514384_ERZ856578 | MGnify/ENA primary metagenome ERZ856578 (study PRJEB29103, sample SAMN06111958) | human gut metagenome | biome: human gut; feature: ankylosing spondylitis patient; material: healthy_person | host: Homo sapiens | place: China:Hangzhou...
AGAAGATACTCGGCCTCCTCCATGGTAGTCATTCCAAGGCTCTTGATATTTACGAAGATATAAAAAGCGCCATTTGGGTTATTGCAGCTGATCCCATCGATCTCGTTCAGAGCCTTTACCACATAATCTTTTCTTCTCTGATATTCTTTTCTCATTGCCTCAACATCTTCTGCACAGTCACTTAATGCGGTAAGTGCTGCTTCCTGTACGAAGGAAGAAGCGCAGGTAACGGTATACTGATGAACACGTACGCATGCCTGGATGATTCCAACCGGTGCACACATATATCCACAAGGATGTAATTTTAGGTGCAGACAAAGTTGTACTTCCGGGCGTAGGCTCATTTGGTGACGCTATGGAAAAGCTTAATAAGTATGATTTAGTTGATACTGTGAAGGAAGTTGTGTCACGAAACATACCATTTCTTGGAATATGTTTAGGCTTACAGTTATTATTTGAAGAAAGTGATGAAACACCGGGAGTAAATGGACTTGGAATTATACCGGGCAAGATTATAAAGATACCTGAAGGTGAAGGTTTGAAAGTTCCACATATTGGATGGAATTCGTTAGATTTTCATAATAATGGAAGATTATTTAAAGGAATAGATGAGAAAGCATATGTTTATTTTGTTCACTCTTATTATTTGAAAGCAGATGACGAAAACATCGTAACAGCAACTACTGAGTATGGTGTACATATACATGCGTCCGTTGAGAAAGAAAATGTATTTGCATGCCAGTTTCATCCGGAAAAGAGTGGAGATATAGGACTAAAAATATTGAAAAATTTTGCAGAGATAAATTAGTTATTTCGAGTAGGAAAATTCCTACTCGATTTTGTCGTATTTTATATTAGGAGGAAAATATGCACACAAAGAGAATTATACCTTGTTTAGATGTTAACAATAATCGTGTTGTAAAAGGAGTAAATTTTGTAAATTTGCGTGATGCAGGCGACCCTGTAGAGGTAGCAAAGGCATACAATAAGGCGGGAGCAGATGAATTGGTGTTCCTTGATATTACAGCATCATCTGACAATAGAAATACAGTTGTAGATATGGTAAGAAGAGTAGCTGAGCAGGTTTTTATACCATTTATGGTTGGAGGCGGAATCAGAACAGTAGATGATTTCAAAACGTTACTTAGAGAGGGAGCCGATAAGATATCAATAAACTCATCGGCTATTATGAATCCAAGACTTATAAGTGATGCCGCAGATAAATTTGGAAGTCAGTGTGTAGTTGTTGCTATAGATGCAAAAAGAAGAGCACACGACTCGGGCTGGAATATTTACAAAAATGGTGGAAGAGTAGATGTTGGAATAGACGCTGTGGAATGGGCACGTAAAGTAGATAAATTAGGTGCAGGGGAAATTCTTCTTACAAGTATGGATTGTGACGGAGTTAAACAGGGATATGATGTAGAACTTACAAGAATCATATCTGAAAATGTATCAATACCTGTAATTGCATCAGGTGGAGCAGGTAAAAAAGAGCATTTTTATGATGCATTGACAGAAGGAAAAGCAGATGCAGCTCTTGCAGCGTCTCTCTTCCATTATAAGGAGCTGGAAATCCGTCAGGTAAAAGAATATCTGCGAGATCGGAAGGTACCGGTAAGACTGTAAGAGAAGTATCATCAGAAAAATATAGCAGTAAAATGCTAGGATAAGGAGGCAAAATTATGGCACCGATCAGTAATGACTGGCTGGAACCGCTGAAACCGGAGTTCCGTAAGCCATATTATGCAAAATTATATAAAACAGTGATGGATGAATATCATACGAGAAGAATTTATCCTCCGGCAGATGATATTTTTAATGCATTTGCCTTAACACCACTTAAGGATGTCAAAGTTGTAATTTTAGGGCAGGACCCTTACCATGGGGATGGACAGGCACATGGACTTTGTTTTTCGGTGAAACCAGATGTAGAGATACCGCCGTCTCTTGTAAATATTTATAAAGAACTGCACGATGACTGTGGCTGTTATATCCCGGATAATGGGTATCTGACGAAATGGGCGAAACAGGGCGTATTGCTGCTGAACACGGTTCTGACCGTGCGTGCACATCAGGCAAATTCCCACAGGGGGATTGGATGGGAAGAATTTACCGATGCAGCAATCCGCATCCTGGATCAGCAGGATCGTCCAATGGTATTTCTGCTGTGGGGCAGACCGGCTCAGATGAAAAAATCCATGCTGCACAGAAATCCGAAGCATCTGATCCTGGAAGCACCGCATCCAAGTCCGCTTTCAGCATATCGCGGATTTTTTGGCTGCAAACATTTCAGCCAGACAAATGAATTTTTAAAAGCAAACGGTCTAGAGCCAATCGACTGGCAAATCGAGAACCGTGCGGAGCAAAAGACAGAAGAATAAGCAGAATCGTTTGAAGTGACCAGACTTCATAGAGCGTATAAAGAGTATCAGAATACAAAAAAGCAGAGTACATGATTTTGTTATCATAGTGGCTCTGCTTTTTTATACTCTGGCATTTTGTTATTTTTTCAGGTTTTTATTTGCTGTGGAGAGCATCAGTTTGATTCGGTTCAGCTGATTTACTTCACTGGCACCTGGATCGTAGTCGATGGCAACGATATTGGACATCGGATACTGGTGACGCAGTTCTTTGATGACACCTTTGCCGACTACGTGGTTCGGCAGGCATCCAAATGGCTGTGTGCAGACGATGTTGTTGACACCGCTGTGGATCAGCTCTAACATCTCTCCGGTCAGGAACCAGCCTTCACCGGTCTGATTTCCGTTGGAAACGATCGGTTTTGCATAACCAGCCAGATCCTGGATATGTGCAGGTGGATCAAAATGTTTGCTTGCTGCAAAAGCTCTGGCAGCCGGTTTGCGGAAATATTCTAACAGAGCGATACCGGCATTTCCAATGGTTGCGGAAGATTTCTTCATGCCAAGATTTTCTGCTTTAAAGTTCGTGTTGTAGAAACAGTAGAGCAAAAAGTCGATCAGATCCGGCATCACCGCTTCAGCCCCTTCGGATTCCAGCAGATCTACCAGATGATTGTTGGCAGCCGGCAGGAATTTTACCAGAATTTCTCCTACAATGCCGACGCGAGGTGTTTTCTCATCTGTAATCGGCAGGTTATCGAAGTCATGGATAATATCACGGCACAGCTTTTTGAACTGTCCCATAGTCGGATGCTTGGAAGAGACAAAATCTTTGCAGACTTTTTCCCATTTTTCATGCATGGCATTTGCGGAACCTTTGACTTTTTCATAAGGACGCATACGGTAGAGACAACGCATGAAAATATCGCCGAAGATCGCACCGTACAGACCACGCATCACAAGACTGTAGCTGATTTTAAATCCCGGATTTTTCTCAAGACCGCTCAAATTGATGGAGATGACAGGGATCTGTTCCATGTCTGCCTTTTTCAGTGCACGGCGGATAAAGCCGATATAATTGCTGGCACGGCAGCCGCCGCCTGTCTGGGAAATCAGAACGGCAGTCTTATTTAAGTCATATTTACCGGACAACAAGCTGTCCATAATCTGGCCGACAACGATCAGAGAAGGATAGCAAGCATCGTTGTTGACATATTTCAGTCCCATATCCACAGCCTGACGGTCATCGTTCTGCATGACAACGAGGTTGTAACCGGCTGCACGGAATGCAGATTCCAGGATGTTAAAGTGGATCGGAGACATCTGCGGGCAGAGGATTGTGTAGTCTTTTCGCATTTCTTCGGTAAATACAACACGGTCGAAATTGGAAGCGACGATCTCACGTGGCAGATTCTGTTCTCTGCGGATACGCAGGGCAGCAATCAAGGAACGTACACGGATACGGGCAGCTCCTAAGTTGTTTACTTCATCAATCTTCAGACAGGTATAGATCTTGCCGGAGTTTGAAAGGATATCGTTGACACAGTCTGTAGTAACGGCATCCAGTCCGCATCCGAAAGAGTTCAGCTGGATCAGGTCAAGATCATCTCTTGTCTTGACAAAGTTGGCTGCGGCATACAGACGGCTGTGGTACATCCACTGATCCATAACGATCAGAGGGCGTTCCGGCAGATTGCGGTTGGATACAGAATCTTCGGTCAGAACAGCCAGACCGTAAGAATTGATCAGTTCCGGGATGCCGTGGTTGATCTCAGAATCGATGTGGTACGGGCGGCCTGCAAGCACAATGCCGTGGCGGCCGTTTTCTTCCATCCATTTTAAAGTTTCTTCGCCTTTGTCGTACATCGCCTGCCTTGTGCGGGCAAGTTCCTGCCATCCAGTCTTTACAGCGGCACGGACTTCCTCTTTTGGAATGTCAGGGAAGGCTTTGATCATCTGTTTGCAGATGGTATCTTCACTGGCAAAAGAGAGGAACGGATTTTCAAAACGGATCGAGCCGTCTTTTAACTCATCAATATTATTTTTGATATTTTCCGCGTAGGAGGTTACGATCGGGCAGTTGTAATGGTTGTTAGAGTCCGGGAATTCATTTCGCTCATATGGAATACACGGGTAGAAAATGAAAGGAACTCCCTGTTTGATCAGCCAGGTTACATGTCCGTGGGCAAGCTTTGCTGGGTAGCATTCGGATTCGCTTGGGATGGACTCGATGCCAAGCTCATATATCTTTCTGGTGGATGGCGGAGAAAGTACCACGCGATATTTCAGAGCCGTGAAAAATTCAAACCAGAATGGATAATTTTCGTACATATTGAGGACACGCGGGATGCCGACGGTACCTCTTACTGCTTCATCTGCCTCCAGTGGTTTGCGGTCAAACAGAAGCTTGTTCTTATATTCGAACAGGTTCGGGATTTTCTCTTTATTTCGCTCTTTTCCGATACCACGCTCACAGCGGTTTCCGGTCACAAACTGACGGCCCCCGGTAAAACGGTTGATGGTCAGGCGGCACTGGTTGGTACAGCCTTTGCATTTTGCCATGGTGGTCGTGAACTGCAGATGATTGATCTTGTCGATGGAGAGCATGGTGGTCTCTACACCGTCCTGATAACGCTCACGGGCGATCAGTGCAGCACCGAAAGCACCCATGATACCGGCGATATCCGGGCGGATTGCTTCACATCCGGCAATCTTTTCGAAACTGCGAAGAACGGCATCGTTGTAGAACGTACCGCCCTGCACAACGATGTGTTTGCCAAGCTCAGAAGCATCGGAAACTTTGATTACTTTATAAAGAGCATTTTTGATAACCGAATAAGCAAGCCCGGCAGAAATATCAGCGACTTCTGCCCCTTCTTTCTGAGCCTGTTTTACCTTTGAGTTCATAAATACGGTGCAACGGGTACCAAGGTCGATCGGGTTCTTGGCAAAAAGAGCGGCTTTTGCAAAATCCTGTACACTGTAATTCAGAGATTTGGCAAACGTTTCGATAAAAGAACCGCATCCGGAAGAACATGCTTCGTTCAGCTGTACACTGTCGACGGTCTGATTTTTGATCTTGATACATTTCATATCCTGACCACCGATATCGAGGATGCAGTCTACATCCGGATCAAAGAATGCAGCGGCATAATAATGAGATACCGTTTCTACTTCGCCCTCGTCGAGCAGGAGAGCGGCCTTGATCAGTGCCTCGCCGTAACCGGTTGAACAGGAACGGACGATCTTGGCAGTGTCAGGCAGCTTTTTGTAAATATCCTGGATTGCACGAATCGTAGTCTTTAACGGGCTGCCGTTGTTGTTACTGTAGAAAGAATAAAGCAGAGCACCGTCTTCTCCGACCAGAGCAGCTTTTGTCGTGGTAGATCCGGCATCAATACCAAGATAGCAGTTTCCTTCGTACGTTTCCAGATCGCCGGTCATAACGTTATACTGACTCTGACGTTCCGAAAATTCCTCATATTCTTCTTTGGAGGCAAACAAAGGATCCATACGGGCAACCTCAAATTCCATGTGGATGGTGCCGGAAAGTTTCTGGATCAGTGCAGAAAGGGATGTTATAACATCCTCCTTATAATTAAGGGCTGAACCGATTGCAGCAAACAGGTGAGAATTTTCCGGTGTGATCGCATGTTCGTCATCCAGCTTCAGGGTGCGGATGAAAGCAGTTTTCAGCTCTGTTAAAAAATGAAGCGGTCCGCCTAAAAATGCCACATGTCCGCGAATCGGTTTTCCGCAGGCAAGACCACTGATCGTCTGGTTTACAACGGCCTGGAAAATAGAAGCCGACAGGTCTTCTTTCGTAGCCCCTTCGTTGATCAGAGGCTGAATATCTGTCTTAGCAAATACACCGCAGCGGGCGGCGATTGGATACAGAGCTTTATAATTTTTTGCATAGTCATTCAGCCCAGAAGCGTCGGTCTGCAGAAGCGAAGCCATCTGATCGATAAAGGATCCGGTTCCGCCGGCACAGATACCATTCATACGCTGCTCTACATTTCCACCTTCAAAATAAATAATTTTTGCATCTTCACCGCCAAGCTCGATCGCTACATCTGTCTGCGGAGCATAGTACTGAAGAGCAGTAGAAACAGCAATAACTTCCTGAACAAAAGGAATACCAAGATGCTTGGCAAGGGTAAGACCGCCGGAGCCGGTGATCATCGGCGAGAGCGAAAATTCACCGAGGCTGTCATATGCTTTTTTCAGAAGTGCAGAGAGCGTCTCCTGGATATTGGCATAATGGCGTTCATAATCAGAGAAAAGAAGTTCGTTTTTCTCATTCAAAATAGCAACCTTAACGGTTGTGGAACCGATATCGATTCCTAAAGTATGAAGTTTTGTCTGATTCGTATTCATATTCATAAATTTAAAATCCTTATGTAATGATGTTTGATCCGGGATCCGGACAGAAAACAGCCGTTTTCTGATCCACCTATTATAATAGGAAAAGATACCCGAAAAAAGATACAAAATTCATTATACGACAAATTTTTTGAAATATCAAACGTTTTGATGATGTTTCGCATTTTTTTAGAAACAAAAAATAAAGGTTTCCTTAAGCAAAAATATTGTAATTCATCGCATAATGTGGCATAATGGAAAAGTAAATGCTTAAAAATCAAAATAGGAAAACGAATACGAGGACAAGGAAAAGAAAAAGATACAGAGGAGAAAACTATGCAGATATTTTCAATGATTTTATCACTTCTATGTGGAGTAGCACTGTTTTTATTCGGAATGTCACTGATGGGCGACGGACTCAAGATGGTCGCCGGAAATAAACTGGAAGCATTTTTATATCGAATGACTAACACGGTGTGGCACTTGGTACGGCAGTTACCAGTGTGATCCAGTCATCTTCGGCAACGACAGTTATGGTGATCGGTTTTGTAAACTCCGGTATGATGAAGCTGAAACAGGCGATCGGTATCATCATGGGAGCCAATATTGGTACCAGTATCACAGGATGGATCTTGTGTCTGTCCTATATTCAGGGTTCCGGCGGGATCGCAAGTATTTTTTCAACAGCGACGATATCTGCCGTTGTAGCAGTGGTCGGTATTATTTTCCGCATGTTTGGGAAACGCTCCGTACATAAAAATATGGGCAATATCATGCTGGGTTTTGCTGTTTTGATGACAGGTATGCAGATGATGAGCGGGGCTGTTTCTCCGCTTCGTGAAAACCAGATGTTTATCAATATGCTCACAATGTTTTCCAATCCGCTTGCCGGTATCCTGGTCGGTATTTTATTTACCGCAGTGCTGCAGAGTGCTTCTGCGACCGTTGGTGTACTGCAGGCGTTGTCCGTGACCGGAATCCTGACTTTTGCAAGCACGTTCCCGATCGTACTTGGTATCGGTGTCGGTGCGGCCTGTCCGGTTCTGATCTCTGCAATCGGAGCAAATAAGAATGGTAAAAGAACAGCCCTTGTTTATCTGATCAATGACCTGTTCGGACTGATCATGTGGGCAGTGGTCTTCTATTCCCTGAACGCCGTGATCCATTTTACGTTTATGGATCAGGTGATGACACCGGTGAGCATTGCACTTTTAAATACCGTATTCCGTTTGGTGACTGTGTGTATTCTGTTCCCGTTTATCAATAAGATCGAAAAACTGGTGTGCTGGCTGGTGAAAGACAGTGCCGAGGAGCTGGAAGACGAGGCAGATTTCGATCTTCTGGAGGAACGTCTTTTGAGTTACCCGGCATTGGCGATCGGACAGTGTCACCGTGCCATGAACGGTATGGCAAAGAAGGTCCGCAAAAACGTAAACCGTGCCATGAACCTTTTAAATGACTATCAGCAGGACAAGTTTGACAAAGTCCAGAGAAAAGAGGACTTAATCGATAAGTATGAAAGCCGTCTGGGCGAATATCTGGTTCAGCTCACAAAAAGAGAGATGAATACGGCACAGACAAGACAGGTTTCCCTGTATCTGCATACGATCAACGACTTTGAACGTATCGGAGACCATGCATCCTATATTGCCCATATGTCAAATGAAATGCATGAAAATCATACCCAGTTTTCGGAAGAAGCATGGGATGAGCTGAATGTTGCTATGGAAGCCGTGCGTGAAGTAATCAATATCACTTACGATGCTTTTTTAAATGATGACAAAGAAGAGGCACAGAGAATTACACCGCTTGGTATGGTTATCGGCAGACTTTGCGATGAACTGAAAATGCATCACGTAGCCAGAATGAGCAAAGGCGGATGCGGTCTGGAAGAAGGAGCAGTCTTTACCGACCTTCTGAACAGCTTCAATCGTATCGCATCCCACTGTGCAAGTGCAATGGTGGCATTGCTTAAGGGCGATGAAATGGACACAGATATCCATATCCATGACTCCAAAATCTATCCGACGGATAATTGGGAATATTATTCTTATTTGAATGAATATAATCAGAAGTATGATATCAAAAGCAAGAGCGAGAGCCATATCAGAAGTATGGAGCCGGAAGAAGTAGAATAGAAAAGTAAAAAGATATCCGTTCGGATCAAAACCGGCGGATCTCTTTTTTTAAAAACAATGCAGCAGCTGACGGAGTGGAATCGCTGCTTCTGGCAGAGCAGGCACCTGAAATCCAGATTTAGGATATGCAAAAATAAATATATAAATTATTCAAAAATATCAGGGGGAATGCAGATGAATTACAAAGAGAAAAAACGTTCCATGTTTTTTGGTCTGCCGTGGACTTTTACGTCTTATACGGTGACAGAGGAAATTATCACAGTGGACACAGGGCTGTTCAAGAAAGAAGAAAATGACTGTTATTTATACAAAGTCATTGATGTACGTCTGGAAAGTACTTTGTTGGAGCGTATGTTGGGGCTTGGAACGATCCATTGTTTTACGGGTGATGTGACGGATCCGGATCTGAAACTGCTCCACATCAAACACGCAAAAGAGATCAAAGACTACATTTTAAAACAGTCCGAGCAGGAAAGAATGAAAAGAAGAACCGTAAATATGCAGCATCTGGATGGCAATCCGGGGATGAGCCAGATGGCAGAAAAAGACAGCTGCAGATAGCAAGGAAGGTAAAGGCAGTGTTGATAAAAACAGCACTGCCTTTTTGGTGGTTGTTCTTATCAACAGCCTGAGAGTTGCACTGATGCTTCATTCCGGATTCGGTACACGTAAGGTTTGTAAGTGTGATGTCTTAAGAAACAGAAAAAGTACAGAACAAATATTCGATTTTGTTCTGTACTTTTTTCTTTATGAATGATATACTGATTGGGTAACAATACTAAGCAAGGAAAAACATGACAGCGTGCAGACTTATGTTTTGTTTCGCGTGCGTTTAACTTAAATTGTATAGAAATAGAAGAAATATGACTTACTCAGGAGGTCTGTATGGATCATTTTGAATTAGTATCGGAATACAAACCGACCGGTGACCAGCCGGAAGCAATCAGGGAGCTGGTTGAAGGATTTCGGGAAGGAAACCAATGTGAGACATTGCTTGGAGTTACCGGCTCCGGAAAGACATTTACAATGGCAAACGTCATTGCACAGTTAAATAAACCGACATTGATCATAGCACACAATAAAACACTGGCGGCACAGCTGTATAGTGAGTTTAAGGAATTCTTCCCGGAGAACGCAGTGGAATATTTTGTCTCCTATTATGATTATTATCAGCCGGAGGCGTATGTACCGTCTTCTGACACTTATATTGCGAAGGATTCTTCCATCAACGATGAGATTGACAAGCTGCGTCTTTCGGCAACAACGGCACTGGCGGAGCGGAGGGATGTAATCATCATTTCCAGTGTATCCTGTATCTATGGGCTGGGCAGCCCGGTGGATTATAAGAATATGGTACTGTCTCTGCGGCCCGGTATGGAGAGGGATCGGGATGAGGTGATCCACAAGCTGATTGACCTGCATTATGATCGAAATGATATGGATTTTCATCGCGGAACGTTTCGCGTGCATGGCGATGTGCTGGAGATTTTTCCGGCAGAATCGGATGAATATGCGTATCGTGTGGAGTTTTTCGGAGATGAGATCGACCGGATCACCGAGATCGATGTGCTGACCGGAAAGAGCCGCTGTGCACTGGAACATATCGCTGTTTTTCCGGCATCGCATTATGTTGTGCCGATGGATAAAATTCTGGAGGCTGCGAAACATATAGAGGAAGAGTTGGATGAGCGTGTACGCTATTTCAAGAGAGAAGATAAATTGATTGAAGCACAGCGAATTGCGGAACGGACAAATTTTGACATTGAGATGCTCAAAGAGACCGGATTCTGTTCCGGGATTGAGAATTATTCCAGACATCTGTCAGGGCTGGAGCCGGGAGCTACGCCGCACACACTGATGGATTATTTTCCGGATGACTTCCTTATTATAATAGACGAGTCACACAAAACAGTCCCGCAGATTGGGGCGATGTATGCGGGAGATCAGTCCAGAAAAAGTACGTTGGTAGACTATGGTTTCCGTTTACCGTCTGCGAAGGATAACCGACCGCTGAATTTTGAAGAATTTGAAAATAAGATCGATCAGATTCTGTTTGTATCGGCGACACCGGGACAGTACGAGGCAGAACATGAACTTCTGCGTGCTGAGCAGATCATAAGGCCGACCGGACTACTAGATCCGAAAGTAGAAGTACGTCCGGTCGAAGGGCAGATTGATGATCTGGTCGGAGAAGTCAACAAAGAAGTCGAAAAAGGAAATAAGATACTGATCACAACACTGACAAAGCGTATGGCAGAGGACTTAACTGATTATATGAAAGAAATCGGCATCCGTGTTCGTTATCTGCATTCGGATATTGATACGCTGGAACGAACAGAGATCATCCGGGATATGCGGCTTAATGTATTTGATGTACTGGTCGGTATCAATTTGCTGCGAGAAGGTCTTGACATTCCGGAGATTACGCTGGTTGCCATTCTGGATGCGGATAAAGAGGGATTTTTGCGTTCGGAGACTTCACTGGTGCAGACGATCGGCCGTGCAGCACGAAATGTGGACGGTCATGTGATCATGTATGCGGATGTAATGACAGATTCGATGAAAGCGGCAATCGAGGAAACCGAGCGAAGAAGGACAATCCAAGAGGAATATAATAAAGAACATAATATAAAACCGCGGAGCATCAAGAAAGCGGTTCGCGATCTGATCAGTATTTCGAAAAATGTAGAAAAAGAGGCTGAGCCGGAAAAAGATCCGGAATCCATGAATTGCAAGGAACTGGAGAGCGAGATTGCGAAAACGCAGAAACAGATGAAAAAAGCGGCAGCAGAGCTTGATTTTGAAAAGGCAGCAGAGCTTCGTGATCGTATGATCATGTTGAAAAAGCATTTGCAGGAGACAGAAGAGTAGGAGGATATTATGGAAAAATCAGAAAAGAAACAGCCAATGATCAGGATTCGGGGGGCAAATGAAAACAATCTGAAAAGTGTGGATCTTGATATACCACGCAACCAGTTTATTGTTTTTACCGGTCTTTCTGGTTCCGGAAAATCCTCTCTGGCGTTTGATACGATCTATGCAGAGGGACAGAGGCGTTATATGGAGTCGCTTTCCTCCTATGCCAGACAGTTTTTAGGGCAGATGGAGAAACCGGATGTGGAGAGTATCGAAGGACTTCCGCCGGCGATTTCCATCGATCAGAAATCAACCAACCGCAATCCGAGATCTACGGTGGGAACGGTGACCGAAATCTATGATTATTTCAGACTTTTATACGCGAGAGTTGGGACCGTACACTGTCCGAAGTGCGGAAAAGTTATCAAAAAACAGACGGTCGATCAGATGGTAGATGCGATCATGCAGCTGCCGGATCGTACCAAAATACAGCTGCTTGCACCGGTTGTACGTGGAAGAAAGGGAACGCACGCGAAGTTGCTGGAAAAAGCGAAAAAAAGTGGCTATGTCCGTGTGCGGATCGACGGCAACATGTATGAACTGAGTGAGGAGATCGCACTGGAGAAAAATATCAAGCATAATATCGAAATCGTCGTGGATCGTCTCGTGGTAAAAGAAGGGATTGAAAAAAGACTGACGGACTCACTGGAAAATGTACTGAGCCTGGCAGATGGTCTGGCGTTTGTGGAAGTGATTGATGGAGAATTGCTGCGTTTCAGCCAGAGTTTTGCCTGTCCGGACTGTGGTGTGAGTGTCGATGAGATCGAGCCGAGAAGTTTTTCCTTTAATAATCCGTTTGGTGCCTGCCCGGATTGTTACGGACTCGGATATAAGATGGAATTTGACGTAGAACTGATGATCCCGGATCCATCTCTCAGTATTCTGGATGGTGCGATCACTGTGACTGGATGGCAGTCCTGCACAGATAAAGGAAGCTTTACAAGAGCGATTCTGGATGCACTGGCTAAAGAATATCAGTTTGATCTTGCAACGCCATTTCAGGATTATCCGGAGGAGATCAAACATGTCATTATTCATGGCACCGACGGAAAAGTCCTGAAAGTGCATTACAAGGGACAGAGAGGCGAAGGAGTCTATGATGTGGCTTTTGAAGGTCTGATCCGTAATGTAGAACGCCGTTATCGGGAAACAGGTTCCGATACGATGAAGCAGGAGTATGAGTCTTTCATGCGGATCACACCATGTAAGACCTGCAAAGGTCAGAGACTGAAAAAGGAAGCACTGGCTGTTACAGTAGGAGATAAAAATATCTGTGAAATAACCTCACTGTCTATTGAAAAACTGCAGGAATTTATGGAAAAGCTGAT
>ERZ856578.6547-NODE-6547-length-13100-cov-5.078860_pt1 | contig 13100 bp, 8 predicted proteins | sample MGYA00514384_ERZ856578 | MGnify/ENA primary metagenome ERZ856578 (study PRJEB29103, sample SAMN06111958) | human gut metagenome | biome: human gut; feature: ankylosing spondylitis patient; material: healthy_person | host: Homo sapiens | place: China:Hangzhou...
CCTCTGTAACCGTTGTGGCTACAGAGGTCTTATTTTGGTGGAGCATCCGCAACCAACTGCGAGTTAGACGAACACCCCACATCATCGTTTTCAAAGGCCTTTTCAATATCGTCCAGCGGGATATTCTCGACGCTGAGCGGACGGTTGCCCGCGTTCAGGATCATCGTGAAATGTCAGATAAAGGAGGAACCAATTTGGATTATTTGAGCGATATTCCTATCGCGTCGGGAGCTGTCAGCAATTATGAGGGTATGAGCGCCCTGATCGGTCAGGATGGGCGGGTGTATCTGGGAAAATCCGAAAACTGCTATCTCAGCCGGGAGGGAGACGCCCCAGCCTACTATGATAATTCGGACGATTCCCTGCAACTGGTCTCCGATAACATCAAAATTTTCCATCTTCTCTATGGTGACGGATGGCCCATGTCCCAGCGGCAGATGAGATGTAACCGCAGCTTCAGCAAGGCCGATTACATGGAATTTGCCAGCCTGCGGGACGGCGTACTGTCTCATTACCGACCCTTGCGTGAGATCACGTTTGCAGGAAGGCCCTTTGAAACGCCGAAAGCGTACCGCCGTTTGCACCGAGGGCAGCCTGCCTATGCCCGATGAAATGCGTCTCGAATCGAGACGCATTTCGACATTTTTATCCAAGGAGGCGAGTATGGCAAACAGCAAAAAGCAATTCTACGAAGTGGGGAGCTATAGCGGGAGTATGAGAGAAGGCAGCGAAATCTGCATACAGCGCCACATAATCTATCAGGGGCAATATGCTGACTTCAAGCCGTTCCTGAATATTCCGCAAAAGGAATTGGAAAAGCGGTTGAACGACAGCAAGGCGGAGGAAAAGAAAATTTATGATGGACTGCAAAGAGCGGCGCAAGCCTGGGATGAGCACGGGGCGCAGACACTCTTGCTTCAAAAGGCAATCGAGTATTTGAAAACCCCGGAGGTCCAGCATACCGCAAATCAGTGGAAACAGCGGAAAGACGGCACTTGGGAGATCAGCAACCTTGTTTACAAAATGACCTATACCATCGAGAAGGTCAGGGATGAGTGGAAGCTGACCTGGGAACTGGAATATACCTCCCCGGGCTATAAACCGCCTACCTATTACTCTCCCTACGATAACAGCCCCCGGCCCCGTATTGAGCGCGAAGGCAGTAAGAAGTATAAGACCCTGGAGGGAGCGCAGAAATATATCCAAGGCAAATACGACGAGTACGCGCATTTGTTCATGGAGCTGTCTCCACCCATCCCCCCAGAGGCAAAAATGTTTTTCTGTGTCAATGGGCAGTTGCTTCAAGGCTATACCATGGCGCCGAAAGAAAGGACGACCCAGGATGTTGCCGATGATCTGCTGGGCCTGCTGGATGACGGAGACTTGATACCGCCCGCTGTGGACCCCGCCAAGTCCCCGGTGCAGTCAGCGCCGGTCAGTCCTGCCCCAAAAGCCCAAAGCAGCACACCAAAGAAAAAAGACCCAGCTCCAAAGAAAAAGCGGGCCGCATTGGCGAGATAAAGAGGTGAGCTGCTGTGGGATATACACACCTTGAGCCTGGCCAGGAATGTGAGATCGTTGAGCGCGTGTATTCCTGCGATGGCAATTTGGGCATTTCCGCGCTGGTCCAGTTATCGCCAGCAAAGTTAGATGAGCTGGCACAGGCCAGTATGGAAAAGGAAAAGACTATCTACGCAGAGGCGCTTGCGATAGTTGCCCGGTGGAAGCAGCAGGCGTATGAAACGGTTGCTTACCGTAAGGCCCAGGCTTATTTGAGAACGCTGCCTGTCACGCATACCTCTAATCAGTGGGTCAAGGGTGAATATGATTGGCATGAAATAAGCAACATGGTCTACAAATTTATATGGCGCTCTTATGAGAATACCCGCTGGGATAGTAAGCAGAAAAAATCTGTGCCGGTCTCATGGGAACTATCCTGGTATCTCACCTACAACACGCCAAGAGAACCCGACTTCACCGGATCTGGACGGCAAATCGCTGGGCAGGAGCGAAAACGCTTTGGAGAGAAAGTAACGATGGAAAAATATCTGCAAGGCCGCATCAATGCCTATGCCCACCTGTTCAAAGAAATCTCACCGCCTATCCCGGCAGAGCATGAGAAACGCTTTTGCGTCAATGGCGTTCTGCTTCCCGGCTACACCGTGGAAGCCCCAAAGCGGACACCCCGGGAGGTGGCCGATGAACTGCTTGGCTTTTTGGAGGACGAGGATGCCTCACCGTCAGCGGCAAATGCAAATCAGCCACCCCATAAGAAGCCCCCGCCCCATAAGCACAGGAGCAGTACCCCAACACGGTAGACAGCGGCGCCTTCGGCGTCGCTGTCCGCGCCAGCATGGAATTTTGACAGCAAAATTCCACTGGTTAGAGGCCAGGCCCCTAAAACCCCATACGACTTAAAATGCGTCTCAATTTGAGACGCATTTTTCATTATCAGGAGGAATGCAAATGTATTGTGAACCTGAATACTCGCCCTGGGGCGAAATACAGTGGTGTGAAACACTTGCGCCGGGTATCTTTTTTATCTCGACCGCCAGCCACGGCGGCATCCTGGTATCGAATACCGTTACCCGGACATTATCCAACGCGGCCCGTGAATGTGGCTTTTGGGACGGTATCTACCTCTGCTATGAGGAGGACTGTCAAGCCTGTGTTGTTCTGCGGGAACTGCTGGACCGGGACAGGCAGAATGTTCCGAGCTGGGTCAAAGACACAGTGGCCTTTGAGCGGGACATTGACAGAAGCCTTCAAAGGTACAATCCCGGCTATTGGGAAGCCCGCCGGGAGAGCCGCATGATTCATCCCCGCCCCAGACAGCGGCGGCGCCGTTCCGCTTGTGCCCGGTAAGGAGTTCAAGATGGGCAAAGTATTTAAGACCATCACCTTGCGGCTCAGCGCCGATGAATATAGCCACCTGAAACAGCAGACAGAGATGACCGGCCTGAAAATGGAGCCGCTGCTGCGTCAGCTCATCATGGGCGTCAGTCTCCGTCCCCGTCCTCCCGACAGCTATGCCGCCCTACTCCGGGAACTGTCCGCCATCGGAAATAATATAAACCAGCTTGCCCATCAGGCCAATGCCAGGGATGATGCCACCAAAGCGGAGATTGACGAAGCGGCCCAACTGGTACGGCAGGCGTGGCGGATGGTCAAGGACGCCTTCTGATCCTCCTTTTTCCCCAAGTGTTGATGAAATCATCTTTGGCAAGCTCACCAATTATCCTTTATTGCAGACAGTTCCGTAGCGTGGTATGATGGAATCAACGAATCGGGATTTGTAGAAACAAATAAATTAAACTCAGAAGGATACAAAATGTGCCTTTTAGTATGAATATGAAAAGGTGGTGCCACAAAATGAGCTTGACATGGTTAAATAATGGTTTCATTTGCGAAGAATTATATGCCCCATTTAAAATTAACAAATATCTTGTATCATCGGTAACTGGTTTCCTTTCCTTGCTGACTTAAAATCTTTCTTTTTGTTATTATATCAAATTTGGGGGGATGATTCAATCTCTCAAAGCTTTTCGCCTATGACCGCTTTGTAGGATTACATAAGGTAGTGACCGCCATCATAAAGGACAGAACCGTGCCAAGTTGTGCGCCCTTTGCCGGCAGGACCTCTTCCACCGGAATGGTGCCCGAATATATCCGCATACATGGGGACGCCGATCATCGTAGCCAGGATCACGCCAAAGGGGTTGCTGCTAGCCCAAAACAGCCTCCACCCAGCTTTCTGAGACAAAATGTGTCAAGGATATTTTTACCCAAGCTGCGATGATTCTTCCTTCCGTGCAACGACTACGAACCGCCCGTTTTTTGTGTGGTAGCTGCAAGTAGACAGTGTCAGCAGTTCATCTCCGTACACAGCGCTGACCCTTGTATCGTACAGGGCAGCCTTCTGTACCTGAGCCGCATAGTCCGCAAAAACGGAAGCATCGCTCACATCCGTATATTGATAGTAGCGGAATACGCCTTCGGCATTCTGTGGATAGGCTTGTGAATAAAAGGCAGCCAGTACCTCGTATTCCCCGGAGGCAGCAAGGGTATCAAATCGAATGATGGGGTGTTCCTCCCAGTATGCCCGGTCGGCGTAGGACAAGAGAGAGCCGAACATGGTTCCATTTTTCATATGGTGCCCGTAGATCAGATAATTCCCGCAGCCCTCATAGCAGTCCGCCGCCAGGAAGGGCACGCCGCTCTGCGAGTGGCTGCCTTCAAAGTCCCGGCGCAGATAATATTCCCCGTCCTCCGGGGTGTGCATGACCGGATAATCCAGCTTTGTTCCTTCGATGGAGATCCAGCCGAAAAAGTCCGGGTTTTTCTCTTTCAAGGCGGCATAAGCAGAGGAAACTTCGCTGGTTTCTGGCGGTTTCTCTGGCTGTTCAGTATCGGGAAGCGGCTGGACAGAAGGGCGCACGATTTCTTCCAATTCATCAAACGCCTGCTGTTCCCTGCGGGCCTGTGCGGAAATGCTGTAAACCATATACGCAGAGAGGAGAAACAGCGCGCTGAATATCAGGAGCAAAAGCCGGTATAGGATAGATATTCTTTTCATGGGAGTCTCCTGTGCTTAACAAAGCGGCGGGGCAGGTATGGTCCATACATCTGCCCCGCCGCCGGTTTTATTTATCTCTTATAGCGTTTTCCTTGGTACCTTGGTCTGACTGTCACCAACGTTGTGATGATGCCAAGGGCAGAAATGCCCAGCACGGCCAGCCACAGGTTCAGGTTTGTCTCATCCCCTGTCTGGGGGACCGGGTCTGTTGGGATTTCCGGTTTAGGCAGATCGGTGGGCTCCGCCGGATCCACGGGGTCCACCGGCTCCACGGAGTCTACGGGATTCACGGGGTCAACGGGGTCAACCGGCTTGACGGGATCCACAGGCTTTGCAGGAACGTCATCGTTGGTGATGGTCCAAATAGTCCCCCTGTGAGAGACCTCGGAGGCAAAGCCCGGCACATCCACTTCGGCCACCGACCAGTTATAGCGGTCGTCCAAGTCCGTCCAGGTATACTTCCAGCCATTGCCAGCGTTCAGCGTGACCTCGTCATAGTGCCTGCCGTTTCGCAGCAGCTCCACCGTTACGGAGTGTGTAGCTTCGCCTCCGTCATCCAGTACCCACTCTTTTTTTACCGTGAGGCTGGTATCATCGGGATCAGGATTGGGGTCAGGCCGCGTGCTGTTCTTGGTGTTGGTAAACGCGGCCGTTACCGTCTTATCTGTTTCAATTGTTCCGCTATCGCCGGTTTTGACGGTGGTATAACCGTCCTGATCAGCCTCGGTCTCTGTGACGTTGTAGGTAATGTTAGCCGGGAGGCCAGTCGCCGTCTTGCTCTCGTTGTGTTTCAGCGTAAAGGTGGCTTTACCGCCGGTAAAGGTCATGCCGCCATACTCGCCGCCGACAGTCGTATCGCCGAGGGTCACGGTGAAGTGGAATTCCTTATCCGTTTCCCCGGCGTTGCCCGCCACGGTTTTGGAGACGGTCAGGCTTCCGGATGTCAGATCTCCCTTGTAATTCGTGAACGCTGCATAGGCTGTTTCATCCTTCGTAATCTCACCGCTGATTATGCCGGAGACTGGACTTATTGACCATTCGTCCTCCGCTTTTTCTGTAATTTTCCACTGCGTACCGGCAGGCAGGCCGAGAACCGTCAGCGCTTCGTCATGCCGCAGGGAAAGTGTTCCGCCGTCCCTGATATAGCCGGCACGCTGCTCGCCGTAGTAATAGTACTCCCCAACCAGCGCCTTGCCACCGGCATCCTTCAAAGAGACTTCGAAAGTGAAGTTGTGGGTATAGTCTTCATTGGGCAAGTTTTCCCCGGATACGGTCTTGCTGATCCGCAGCTTTCCGGTATCCTCCGGCGCAGTCTTTTGGTCAGTAACAACAACGGTATTCAGCAGGCTGAACAGGCTGGTAAGATCCCTTCCGCTTAGATCATCCCAGTTGGCGGTGTTGCTGCTGCCCTCATACATCTTGCTTTTCAGCGCAACCGTATTCTGTTCAACCCGAGTCCGCAAAAAGCCCTCATCTGTGGTAAAGAACGGATAGATGATCTTCCCGCCGTCCTCATCATGCAGACCATAATCTACCACTGCGTTGACGCCATAGTGCAGATTCATGCTGCGAGGGGTTTGCGTTCCTGCAAGCAGATCATCCGCCCAGCCGTTCAGATCAAACGACCCAGCCTTCTGTGTCTGGGCAATCGCGGTAATGTCCCGCAGCGTGATGTTGACCATATCATCCGCCGCATACTTTGTCATGGTCTGCATCAGCTTACCAACGCCGGCCATAACGGTGACGCCGTCATCTTTTGTGCCTGCGTCGGCGTAAATCGAATAGATGCCCACAATGACAGGGATCTCTGTTTGGTTCAGCTCATATCCCTCCGGCGCCGACGTCTCTTTCAGGGTGTACTTGGAGTTTACTTCCGCCCACGTCACACGAGCATAGCCCAGCGTATCTTCCGGCGCATCCGGTCTGAAGATCAGCACGCCGTCCTGGCCGTCTACCTTAGCAGTAGTGCCGGAGACAACCTCTGAACCGTCTTCTTTATAAAGCTTGAACTCTACTCCGTTCACGCCCTTGCCGTCCTCGTCCACTTTCTGTACGCGCAGCTCCCGGCGCTCGTTGGGGATATAGATGATCGAGCGGAACTCCCGCTGGAACTGATCGGTGTTCAGGAAGGAGAAATCGCGCCCGTCAAAGCTATCCCCTGTGATGTTCAGCTGCGCTATGATCCCATCGATTACCTCTTCGGAAGACTTGCCGCTCTGGACGCCTGTTTCGACTGCATTGGATACATAGCCTTCCAGAGCATCGTAAAGTTCCGCGGAGGTAGCCCCCGTGATGCCAAGCTTCGTTAACGCGTTCGGCTCGATGACGCCGTACACCATTTTCATGTCGCCAGCTGGGTTGTTAAGAGCATAGCGGTCTGCCCGGCCCGGAAGATCCTCTAACAGTCCCTCCAGCCTTCCGGTGTCCTGATTGTATGTAAGGCGCCATTCGGGCCAACGCTCGTCGCTGGCCTGGTACAGCGCCGCCTTGAGAACGGCTTTGCGCCACGCTTGGGCAGTGCGCTCTGCTGGAGCAACGGCGCCATAGCCTTCCGTATTGCTGCCGTAAAGGGCCTGCCACTTTCCGTCGTTAGCCACTTCGTCGTGGGACATATTCTCTTCCAGCAGCATGGGAACGGCGACAATGAGTCCCTTTTCTTTACTTTCCGCACGAAGCGCAGTGTTGCTTGACGCGATGACGCCGCTTTTCTCATTGAATTGACCGTAGGTGATCGTACCCGTTTCGCGGATATTGGAAAAGAAACTGGCGTATGCGCCGGTCTGGTAGCGGTTTGCAACGACCAGCATAGAAGTGTCCGGATTGAACTTGAGCACAATGTCTTTGGGCAAAGCCCGATAGCCGCCAGCCGTTTTGGTCTCCTTCAAGATATAGTAAAGCGTGTGGTCTGCATGATACTGATCCGTGAAGCTGAAGGGCGAGCCATCTTCTCTGGTAAAGGTAGTTTTGCCATCTTCTTCGGTTGTCAAAGTACCGATTGCATCGCCGTTAACTTCATAGTCGGCAACATCAGTGCTGTCGCCATTGTTGGCCGTTGCCGCATACAGTTTAAACTCCACACCTTCCAACGCTTCGCCGTTCTGGTCTACCTTTTTAATGCTGTGGTAGAGGGAGGGCTGGAGGTTGAAGCGCATTTGCAGGCTGGAATCGTAGTTCCCGCGCTCCAGATAAAACATCTTCAGGCTGTGGTCGGTGCCGGTGGGAAAGATTTTTTCCCCTCTGTCATTGGTCGCCCAATGGAGCGCATCCGCCCCATTCTGTCCCAAGGCGGCTACAAACCTTTTATATAGCGTGGTTTTCTCATCGTGCTCCACGCTGCCGGGGTTGTCCGGCAGACCGCCGGTCCGCCAGCTCTGGCCGGTGATGACCTCGCCGGTGCTGAAATTGATGGTGCCGTACAGCTCACTGTGAACGCCGCCCAGATCCAGCACCAGCACGTCGTCTATGAAGACCCAAACGTCGTCGTCTCCGGAGAATTGGAAGACCATATCCTGCTTGCCGTTAGAGCCCATGTTCAGCTTGCCGTTTTCCGGCTGGGTGAAATCCACCTGCATGGTCATGCCCATATAGTGGTTCGCAAGAACAGCATTACTTACGTTTGTAATTTTTTCGGAGCTGGAGAGTATATTGGTCTCATTCCCATCTTTGTCCGCTGTCTGAATGCTGTCAAAAACTTTTGACGCGCTGTCAAAGGGGAAGAAGTTACCCAAACTCATATCACCATCGAATGCATTTGTGTCAGGATTATATCCTGCATCCGTGCGCCAGACGGCGGGGCCGTCGTAGAGAGTGAAGCTATTATTGTCTTTGTTAAATTCAGCGAAATTCTTACGGGCGTCATAATAATAGTAGCCATCATCATCTATCTGGAACAGACCGGTGACATTTTGATAGGATTCTTTACCATCCGTTGTTGTATCCGGATCAAACAGATAGCTCAAAGATGCCTTTTCACAGCTGCCGATGACCGTATCGTCGGTTATCGTCAGACCGCGGCTCGTCAGAAGCTTTACAGAAAGTGCTCTGGCCGCGTTCACGCCGGCGTTTTCGTATTCCGCATGATTTAGATTAGCGATGTCCATAAGTTCGCGATTCGGATCACTCCAAGGACCATCTCCCGTAATTATTGGTTTTGTCGGATTTTGAAGTGTACTACGTGCTTGATCCAGGTTAATATAAGGATAATTGTCCTCCAATGTGGATTTCACGATGCCCTTCATGTTCACGTTGTTTTGGCCCCAAGGACGGCCGGCGCCCGAGCCCAGATTCCAAAAGCCGGCTTCCTGCATAGCGGAGCCGCCGAAGAGCAGCAATGCGTCTTTATTGATGCCGTTGCTGTAATTCTCGAATTTCGCGCCAGCAGGCAGGACGTCGTTCCCGTTACTGCCGATCTTAGGGTCATAGTCGAACAGGTTGACTGTGGTGCCTGCCGGTGTGATGCCCTTCACCGTATGGTCCGCCAGTTTATCAGCGTCGGTTAACTCTTTACGCTTGCCAGGGTATGTTCCAGCATATACCTCCGCGCCGCCGTATTCCAGCAGAACATAGAGCGCGTCCACATCCTTAGCCAGAGCATAGTCCTCCCCTATCGCCGCATCCAAACGATAATACTCCTGAGAATTATCCGACAATGGGGAGAAATCCCATGTAATAGGCAGGTATTCCGTTTCACCATCTGACAGCTCCACACAAAGCTTCTTTGGAAGCATTTCTTCCAGCAGCTCCTCGGTCAGATCGTCTCGCTCTGCGCCGGGCAGGCTTAAATACCATTCCCCATCATATTCGGTAAGGAACTCCTCTTCGTCCACCCACGTCCAGCCGATGATGTACGTCTCCTCCGGTTCCGGCGGCTGCGCCTTGGCCGCGCACTGCGCCGGATCTTCCGCACAGACGGGGCACGCGCTGTTTCCCTCGTCCCCGCACAGGGCATCACAGATGCACACAGAGGGCTTTTCATCCTCCGGCGGCTGTACCTCGGCCGCGCACTGCGCCGGATCCTCCGCGCAGACAGGGCACGCGCTGTTTCCCTCGTCCCCGCACAGGATGTCACAGATGCACACAGGGGTTTTTTCATCCTCCGGCGGCTGCGCCTCGGCCGTGCACTGCACCGGATCTTCCGCACAGACGGGGCACGCGCTGTTTCCCTCGTCCCCGCACAGGACATCACAGATGCACGATGTATCGTCAAATAGATCAGCCGCAAATACACCCACCATATTCGTGCTGAACAGTACGGCGCACAGCGCCACACTTATGACACGCCGCCAACCGCCCCGCCGGTGGGTCTGGCCGCGCGCTAAGCGTTTTCCACTGTCCATCTTTTTCCTTAGATACATGAAAATCGCCTCTTCTTGTTTAATGTCATTTCCTGACCAATAACGTAGACTTTATCGGTTACTGTTTTTGCGTGCAGTTTGGATAAACTAAGAAAGCTTGCTCCCCTCCTTACTATGCAAAACAGCGCAAAACAGCACACAAGTGTACATATAAACAGTGTAGCACGCCCAAATGGAAAAATCCACATTTTCCTGACCGCTTTTTTTGTACTACTTTCCGTGAACCCATCTCAGGAACGTGTCCTGTGCAATAGAAAGCTGCTGGGCTGCCTCCCGTGAGGTGATTTTTTGGTCTTCCCAGTCCTCTTTAAGCTGCCAGAATCGTTCCGGCACATCTTTTCTTGGCCGCCCAAATTTTACGCCGCGCAGTTTTGCCGCCGCAATCCCTTCTTTCTACCTCTGGTGAATATTCTCACGTTCTGTCTGCGCCACATAGGATAGAATCTGCAATACCAGATCGGCCACGAAAGTACCGGTCAAGTCATTGCCCGATTTTCTGGTGTCTAAAAGCGGCATATCCAACACCACCACATCAACCTGCTTTTCTTTGGTAATAATTCTCCATTGCAGCAGTATCTCCTCATAATTGCGGCCAAGCCGGTCAATGGACTTTATCACCAAAAGATCGCCGGGGCGAAATTTTTTTAACAGTTTGCGGTACTGTGGCCTGTTGAAATCTTTCCCGCTGAGTTTATCCATATAGATGTTTCTCTCCGAAACTGGAAATGCCTGCAATGCAATAAGCTGACGATCCTCATTTTGTTCCTTGGTGGATACACGAACATATCCATAAACCTTACCTTCCATAAAGCAGCCTCCTTTACGAAGCCGCGAAATATCGGCTTCTATTATTTTGCAATCACAGTCGCAGCTAAAGGCAATCTACAAGGATAACGCCGACACGATTGTATCGGCGGGGCTGTCCTCTTGCGGGGCTATGTTTTCCGGCATGATGAACGGCGTTCTTGGAACGTCCTAGCGGTATCGGGGAAAATAAGCTGCGCGAGCTTATGGATAGCGGCGAGCTTGAATATATACAGAATGGGAACCGCCGTTTGATAGCCGACGCTGCAATCTGGGACTGGTACCACAGGGCAAAGACAACAGCGAAGCCCCCGGCGCGACAGGGAGGTTAAGCTATGGCTATATCAACAAGGCAGGTTAAGAATAAACGCGACAGCAACGGCGTACTGACCGGGCGGCCGGGAACAGTTTACGACGTGAATATAAAGTACACCGCCCCGAATGGGGAAAAGAAAACCTATTCAAAAAAGGGCTTCCCGACGAAAAAGGAAGCAACACAGCATGAAGCGGAAATGAAAGCAAAACTCCATAATCCGGGGCAGATTGCGTCTATCGCTTCACAGCGGAAACAGACCGTTGCAAGCTATCTCAATGAATGGGTAGAAAGCTACGCAAGAGTGAACTTGCGCCCCTCTACTTACGACGGGTACAAAAGAACGATTGCAAACTACATCACGCCGTATATCGGCGGCGTTGCCCTTAATCAGCTTACCCCCGCTATGGTAGACAAAATGTTTCAGCAGATTATCGACAAAGGCTTGAAACCGTCCACCGCAGCCGGGGCAAAGCGTGTTTTGAGCGTGGCGTTGAGCCATGCCCGGAAATACCGCTATATCGAAACCAACGCAGCAAAGGACACGCTTACGAAGTTTGGAAAGAGCGACAAGACCCCCGACCCGTACACGCCGGAACAGGTAAAAGCCCTTATGCAGCGCGTCGAGGGTACCGTTTGGGAAATGCCCGTTATCTTAGGCGGGCTTTACGGTATGCGCCGTTCTGAAATCCTGGGCTTGCGTTGGCGCAATGTGGATTTGGAAAACAACACTTTTGACGTTTCCGAGCAGCTACCCTTTAAGGTGCCGCCAAAAACAAAAGTGATTGAGGAAATGGCTCCGCCGAAATCCAACGGGCGAAAGCTGCCTATCACAGAGCTTGCCCGCCCGTTTTTCCTCAAACAGTTTGCTATGCAGGAAGCGCAGCGCGAACAGGCAGAAAAGGACGGAAAGCCTTACTATGACAATGACCTTGTTGTAGCGAAGCCGGACGGTTCCCCTATCTCTGCGTCGTGGGTATCTTCCCAGTTTGGAAAGCTGCTTGAAGATTTGGATATGCCGCATATCCGCTTTCACGATTTACGCCATACGGCGGCTACGAATATGCACCAACTGACGGGCGACTTCTACACCGTAGGCGAAGTATTAGGACATACGCTTGCGGGTATCGGCGTATCGCTTGGGCTGTCTATGAACTTTGAAGCTGTTACCGCCCGTTATGTGGACGTGCGGCTTGAACGCAAGAAAGAAGTCTTAGACGCTTATCATGGGGCGGTCAAACAGTCTGACCCGGCAAAGGCAGAGAAAGCCGAGCCGAAGAAAGCAAAGAGCGCAGCAAAGAAAAAGAGCAGCGATTTAGAGCTTTAACCGCTGTATCTCTTTACCGCTTCTTACAGCTTCTTATAGCCCCGCGTGGGATTTGGGCACCATTTGGGCACCATTTACCGAAAAAGCACCACTAATACAGGCGATAAAAGAAACGCCGAGAACGCGCAAAAACATAGAGTTTATGCGGGTTTCCGGCGTTTTCTAATCCCTCAACCGACCTAAAATCATCTTGCGGCAGAGAGAAAAATTCTACTATTTTTTATATATTGAAAACTCAGATGGCGCTTGGGGGGCATATCCACGGCGTGGTATATTCCACCTATGCGGGTTTTCGTCTAATGTATATAAACAAGGGTTATGCTGGTGTTACTCCGATGATAACAATTGTCGATTGCAGCGAATATCCTAATTCATGTTGCACTTATAGTTTGTATGCTATTTCTTTTTATGACCACTTGCTAAACTTTTTCTGCGTCCAAATTCATGATAGGAGCGAAACTCACATAGAAAAATTTGAAATCACCGCTAACCGAGGTCAAGGTACGAGAGATTGAATGGCCCCATCGGCTTTCCTTGATATAGCCGCCAGAGAACAAGGATAAAGCCACAGCCCTAAGACTGTGGCTTTATCCTTGTTTCAATTGCAAATACATTCCTAACGATATATAGGGTTCGTATTTGCGCGTTATGGTGGAGGCGGGGGGAGTTGAACCCCCGTCCGAAAACGTTTGAACGGGAACTTCTCCGGGCGCAGACGGTTTTTTA
>ERZ856578.6553-NODE-6553-length-13089-cov-4.375807_pt1 | contig 13089 bp, 6 predicted proteins | sample MGYA00514384_ERZ856578 | MGnify/ENA primary metagenome ERZ856578 (study PRJEB29103, sample SAMN06111958) | human gut metagenome | biome: human gut; feature: ankylosing spondylitis patient; material: healthy_person | host: Homo sapiens | place: China:Hangzhou...
TCACGGGATTCTTTCACCGTATCTTCCATCTCGTCCCTGGTCATGCGGGTGCATTTAGCCCAGATCCGGACATTTTCCTCTGTGGGGTCCAGCAGCACCGCCTTTTCATACGCCTTGCAGAAGACCCCGGCGATCTTCCCCTCGCGGTCAATCTCCGCGTCCTTTTCCTGGATCTCCTTTTTCGCCTTGGCCAGCTCCACCGCCTCCAGGGCCGCCTGCTCCCGCTGCCCCTCCGGCAGGTTCTCCACTTGCTTGGTGATCTGGTAGCCCTGGTGGATGGACAGCTCCTTCTTGTCCAGCGCCTCTTTGACCGCTGCGGGGGCGTGCTCGTCGATCTGCATCACCTTGCCCATGGTGCGCTCACCCAGGCCAACGGAGTCCGCCAGTTCTTTGCGGGTATCAACAGGAGGAAGGTTCGGCAATGTTGCCGAACCTTCCTCGGATGGGTGGTATGCCTGCCCTCCGGCAGACATATTGGCCTTGGCCTTGGCTTCAATCTCAGGCTTGAGTTTCAGGGCGATCTTGCCCAACTCCCACTTGTCCAGGTTGCGGCGGCCCTTCTGGGTATCCAGCGCCCACTGCTTGGCCTCCAGCAGATCGTCAAAGGCGAACACCGCCATGTTGTAGGGGATGCCGTGTTTCTCACACAGGCTCTGGCGGTTATGCCCATCCACAATGACCAGCTCCTCATTGACGATGACCGGCGAGTAGCAACCATTCTGCAGCAGGTCCGCCTCCAGGGCGGCCAGCTGCTCCCCGCTCAGAGGGGGGAGCAGTCCGGCCAGCTCCGCCAGCACGGTGGGCGTGCGCTCCGTGCTGTGGTACACGATGCCTGTGTTCTTCATTAGGCGGCGTCAGCGCTGTCCGGCTCCTCGGCGGCCATGGCGGCTTCCTCCACCCGTCTGGGGGAGAGAAATTCCACCTCGGTGGCTTTGATCAGGAAGCCGGGCTGGCGGTCGGGGTCATCCGCGAAGCAGATAGTCTCAAAGTCGCCTACCGCGGCCAGCTTGCAGCCCTTCCAGGCGAACTCCGCACAGCGCTCCGCCAGAGGGCCGCGTACCTTGATGGAGATAAAGTCGGTGAGCCGGTTGCCGTCCCGGTCCCGGTAGCGGCGGTCCGAGGCGATACGCAGGATGGCGTAGGGCTTTCCGGTGGTCTCGTTTACCTTCAACTCCACATCGTTGGTCAGGTTACCGATGGCAGTGATCTTCAGCATAGTTCAGTTCTCCTTTACTTTTTTATAAGATGTTATATTTTAAGGTATAAGGGAAGGGCGTCCATCCCGAAGAATGGACGCCCGAAGTGTGGATCAATAGCCGGTGCGGGGGAGTGGGGTAGGCTTGCCATAGACCGTGGTTACCCACCGGCTGATGGCCTGCACCCATGTCCCGTTGTACACGCCGCCCACGTCCGCGATATTGACAAAGCTGGAGTTGGCGGGCAGGTTAGCCACAGCGGTACAGTTTAAGTAGGGAGTTTCCACCTGGGCAAAACCTGCGGGGGCTTGGCCAAACACGAACATAATCTCGGTCACACGCTCATTGGCGGCAAGGCCCAGGGCTGCGGGGGATGCGGCCAGGGTATAGGTCTGGCTGGTACTCAGATTATCCGCCAGGGTGCGATACTCCCCGCCGTTCACACGATAGGTGATCTTATAGGTGCCGGGGAAGTTATAGGTTCCGGTGATCACAGTGTCCAGCCGTACCTGGGCGGGGATGGTATCCCTCCAATAGAAACTGTCCAGCCGGACATTGGAAGTATTGGCGATGCCGGAGAAGGTGTAGCGCACCGGCTGGCCGCCCATGATCTCCTTGGGGCCGGTTTTTGTGATGGACACGCCGGTAGTCAGGCTCTTGTTTGTCACTTCAAAGCGGACGATCTGGCCCTCATGCTCCAGGTAGGCGGTGAGCTCTGTCTCATTGACGCCATAGTGGTTTGGGGCCTTGACCTCCCGGATGGTGTAGCGGGACAGCGGGAGCTGTTTGGAAACCGCAAGGCCCCGGCTGTCGGAGCGGATGGTGTCCACCAGATTGCCTGCCCTGTCGTAAATCTCAAAGATAGCCCCCTCCAGTAGCGTCCCGGCGGGCAGGCCGGTGGTGGGGTTGTAGTCGGCGGACTTCTTGATGATCTGGATTTGTCCCGTGATGGGGATGTTCTCCCAGGTGATCTCGGTGGTCCGGCCGCTCTTGACGTAGACCGTTTTCAGCTCTGTATCCGGCACATATCCCTCGTTCTCCAGCTCCCGCAGGTAGTAGCGGCCGCTCTCCGTGAGGTCCTCGATATAGACATAGCCTCTGTTGTCACTGGTGTACTGGCCGATGGGGTTCTTACCGCTGTCATAGAGCAGGAAGGTCACGCCGGGGATTCCGTGGCCGTCCGGGTCCACCTTATGGATGAGGATGCCGGAAAACGCCTTGTTGGTCACTGTTTTGCGGGTGGTCTCGCCGTCCTTGACGGTAAAATAGATGGGCGTATCGTCCAGCTTGAATCCATCCGCGGCCTCGGTCTCCACGGCGTAGTAGTCGCCACTCTCCAGAGGGAGGTACACTCTGCCGTTCTTCCCGGTGGTCACGGTGTCCACCAGAGTGTCATCCGATACCCGCCGGATCTCAAAGGTGGTGTTGGGGATGCGCTCTGTCTTGTCTGCCTCATTGACTTTGATGAGTTCCACACCGCCCACCGGCGCGTTATAGAAGTAGAGCTGCTGGGTATCGTCCGGGTTGACCACCACGGTCTGGCTCTGTGTGTCCGGGTCGATGGTGTATCCGGGGATGCTCTCCACCTCGGTCACGACCACCGTGCCGTTGATGCCGGAGAGGACGATCTGGCCCTCCTCGTTGGTCCAGTACAGTCCATTGGAGGACAGCTTGCCGCCCTCATCCAGGAGATAGGAGCCGTCCGCATAGGTGATCTTGAACTGCACCCCCTCCAGCGGGGTCTTGTCCTTGCTGGACAGCTTGTGGATGATGAGATTCCCCATGGGCTGGTTGCGGAACTCTACTGTGACGGTCTGGCCCTCCTGGACCTGGACGGTCTGGGGCGTATTATCCAGCAGATAGCCCGGCTTGGCGCGGGTCTCCTTGATGACCAGTGTGGTCCCAGGCTCCACCCCCTCCACCAGGAAGGTGCCGGTGGAGTCCGTCACGAACTTGCCGTTGTTGTTACCCACCACAGAGCCGTCCGATCTCGCCACTAGGAACTCCACATCACTCAAGGGGCTGTTGTCGGCGCTGGATACCTTCTTGACCAGTACAGCCCCCTTGGGCGCATTGGAGAAATAGAGGGTCACAATGTCCTGGTTCTCGCCGGAAATATAGAAGGACTGGGGCGCGGCGTCGATCACATGGCCGCTGTCGCTCTCCAGCTCCTCACAGATGTAGTAGCCCTTTCTGAGCCCCGTAACGGTAAAGGAGCCGTTGGCCGAAGTCGTATAAGTGCCTATCACGGTGCCGCCGCTGCCGCTGACCTCGCCGCCCAGGTATTTCAGCTGGAAGCGGCAGCCGGAGATCCCGGCCCCGGTCACGCTGTCCTGCTTGTAGACCACCAGGGCAGACAGGGGGATGTTGGAGATAGTGATGGTCTTATTTTCGCCGCCCTTGACATAGACCTCCGTAACCGGGTCCTCCGGGAGCTGGTAGCCGGGGGCAGGCTTGGTCTCTTTGATGGTCAGCCAGCCGTCCTCGATGCCCTCCAGGATGATCTGGCCCGCCTCATCCGTCTGGAAGGTGCCCAGGTCCCGCTGCTCCCCGGTCTGCGTCTTGTTGCTGGACCAGGTGATGTGGAACTCGGCGTACTGGATGGGGTCATGGGTGACGGAGTTTTCCTTCTGGATGGTGACGGTGGGCCGCTTGTGGTTTTCAAAATACACATCCCGGTTCCGGTTCGGGTAAAGCGTGACCAGTTGAGGGTTGGCATCCGGGAGGTAGGGAGACGGCACCGACTTTTCCGAGACCTCGTACACGCCGGGCAGCAGGTTCTCCACCGTGGCGGAGCCGTCCGGCCCGGTGGTCACTTCGGCCACGCTATGGCTGTCCTCCCCCTTGACCAGAAACACCGTGCCGGGGACTGGCGCGCCGGTGTCGGCGTCGCTCTTGTGGATGGTCAGGTTGGGACGCTTGTCATTTTGCAGGCAGATGGTGGCGTCCTTGCCTGGGAACAGCTCCACATGGTACTCCGTGGGGTCCAGGATATGGTCCGACACGGTGGACACCTCCTGCAAGGAGTACACCCCAGGCTCCAGGCCCTCCCAGCAGATAGAGCCATCCGGCCCGGTGGTGCGGTCCAGGTACCGGGAGCCATCCTCAATTTTGGACAGCCGGTAGGTGACGCCGCCCAGGGGTGTACCGTCCGCGCTCTCCTTATGCAGATGGAGACTGGGCAGCTTGGAATTGGTGAACACGAACTGCGCCTGCTCATTCCCGTCCAGGTGGATAATGCGCTGGGCGTCGTCCACCACATAGCCGGGACACTCCAGCTCCGTCACCACATAAGCACCCACGGGGAGCTTGCTGAGGTCGATGGTCCCGTCCTCGGACGTGGTGTACTCCTCCGGCCCCCAGGAGCCGTCCACCGCCTTGATACGGAAGCGGGCGTTGGCGATGGGCTTGCTCAAATCGGCGCTGTCCACCTTGATGAGATGGATGCCGGGCAGGCGGTCATTGAAGAAAACCAGTTCTTTGATGCCGTCCCCGGCCTTCAGCTCCACTTCCTGGGGTGTGGTGTCTAGCACATGGCCGTCCCCGCCGGTGTCCCGTTCCTCCACGCGGTAGGTGCCGGGTTCACAGTCTGTCAGCAGGATCTCACCGAACTGGTCCGTTCGGAAGATGCCCAGACTCTCGGCGTCCCGGAAGATCTCAAAGGAGACGCCGGGCATGAGCTCCATGCTGCCCCGCTCATATTTGATGATCCGCAAGCCGGGGAGTTCCTTATTGATGAAGGTGGCGGTGGATTCCTCGCCGGATACTACGGCCACGGTCTGCACCGTGTCTGTATCCGCCACCCAGCCGTCAATACCCGCCAGCTCCCGGACCTCCCAGCCGCCGGGGGCCAGCTTGTCAAAGACAATGACGCCATTGCGGGTCTGGCCCGTCCGGGTCTCGCCGGTCTCGATGTGCTTGATCTGGATGGTGACGCCGGAGAGGGCGTCGCCGGTGTCGCTCCACTTCTCCACCCGCAGGGAGCCGTAGGGTGCGTTCCAGAAGGTCAGGGTGGCAGTCTTGTTGTACTCCACATCGGCGTGCTGGGTGGTCTCCTCCGGGAGCAGGTGATACCGGGGCGGGATCTCCTCAGTCACGGTATAGTGGCCCTCCAGGGTCAGGGGAATGGTCACAGTCCCGTCCGGGCCGGTGGAGTAGGAGCCGACTTTCTTTCCCTCCGGGTCGTACACGGAGAACACGGCCCCCTCCAGAGGGATCTCGGTGCCCTCCTCCAGCTTCACGATCTTCAGGGCCGTCTCATCAGGATCGGGTTCCCCACTGTCCGTATAGCTGCTGACAGCGGCCACGTCCAGCTGCACCTTGTTGTCCAGGTCACAGATATAATTCTGCAAATCGCCATATTGGTCCTTCTCCTGGCACACAGCGTACATGGCGGCGTACTGGGCCACAGGTGCGGAGAGGGAGAGCTGGACATTGCCGGACTGGCCCTCCACGCTGTCGGCGGGATAGAGGACCTTGAAGGTCCCGGCATAGCCGTCCGAGGTGTACTTTGTGGTGACGGCGGTGATCTCGTTGTTGTTGGTATCCACGATCTTCGTGCCCTCCGGCACACTGTCCGGGTCGGAGAAGGCTAAGGACACATCGTAGTTATATACCCAGGTCTCACTCCAGACGGTGAACACCTGCTGCTTGTACTCCTGGCCGCCGATGGTCACGGGATAGGCCGTGGACTTGTCCGCCGTGACGGTCATTCGGGGCGTGAGCATATAGTTGTAGGTCGTGCCCCGCTTGTAAATGTCCTTGGCGGCGGCCAGGATGCGGTTGCCTCTGTCCAGTTCATCGCCGCTCAGTCCGGGGGCCACCTTCAGGTTGGAAATATCCCAGCTGGGGATCAGGTAGCACCAGAGCGCCATTTTGGTGGCGTAAAACGCCTGATATTTGTTCTCCAGACCCAGCTCTCCCAGGCTGCGGTGGGGGTAGCCGTTGGAGATGATGCCCACCACCTTGGGGTCGCTGGCCTTTTCGTTGGCTAGGTATTTGATGCTCTCTCCGGGGCCTACGGTCTGGGGGACGCCGTACTGGTTCGGGTTAACGCAGTACGCAGGAGATTCCTTGGTGCTCCCATCATTGGATTCGTATAAAAAGTAGGTATATTTCTGCTTTTTGACCGCGCCGTTGATGGCGAGGTAGCCCAGCTCATAGTCGCCGTTATAGATGTCCACTTCGCCCAAGGCATCCTCCTCAGAGCTGGCCGCAAAGGCCGCCGTAGGCAGGAGACTGAGTATGGTCACAAAAGCCAGGAACAGGGACAGTAATCGCCTTTTCATGGTTGAGATCTCCTCCTTAAAACGCAGAATAACGGCCCCTGGTGCGCACCAGGGGCCGTTTTGGAAAAACGCAGTATTTTCTTACAGGGTTTGCAGATATGCCAGGTAGTCCAGGGAGCCGGTCAGCAGGATAGCCATATCCCCACGGGTGATGGCGTCTCCTTCCAGCGATCCCGCTGGGGCAAGCCCCAGTTCCGCTGCCTTCTCACAGGCGGTATCGTAGGTCCAGCCATCCTGTTCCAGGTAGCGAAGCATGACTGTGCAGGCCATTTGCGGGCTGACCGGGTCTGAGGGGCCAAACAGGCCGTCTCCGTATCCGGCCATTGTGCCCATGGAGGTGCACACGCCCACGGCGACCTGTGCCCATTCAGGAACATCGTTGAAATTGGTGGTACACATCCGGGTGTACCAATCCGTTTCCCAGGCCACGTGCTCCGGGTTCAGGACGATGGGGCTGATCAGGCAGGCCAGTTCTGCCCGTGTCAGGACGTCCTCCAGGTGCAGTTCGCCGTTTTCATCTCCCTTCATGAGCCCCTCGGACTGCAGCCGGGCGGCGGCCAGCTCCTGGGGACTGGGGGCTTCTGCCGCTTGGACAGGGCCGGTCAGCATGGCCACGGTGGTGGTGCCAGCCAGGAGCAGGGATACCGATTTCCTACGTTTCATACTCGCTTCCTCCATTTCCTGTGTGGTGGGGGTCTACACTCCGAACCATACCACTGTTTTGGTGGAAAGTCGAGCGAAATCGGCAGACAGCATTACTCGGCCACAGCGGTGACGCACCAGCGGTAGGCCCACTGGTTTTTGACACAGGTATAAAGGGTGAGCCGGTTGTCGCTGGTGGATGTGGTGCCGCTGGTGTCGGTCTCCAGTACCTTTTCCACGCTGACCACCTCGTAGGTGCGGGTGCCCAGCTTGGTTGTCCAGGTGATGGTATCGCCTATCTCCAGCGTGTGGAGCTTGCCAAAGTCATTTCGGACACCGCGATTGTGACCCGCGATACAGCAGTTGCCGTCCCATAAGCTGGTGTCCTCAAAGTGGCCCGCACCCTTGGCCAGTGTGGAGCTTCCGGTCCCTTCATAGACCTTGACCGTTAGGCCGATGGCCGGGATCTTCAGGGTACCTAGACTGCCGTTGGTGTAGTAAAGGTCTGATGTGACCTCTGTAAAGCCTGTGGACTCCGAAACAGAGGAGGATGTGCCGCCGTCAATGAGGGGATAGTTCACGGCTCCGGTCTGCGATACCAGCCCTCCGTCCAGAGCACCGGGAACCAGGTTGGGGGTCAGGGCTGTGCCGGAGCCGGGGAGATAGCTGGTTGGGCTGCCGAAGCCGGGCGGGATCAGGGCTGTGTTCTTGCTCCGGTCCACATTGGGATCTTCCCACTCATAGATCGTATCATCGCTGGTGGGCCTGCCGAACAGGTGATCCTCTGGGGCGTCCATCGTGTATTCCAGCGCGCTGGCCTGACCAACGCACAGGGTGCATATCATTGCCGTCAGCAGAAAGACGCGCAGTTTCAATCGGAACTCACCTCCGCTCCTTAAGCTTCTTGAATACGAACACACCGCCGGCAGCCAGGATGACGACTACACCGCCGACCAGCAGCGGCATCTTCAGGGTGGAGAGATCCACGCCTGCGGACGCTGTGCTGCTGCCTGATTCAGGCTCAGTGGACTCCTCCGGGGCCTCCATGCTGCCGAAGATGGCGGTATAGGTCACTACGCTGCAGCCGGTCTTGGCCACCTCGCCGGTGTAGTTGGCGGTGACCGTGTAGCCGGTAGCATATTGGTAGCTGCTGGTACCGGTGTAGCTGGCTGCAGCGGTGTAACGGGTGACTGTGCCGCCCGCGCCGTCCGTCTGCTCGGAACTGCTCCACTGGACATCTGCCAGGGTCAGGGTCTTGCCCTTCTCCTCGATGCTCTTTGGGATGAGGGAGAGGTCCGCCTCGGAGAGATTGGGATAACTGCGGGTGGCGGAGAGAGGCTGGGTCTTGGTGGCATAGCCGTCTGTGGTCACCTGGACGCTGGTGTGGTCCAGGCGGAGCACGCCGGTGTAGCCCTCCTCGGTGGTGACCTCCAGCTCGGCTTCCAGCCCCTGGAGGATTTCCTCCATGTTGCTGGTATCACTAGGCCGGGTGACGGTCTCAGTATGGGGCTTGGTGTCCACCCCCACCTCGTCCTTCCGGGTCATATCCAGCAGGTAATATAACCGCCCATTCCGCACGAAATCCTTTGTGGGGATACCGGAGGGGTTGTCTGAGAGGGAGAGCTGGTACACCTTGTTGATGCGGGGCTCATTCTGTTCCTCGTAGGTGTACTCCTCCACTGAGATGGGGTAATAGCGGGCGCTCTCACTGGTATCCGCCTCGGCGGCCAGGGCGGGGATGCTCCCAGCCGTGATCAGGGCCAGGGCACACAGCGTTGTAAAAAGGTGTTTGATCATGATCGTTCCTCCATGTTTTGTTCTTTTCAGCCTGAATGATCATCTGGTTACAGTCTGTCGCAGATCCCCCCTTTCCCGGATGGGGCCTCGCTGCTGTAAATACTCATTCCAGTCCTTGCCGCAAGGAGGCGTCCGGGACTGCACCATGTAACCTGCGGCCTCGTACTTGGCCCGCAGGCGTTCCACTGCAGACTGGCCCGGCTCATCTGCGTCCAGGCACAGGACAATGTGCCTGAGCTGCGGATTCTCCCGCAGGTATGTATCCAGCGCCCCCTCATGGAGTCCGCACAGGGCCACCGCGTTGCTGGTGACCTGCCGGTGCAGGGTACAATAGCTCATGAGGTCAATGGGGGCTTCAAAGACAAGAACCGCATTCAACTCCGGACGGCAGGGGAGGCGGAAGGCCGTATTCTTGTCGCTGCCAGTTACGTCGCCTTTGAAGCCGGGGCCGCTCCGGTCATAGGTGCCGCGCTTGCTGGCGAACACCGAAGTTCCAGACCTGTTCCGCCCCACAAACACGCAGTTGTGGTGTTCGGCGTCCTCGTACAGCAGTCCTGCCTGGATAAATCCCCGGATCACCTGGGGCGCGATGCCCCTTTTTTGAAGATAGGCAAACACGCGCCGCTGATCCGTATTGGGGAGTGGCAGGGCAAAGGGAGGCGGGGGCTCATCCTTCTGTCTGTCCTGGCCTTTGGACGGCACCGACTTTTGAGGGGCGGGGGAATCCCGCGCCCAGCCATGGTAGTCAAGCAGATATTCCACCGCCTCCGGGAAGCTCTTGCCGCAGAACCGCTGGAGGAAGGTGATGGCGTCTCCGCCGACGCCCTCTGAGTAACGAAACCAGGTGCGCCGGTTTTTGATGCGCAGACTGTCCATCTCCTTGGTGGTGTGGTAGCTGCCGACCCGCCTGACCTGGTAGCCCAGGGACTCCAGCAGGTCTGGGAGATCGGTCTCTTTGGCGATCTCCATTTCTGCGTCTGTAAAGCGGTTCTTCTGTTGCTCGATGGTTTTTCCCTCCTTCCACAGAAGCGCAAAAAGCCCCCCAGGGTACCCGATTCTACGTTCGGGCACCCTGGGGGGCTTTCTCTGACTTATGTTATAGGGTTGTTTGGGGGCGCACTCCGGCTGCTATGCGTCCTCACCACACTTTTCCTGCGTGGCCTCCTCCTCTGCGGCTTCCTCCTCAGCCTGTTCCAGGGCCTCCTCGATCAGACTCAGGACGAACTCCCGTTGGGTCACCTTGCGGCCACTGCGGGCGCTCTCGCGCTCCAGGTGCTGCTTGATCCGCTGGAACAGTTCCTCCGGGATTTGGAAGGCCATCGTCCTGCTGCCATTGTTCGCATAGTCGTCTTACCTCCATTTTCTTTCATCTTGTAGTATTCCATGAGTAACTCTGTGATGTACTGGCTGGTGGTCTGTTCCCGCTGCTCCCGCTCACCGCATACTTTGGCGTGGAGCTCCAGAGGAATCTGGGCGCATAAATTTTTCGTCTCTGCCATAGTCTGTCGGCCTCCTTCTTGTCGTTTGCAACGCAAGTATAGCCGGAAAGCCAGGGAAAAGCTATTACCAACACCATCAAGGAATGGCGAACAGACGAAGCATAAGCACTAAAAGGAACAGTGCTGCGGGGAATGAAAAAAGCCGCCTGTGGGCTTCAGGTATTCTGAGGCCAACAGGCGGCTTGATTTTTCTTCTTGTATGCCCTGGCCGAATGCGGAGGAGTTCGAAACACTCACTTCCCTAAAAACTGGATTTTGCATCACCCCCAGGGCCCTTCTTTGAAAAAGTTTGCTCTGACTTCTAAAATTAAACTTTTTTGTGCTGATTTCCTCTAAAACCTTTTAAAATAGAAGAAACACCGCACTTCTGTGCGGTGTTTCTTCCGTGTATCTTTTTTGTCTACACATTTTGGTGGACCTAATCGGGATCGAACCGACGACCTTACGGATGCGAACCGTACGCTCTCCCAGCTGAGCTATAGGCCCATACAGAGTGCTCTCAGCAAAATGAAAGATTCTTGTCGTGGACACTCAGATATTATAGCATAATTTATCCGGTTGTAAAGACCCTTTTTGAAAAAAGTGAAAAGTGATATTGATAAATGGCGGGAAATGATGTATGATATCAAATACAGCCTTCCGACGGACGGCGCAGAGGCGTCCGGCCCGCGGCAAGGCCGCACTAGTCGGGGAGTTAGCGGTGCCCTGTACCTGCAACCCGCTACAGCAGGGATGAATCCCGGCCCCCGGAACTGCGTTGTGCTGTCTGCCCCAGGTAAGCAGCGATGATGGATCGGTCCCGCGCAAGGCCGCACCGTGAACCGTGTCAGGCGGGGAACCGAGCAGCACTAAGCGGACCGCGACCTGTGCCGCGGGGGTCCCGCTCCTGAGCCGGCTGCCTGGGTAACGGGTATAGCGCAGTCTCCAAAGGCCGGTGTGCGGTCTTGCCACGCGCCGGACGCGGCGGGAGAGGGGCGAAGCGACGCGGCTTTCCGCATCCTCCGCCCCTCTCCTTTTTGATTTGATTTGAGGTGACCGCCCTTGTATCAGGCCCTGTACCGCAAATGGCGGCCCCGCACCTTTGACGATGTGGTGGGCCAGTCCCATATCACCGACACGCTCAAGCGCCAGGTGGCCACCGGCCGGCTGAGCCACGCCTACCTGTTTACCGGCACCCGGGGAACGGGCAAGACCACCTGCGCCAAGATCCTGGCCCGGGCGGTGAACTGTGAACACCCGGTGGACGGCAATCCCTGCAACCAGTGTCCGTCCTGCCTGGGCATTGAGAGCGGCTCCATCCTGGATGTGCTGGAGCTGGACGCCGCCTCCAATAACGGCGTGGACCAGGTGCGGGCCCTGCGGGACGAGGCGGTATACACCCCGGCGGCAGTGCGCAAGCGGGTGTATATTGTGGATGAGGTGCACATGCTCTCCACTGCGGCCTTCAACGCGCTGCTGAAGATTTTGGAGGAGCCGCCGGAGCACCTCATGTTCATTTTGGCCACCACGGAGCTGCACAAGGTGCCGGCCACCATCAAGTCCCGGTGCCAGCAGTTCTCCTTCAAGCGGATTCTCCCCGGCGACATCGCTGCCCGGCTGGCCTATGTGGCCCGGGAGGAGGGCATTGAGCTGCGGGGGGAGGGGGCCAGCCTGCTGGCCAGGCTGGCCGACGGCGGCCTGCGGGACGCCCTGTCCCTGCTGGACCAGTGCGCCGGTCCATCCGGCCCCATCGGGGAGCAGGAGGTGCTGGACGCCCTGGGGCTGGCGGGCAACCTGGAGACGGCGCGGCTCATGGAGCAGCTCGGCGGGGGAGACACCGCCGGGGCCCTGGAGACCCTGGCCCGGCTGTACGGCGCGGGGAAGGACGTGGGCTCTCTGCTGGGCGAGCTGTCCGCCCTGACCCGGGATCTGCTCATCCGAAAGACGGCCCCCCAGGGGGGCGCGGCCCTGCTCACCGGCGGCTATGACGAAAATACGATGCGCCGCCTGTCCAACCAGTTCCAGACGGCCCGGCTGGTACAGATGCTGGGCCTGCTTCAGACCACCATCGCAGATCTGTCCCGCAGCGGCAACCGCCGGACGGACACGGAGCTGTGCCTCATCCGCCTTTGCGACCCGGGCCTGGACGAGAGCACCGCGGCGCTGAATGCCCGGCTGGCCCGGGTGGAGGAGCTGCTGGCGGGGGGGATTCCGGCGGCCTGCGCGGTACCGGGGCAGCCCATGAAGCAGTCCGCACCGGCGAAGCGGGAGCCGTCCGCCCCAAGGGTGGAGTCAGCCCCGGCAGAGCGCCCCCCATGGGAGGAGGAGCGGCCCCCACTGCCTGATGAGCCGGGGGAGCGGGTAGACGTAGACGAGACGCCGGAGCCGTCTACAGCTCCTGAGGACCGCCTGGTGGCCGGAGAGGCGCCCACCGGCGGAGAAGCCGGCCGGAGCGCCGCGGCCGACCTCTGGCCCGGCCTGGTGGCGGCGGTGCGGGGAAAATTTCCTGCGGTCTACCCCTTCCTGAGCAACCCGGCCATGGTGCAGGGGCGGCTGGAGGACGGGGTGCTCACGCTGTGGGTGAAGGACGAGTTTACCAAGAGCATGGTGGGCGGAGCCTCCATTCTGGAGGAGCAGGGGCGGCTGGCCGCGGCTCAGACCGGCGTCCCGGAGCGCTGCGCGGTCAAG
>ERZ856578.6554-NODE-6554-length-13087-cov-3.646349_pt1 | contig 13087 bp, 13 predicted proteins | sample MGYA00514384_ERZ856578 | MGnify/ENA primary metagenome ERZ856578 (study PRJEB29103, sample SAMN06111958) | human gut metagenome | biome: human gut; feature: ankylosing spondylitis patient; material: healthy_person | host: Homo sapiens | place: China:Hangzhou...
ATGTCAGTGGGAGTTGAAAGCTCCCACTGACAGGTCGCGAAGCGACTGCGTTCATGAGCAAGTAGCGAAGCGGATTGCGAATGTCCGCTTTACGCAATGAGCGATTCTGAAAATAAAAAAGCAGTGGGAGTCTGATAAACTCCCGCTGTTTTTGTTTGACTGTCAAAAAACCAGAGCGTATAATGAAAAAGTAACCAGGTCGATGAATACAATATCCTAAAGGAGAAGAACGATTATGAAAAATGCAGCAAAAACCCCGGGCAAGTTGCTTGCAGGTTTGTGTCTGATACTGTTTTTCTGTCTGATGCCGGTCCGGTCTTATGCAGCAGAGCAGCAGCTTTCGGAGATCACAAAACTGTATGTAACGGGAATTTATGGCAGCGAAACACTGCCGCAGCAGAAAGTCAACTGGCAGTATGCAGATAAGGGGTATTATCTGTGTATGCCTTCCGGAGCAGATTTAAGCAATGTACAGCTTCATTTCACAGAAAACAGTGACGGAAATGAAAATGCCGACAGTTATGTTATGATCGGCGGACAAAAAATAAACTGCGGAGATTCTACAGATCTCTCAGGAACAAGCAAATTGCAGATTTCACTCGCCGGAGGTAAAAGTGTTAGCGTAAATATTGTAAAATCGGCAGAGATTCCGGCAATGTTTATCCAGACAGCATCCGGTACGCTCGATAAGGTTCATGCAAACAAAGACAATAAAGAAAAAGGTACAATGGCACTTGTCAAAGCAGACCGCAGCGTAGATTTTGACGGAAACTTAAAGCAGATCAAAGGCCGTGGAAATTCCACCTGGGGATTTGCGAAAAAACCATATAATATCAAACTGGAAAATTCGTCAGATCTGCTTGGAATGGGCAAAGGAAAAGGCTGGTGCCTGCTTGCTAATTATGCGGATCGTTCTCTTCTTCGAAATCGGATCGTGTACAATCTGGCAGAAGAGACCGGGATTCCATTCACCATGGACAGCCGAAACATCGATCTTTATATCAATGGCGATTACATGGGATCTTATCTTATCACAGAAAAAATCGAAATCGGAAAAACGAGAGTCAACATTACGGATCTGGAAGATGCCACAAGTAAGGCAAATGATAATGCAGATCTGGAAACCTATGAGCAGAAAGGAACAAATGATTATAAAGCAGGCACACAGAAATGGGTAGATATTCCAAACGATCCGGAAGATATCACGGGCGGATATCTGCTTGAACTTGAGCTTGGAGAGCGTTACAAAGATGAAACAAGTGGTTTTGTGACAACAGGCGGACAGGCAGTCACTATGAAATGCCCGGAATGTGTATCGGAAAATCAGATCAAATACATCAGTGAATTTTATCAGAATATGGAAAATGCTCTTTATTCCAAAGATGGCTATACAACGGACAGCAAAGGGGAGCGTCATGCTCTTTCTGATTATATTGATATCGAATCACTGGCACGTATGTACCTGCTCCAGGAATTTTCTATGAACCTGGATTCCGGTATCACAAGCTTTTATCTCTATAAAGACTCTGATCTGACCGGTGATGGAAAGCTTCATGCCGCACCGGTATGGGATTTTGATGTGGCACTTGGAAATTACACCTCCCGAAATGGCACAGACTTTACTGACCCGACACAGTGGTGGGCAAAAATTTCCAGAATGTACGACAACAGCAGTAAATATAATGTCATGGCACAGGCTGTGCAGCACGAAGAAGTGTGGAATAAAGTAAAAGAATTATGGCAGAGTGAATTCATGCCGGCGATCAAGTACATACTGGGAGAGTCCACCGCCTACACAGCAACAAAGATAAAAACACTGGATGCATACAAAGCAGAAGTAAGTGCATCCGCAGCGATGAACTTTATCCAGTGGCGTGACCTGATGGAGAATCCATGGAATCACAGCAGTGAAAGTTTTGTAAATACCGGTCTTACTTATGATGATAATATTGAATATCTGAGAAATTTTATGACGAAAAGATGCGATTTCCTGAACCGTAACCTGGGTGGGGAAAGTACAGGAACAGATCCGGATACATCGCAGAAAGTAACCGTCATAGAAGATGATACCAGATTTTATGCTGCAAAAAATATTTTAAATTCCTCCGGAGATGTCAGGGCAGAAGATACATCAGATGAAGGCGGAGGAGAGAACCTTGGCTATTGCAACCAGGGCAGTTTAACAGAATATAAAATCAATGTAACGACGGCCGGTACTTATAACGTTAAGGCACGTGTTGCTTCGAATGACGGAACAGGAGCATTCAGCATTTATGTCGATAATCAGAAAATTGCAACATACCGTGCAGTCAATACAGGCGGATGGCAGGTTTGGACAACTACAGATGCCCAAGAGATCACACTGGAAGCCGGAGAACATTCATTTGCCATCTACTTTGAAGAAAGCGGCATGAATCTGAACTGGCTGCAGTTCACACGGGAAACGGGTACCGATCCGAAACCAGACCCGAAACCAGATCCAGACCCGGATCCAAATCCGACTCCAACACCGGACCCAGATCCAACGCCGACTCCAACGCCGGACCCAGACCCGACTCCAGATCCAAATCCGACTCCAGATCCAAATCCGACTCCAGATCCGACCCCAACACCGGATCAGACCCCGAATCCAACACCAAGTCCGAAACCGGATTCGAGCAAAGATCAAAATACGGTAACGCTGACAAAGGGCAGTATCTGTCAGGACGCAAAAGGCATCCTGAAATATCGAATCACAAAAATGGCAGCCAAAAACGGCACCGCAGAAGTGATCGGAATTCAGAAAAAATCAGGAAAAGTAACAATTCCTTCAACAATTACGGTTCAGGGCATTACCTTTAAAGTAACAGCGATCGCAGAGAAAGCTTTTCGAAATGACAAAAATCTGAAAAGTGTTGTCATCGGATCCAATGTGAAAAAAATCGGAAAACAGGCATTTGAAAAATGTAAAAAACTTTCTTCTGTCACATTCAAAGGAAAGAAAGCACCGACTATTGGCAAGGCAGCATTTAAAGGAATCAAGAAAAAAACAAGTGTCCAGGTAACAGGCAGTATGAAAAAAAGTCAGGTGAAAAGATTGCAGAAACGCATGAAAACAGCAGCCCCTTCTGTAAAGATCACCTACAAGAAAAAAATAACCGTTCGTTTTTAGCGGAACACAGTAAAAAGCATGCCATAGCATACAGAAAAACAGTTTCTGAATGTTATGGCTGTTTTTCTTTTGTGAAAAGTATGATAGTATAGTGATGGAACAGGTAGAAAATATTTTTGTACCAGATTTTGGAAAAAGCCGTTACCTGAAAGAAAATCCAGCTCTGACATCTGTTAATTCATTGTTGATCGATCTCAACGATTTTCAGTTCTTTATGCCGCCGATTCAGTATTTTCCGCCGTATACAGAAAAATCGGTAGACCGCATATGTACGGATCTGGAAAAAGGACAGATCCGCCAGTCTGAATTTCCAAGCTATGTAATTCAGGCACATATTCCATATATTGCACCGAGGGATCTGGTAAACGTATATCCGTTGTTTGAACTGTGAATAAAGGAGGTATCTATGAAGAACATAAACTGGGCTGTACTTGGTACAGGTGTTATTGCAAATGAAATGGCAGTTGCTCTGAAAAAGAATGGAAAGAACATTTATGCAGTCGGCAATCGAACCCATGAAAAAGCAGTTATTTTTGCTGAAAAATATGGCATCGGCAAAGTCTATGCGGATTACAATGAAATGTTCACCGACCCGGATGTTGATGTGATTTATATTACAACACCGCACAATACGCATCTTAATTTTATGAAAAAGGCCATTGAAAACGGCAAACATATTCTGGTGGAAAAATCAATCACGCTCAACAGCGCCGAACTGAATGAAGCATTGGCACTTGCAGAAGAAAAAGGTGTTATTGTCGGGGAGGCAATGACGATTTTCCATATGCCGATTTATAAAAAGCTCAGAAAAATTCTGGAGAGTGGGGCACTTGGAAAAGTGAATCTGATCACGATGAATTTCGGCAGTTTTAAAGAGTACAATATGAGCAACCGCTTTTTCAATCGCAATCTTGCCGGCGGTGCGATGCTTGATATTGGTGTTTATGCACTTTCTTTTATCCGCTGGTTTATGGATTCGAAACCGGATCAGTTATTGTCGCAGGTGAAACAGGCACCGACCAAAGTAGATGAACAGGCGGGATTATTATTGACGAATGCGGAAGGTCAGATGGCAACCGTTATGCTTTCTCTTCATTCGAAACAGCCGAAACGTGGCATGGTTTCCTGCGAGAAAGGCTACATAGAGGTGATGGAATATCCAAGAGCCTGGGAGGCAAAAATCACTTATACTGACAGCGAAAAAACAGAGCTGATCAAAGGCGGTGAAAATGCAGACGCACTTGCATACGAGCTGGCAGATATGGAAAAAGCAATAAACGGTGATCCATCCTGTATGCATCTGGATTATACAAAAGATGTTATGGATATGATGACAGAGTTTCGAAAATCCTGGGGATTTACCTATCCGGAGGAAGAAAAATAATTTTCGACTGTGATAACAGAAAAACAGAAATTCCCAAAAGGCTGTACCGTTGTATGAAACAGAGAGTGAATATTTCAGATGGAAAGAATCCAGGAACGACAGTTAAGAAAAGTGGATTCTGTTGAGGATTTTGCTGCATGGGAATATAGCAACGATTACAGGATAAATTTGTGAAAGGAGGTACAACCATGAATTATACAGAAAGAGCAAAACAGCTCGGTTTTTCAGCTGCAGCTGTTATGGACACGAAAAATCTGGTTTTCAAACCGGAGTACCGCGTTTTCTGCGAGGAGAATCGATGCGGAAATTATGATCGGAATCCTGCCTGTCCACCGGAAAGCGGAAGCGTGGAAGAAATGAAAGAAAAAGCATTATCCTACAACAAAACACTTGTCTTACAGACAACGCAAAGCAATGATATGGATTATAAAAAAGCAAAACTTGTCCACAACAGGCTGACAGAATCTCTGGCAGAAGAGATGAAAAAAGACGGAAAAAGTGATCTTTTGATCATGACTGCCGGTCCGTACAGGCATCATTCCTGTATGTCAGCATATTGTGTGGATGCTCAGGAAATGGCAGATGCAGTAGGGATGATCTGCTGGGGAAAAGATGGAAAAGTTCGCTATTTTTCGCAGGTTCTTTTTCATGATACCGGAAAGTAATATCGGGCAGAAGGAAAAGACATAAAAGACGGTTACAGTATATGTTTCATGCGGTTGATTGGATACGGGAAAAAGAAGAAACAAAAAGATTGACATGCATCACATAAACTGTTATAATAATCACAAAACAGAAACAAAATTTGAGATAAACGAAGATTCGATATTATTCTTTATTCACATCCAATGCCATTCGGCAGGAAAATCCAACAAAATAGAAGACCTGCACGAAGCGGTATGATAAATGATATGACTTGTATTTTACAGATATCAGTTTTACATCAAAATTTCCATGCTGCTTCTAATGTGCAGAAAAACAAAAAGGAGAAGCTTATGGGAGAAAAGGACATTACAGAGAAAATACTGGAGGATCATAATGATGTGTTTGCTGATATTATAAATGCTCTTGTTTTTGAAGGAGAACAGAAAATTTTGGCTGAGTCACTGGAAAATACAGCAGTTCATTCACAGTATACAGCAGACGATGAGAAAGTACATGAATTGGAACGAGATATTGCAAAGTACTGGAAAGACGGTGAAGTAGAACTGGCAATCTGCGGAATTGAAAATCAAAGCAGCGTAGAAAAATATATGCCGTTTCGAGTTATGGAATATGATGGAACAGCGTATCGCAGTCAGTTGCAAAAAAGCAGAAAAGAAATCCTGCCGGTTATGACGATTGTTCTCTATTATGGAACAGAACATCACTGGTATGCAAAAAAGAATATTAAAGCATTGATGAAGATTCCAGATGGAATGGAAAAGTATATTAATGATTATAAAATTCAGATTTTCGAGGTTGCATGGCTGACAGAAGAAGAAATCGAAAGGTTTCAAAGCGATTTTCGTATTGTGGCAAATTTTTTTGCCCAGAAAAGAAAAAATAAAGATTATATACCGGATGATCCAACAGAAATCAAATATGTAGATGAAGTCTTAAAACTTCTCAATGTGATGACCGGAGATAAACGCTATGAAAAGATATTTCAGAAAAAGAAAGGAGTGCGAAGTATGTGTGATGTAGCAGAAAGATTGGAAAAAATGGGCATTGTAAAAGGAATTGAGATCGGAAGACTGGAAGGAAAAGAAGAGGGAAAAGTAGAAGGAAAAGCAGAAGGAAAAGCAGAAGGAATTCTGGAAGGCAAAATGCAGGTATATAGAAATCTTCTCAAAAAGGGATTTACGGAAAAAGAAGCAAGGGAAATTACAGAAATTTCGTGATATGTCGGTTGTTCTTTTCCTTTACATCGCTGCAAAAAGGGTATAACATATAATTATTATCAGAGAAGAAGGTGAAAGGAAAATTATGGATTATTCAATCAATACAAAATGTGTGCAGGCAGGTTATACTCCGGGGAATGGAGAACCAAGACAGATCCCGATCATTCAGTCAACGACTTATAAATACAATACGAGTGAAGATATGGGAAAACTGTTTGATCTGGAAGCAGAAGGATATTTTTATTCCAGACTGCAGAATCCGACAAATGATTATGTAGCAGCAAAGATCACAGCACTGGAGGGCGGAAAAGCCGGTATGCTGACTTCTTCCGGTCAGGCGGCCAATTTCTTTGCTCTGTTTAATATCTGCGAAGCAGGAAGTCATATCGTAGCTTCTTCATCCATTTATGGAGGAACCTACAATCTGATTTCTGTAACAATGAAAAAGATGGGAGTAGATGTGACGTTTGTTGATCCGGACTGCACGGAGGAAGAGTTAAATGCAGCATTTCAGGAGAACACAAAGGTGGTATTTGGCGAGTCCATTGCCAATCCGGCTCTGACGGTACTTGATATCGAGAAGTTTGCAAAAGCAGCCCATGCACACGGAGTTCCGCTGATCGTGGATAATACGTTCCCGACGCCGGTGAATCTGCGGCCGATTGAATGGGGAGCTGATATTGTGACACATTCTACCACGAAATATATGGATGGACATGGAGCAGCCCTTGGCGGAGCGATCATTGATGGCGGTAATTTTGACTGGATGGCTCATGCAGACAAATTCCCGGGCCTTTGCACACCGGATGAGTCCTACCATGGAATTACTTATGCGGAGAAATTTGGAAAAGAAGGAGCATTTATCACAAAATGTACTTCTCAGTTGATGCGTGATCTTGGATGTGCCCAGTCACCGCAGAGTGCCTTTATTTTAAATCTTGGTCTGGAATCTCTGCACGTTCGTATGCCAAGACATGTGGAAAATGGACAGGCAGTTGCAGAATTTCTGGAAAAGCATGATAAAGTAGAATTTGTTAATTATCCGACACTTCCATCCAATAAATACTATGAAATTGCAAAAAAATATCTGCCAAACGGCGGATGTGGTGTTGTTTCGTTTGAACTGAAAGGCGGAAGAGAAGCAGCAGAGAAATTTATGAAAAACCTGAAGCTGGCAGCAATCGAGACACACGTAGCAGATGCAAGAACCTGTTGCCTGAATCCGGCAACATCCACACACCGTCAGATGACAGATGAGCAGCTGATCACAGCCGGTATTCCGGCGGGATTGATCCGTATTTCCTGCGGACTGGAAGATAAAAATGATCTGATTGCAGACATTGCACAGGCACTGGATGCAATTTAGATTAAGAATGAGCTATGTAAAATGTTGCAATAACGCCAGAAATGCAATTATAATAAAGGAAAACGAATATCAAACGTTCATCGATGTGATATTAAGACACACGGAGATTGTTTGCTTTACCGTTTGTCCATATCTGGATCATGTAGATGAATTGAGAGAAGATATTCGATACAAACAGATAATGGGTTCTTATATAGATTCGGAATTTACAGAATCTATACATACAGAAAATTGTAAAGAGAGTCTGGTTTATTTTAAAGCGGACTATTATGTCAGAGAATTTCTGAAAGAGAAAAAGGATCTGTTTGATTTTTTTGATGAGAATGCATCTGTTAATCTTGAAGATGTTGTGTTTATTGGGAAAAAGAGCATCATCTGTGATACGATAACGCATGAAAAGTATTGTGCGGTTTCAGATGAGCTGTTGCACGAGATAAAGAAAAATAGAAAATACTGATTTATCTTAGTGAAAATTCCATCTCCGGCAGATTGTAGAGGTACACAGAAGAATATATCATGCGATACATGATGTGTACCTCGCAGCAAAATGCCGGAGATATCCTTGAATATCAGATTTCTCAGATTTCCCAGCGGCCGGATGCTCCGCAAGGCAGCACAAGTCCATTGCCGGAAACAGGAAGTCCGACTTCCTGGGAATCTACATGTCCGTGAAAAGCGGCAAGTTCGGTTGCCAGCATGTAGGTGAGGACGGCAGGAGCCAGTCCGGTTGTATAGGAATTTACAAGAAAGAAAAGCGGTTTGTCGCTTAAAAGCTTTGCACAGAGCTTGATGAGCGGATGAATCGCTTCTTCTATTTTCCAAATTTCTCCTTTTGGTCCGCGACCGTAAGAAGGCGGGTCCATGATGATGGCGTCGTAATGATTGCCGCGGCGGATTTCACGCTCTACGAATTTTACACAGTCATCGACGATCCAGCGGATCGGTGCATCTCCAAGTCCGGAAGAACGTGCATTTTCTTTTGCCCAGGTAACCATTCCTTTGGAGGCATCTACGTGTGTAACGCTTGCTCCGGCAGCGGCAGCGGCCAGGGTAGCTCCACCGGTGTAGGCAAAGAGGTTCAGAACCTTGATCGGGCGTCCGGCTTTTTTGATCTTTTCAGAGAACCAGTCCCAGTTAGTAGCCTGTTCCGGGAACAGACCGGTATGTTTGAAACTGAAAGGTTTTAACTGAAAGGTCAGCCCCAGTTTCTGATAGTGAATACTCCACTGTTCCGGGAGATCAAAAAATTCCCACTCACCGCCGCCGCGTTTGCTGCGATGATAGTGTGCATTCGGGCGTTTCCAGCCTCTCAGTGTTTTCGGAGTATCCCAGATAACCTGCGGGTCCGGACGAACCAGAGTATAATCTCCCCAGCGTTCCAGTTTTTCTCCTTTGGAAGTGTCAAGCACTTCGTAATCTTTCCAGTTTTCAGCAATCCACATAATAATGTCCTTTCGTGTGTTTGTTTATTTTTTGATTCTTCTTCAGACTTCTTTGGAACGGAACCAGTAAGTATAAAAATCCTCAAATCCCAGTGATGTATACAGATTTTTAGCGGCAGTATTTCCTTTTACAACCTGAAGATAAGCGTGTGTCGCACCTTTTTTCTGAGCCTCGGTCAGGATCGAACTGCAGATCGCACGTGCGAAATGCTTTCTGCGGCAGCTTGCATCGACATAGATCGCATACAGTCCGATGTGTCCGCGGTCGAGAATACCAAGACCTGAGGCAACCATGCGGCCTTCGATTTCAATACAGGCAACGATCGTCTCTTTCGGGATCGCTTTGAACATCGATGGTACAATGCGGCGAAGCGTCGGTCTGGTCGTGCCGTTCAGACGAAACAGCGACTCAATCCACTCGTCCGTGATCCGGTCGCGGAGCTGGACAGCGATATGTCCCGGATAAAAAACAGAAGAAGGTAGATTTGAATTCCTTCCATAATATTCATATTCTACGGATTCTGCCGGATAAGGATGAAAATTTGTCATCGGCATCGTCATAACCTCGGTGGTATGGCGGATCTCATAACCTTTTTCTTCCAGAAGTTTATCAAAAGACGAATCCAGAAGCGGATTGATCTTGAAATTAGACGGTGTGTGGTAGTTGCGGTACTGAGCCTCGCAGTAAGCGATTTTCTCCTCAATCGGGATCAGAGAGTCACCAACTTGTTCCACACTGTTGGTACGGTAAGTATAATTATGAGAAAACCGGATCAGCCAGCCGTCATAAAGCTCAATCTTGTGGGACGGCCAGGCGTTCAGTGAGATTTCCTCGATCAGTTTCATATAAGCAGCGTCTTTTTGCATGAAAATTGCTCCTTTGTAAATTAGGTAACGGGTATCGATAAACCCGGCATTCTTAGTATAGCGACTCAAGATGAGAAAATCAAGCAAGTTCTGCTTTAAGTCGAACACAGGTGAGGCTTGACCATGGTACTTTGATTTGCTAAAGTATATATGTGATGTCAGAAACGGAAAAATCTGTCTCTGGCATGATAGCTGAGAATTACTTTATCTAACAAAATAACTTGTACAACTTGGCATTATCAGAAACAGAAGTTCTGGATTTACAGGAGGCGAAAAGCGATGAAACTTGGATTTATCGGCTGCGGAAATATGGCGAAAGCCATGCTTGGCGGCATTTTAAAAAATGAGATCTGTGCAAAAGAAGATGTGATCGCGACGGCAAAGAGTGAGGCGAGCAGAGAAAATGCCAGAAATACTTATGGAATTCAGGTAACAGCAGATAATATAGAAGCAGCGAAAAGTGCGGATGTGCTGGTGCTGGCAGTAAAACCGATTTTTTATGAAGAAGTGATCCATGAGATTAAAGATGCAGTGGATGAAAAGAAAATTATCATTTCCATTGCACCGGGAAAAACACTGGCATGGCTGGAAGAGCAGTTTGGCAAAAAAGTAAAGCTGGTAAGATGCATGCCGAATACACCGGCCCTGGTCGGGGAAGGCATGACCGGCGTGTGCTGCAACGAAGAAGTGTCAGACGCAGAGATGCAGGATGTTCTGAAAATCCTTGAGAGCTGCGGAAAAGCAGAGATGCTTTCGGAGCGTCTGATCGATGTGGTTGTGTCTGTCAGCGGAAGTTCACCGGCATATGTATTTATGTTTATTGAAGCGATGGCAGATGCGGCCGTTGCGGATGGCATGCCACGTGCACAGGCATATCGTTTCGCAGCACAGGCAGTTCTTGGCAGTGCAAAGATGGTGCTGGAGACAGGCAAACATCCCGGTGAACTCAAAGACATGGTATGCTCACCGGGCGGTACAACGATTGAGGCAGTGCGTGTTCTGGAAGAAAAGGGCATGCGAAGTGCTGTGATCGAAGCAATGAAAGCCTGCGTCAAAAAAGGACGGGAAATGTAGGAGGTAAAATAAATGAATGAGAAAACAGTCTGGGAATCTTATACGGAAGAAGACAGAAAGAAAGTATATGATTTCTGTGAAGAATACAGAACGTTTCTCTCAAAATGCAAGACAGAGAGAGAATGTGTAAAAGAGATTTTAAAAGAAGCAGAAGCAAAAGGTTACAGGAGTCTGAAAGAAGTTCGCAGATCCGGCGAAAAACTGCAGGCCGGCGATAAAGTTTATGTTTCCATCATGGGAAAAACACTGGCACTGTTCCATATCGGAAAAGAACCTATGGAAAAGGGCATGAATATTTTAGGAGCTCACATTGATTCTCCGAGACTGGACCTGAAGCAGAATCCGCTTTATGAGAGCGATGGTCTGGCAATGCTGGAAACGCACTACTACGGCGGAATCAAAAAATATCAGTGGGTTGCGATGCCGCTGGCACTGCACGGTGTTGTGGCAAAAAAAGACGGAACAAGCGTGGAGATTGCACTGGGTGAAGATCCATCCGATCCGGTTATCGGCATTTCCGATCTGCTTCCGCATCTTGGCAAAAAACAGATGGAAAAACGTGGCAATGAAGTGGTAGAAGGCGAAGACCTTAATATCTTAGTCGGCAGTATACCGCTTTCCGGCGAAGAAAAAGAGCCGGTCAAAAAGCAGATCCTTCAGCTGTTAAAAGAGAAATATAATATAGAAGAAACCGATTTTATTTCTGCAGAACTGGAAGCTGTTCCGGCCGGAAATGCAAGAAATTATGGACTGGATGAGAGTATGATCATGGGCTATGGTCAGGATGACAGAGTGTGTGCCTAAAAACTTGCCGAAAGCCGCGGGCAGACTGATTATTATATAAGGGGGACGTTTACAAGGAATAACCTTGATTTCAGCAAAGACGTGCTCCATATGGCCGATTTGGGATTTAAGCAGATAAGCGTCGAGCCTGTTGTGGGTACGGAGGACGATGTTTACGCAATACGTGAGGACGACATAGAAACGATATGCAGAGAGTATGAAAAGCTTGCCGCTGAGCTTTATGAAAGACATAAGGAAGGCGGAAAGAGGGATTTCAATTTCTTCCACTTTAATATTGACCTTTCCGGAGGACCATGCGTCGCCAAAAGGCTGTCAGGATGCGGGGCCGGTACGGAATACCTTGCCGTTACGCCTTCAGGAGAGCTTTACCCATGCCACCAGTTTGTAGGGCTTGAAGGATTTAAAATGGGAGATGTTTTTGACGGAGTTAAAACGCCAAAGCTGAGGGAAGAATTTTCAAACTGCAACGTTTATGCAAAAGAAGAATGTAAAAAATGCTGGGCAAGATTTTACTGCAGCGGCGGGTGTGCGGCCAATGCCTACCAGCTTGGCGGGGGGCTTTTAAACCCGTATAAAATAGGATGCGACCTCCAGAAAAAGAGGATTGAATGCGCAATAATGATTAAGGCCAAAGCATTTGAGGAGGAATGACATTATGAAAGGTAAAAGCATAGCAGGGTTGGCGTTGCTTTTAGCCGCGGCTGTAATATTGGGCGCCGTCGCCGTTTTCGGCATAGGCGGGGGAAGGCTTTTAAGCATGGGCAATATAAAGCTGGGCCTTGATTTAAGCGGCGGGGCCGGAAGAGATGGAAAAGGCAGTATCCCTTATACAGGGCAGGCTTGACAGGAAAGGCTGGTCGGAAGGGGAAGCGTCGCTTCAGGGCGAAAACAGGGTGCGTGTGGAAATACCGGGAATAGACGACGTTGAAACGGCCGTTGAAGAACTCGGAAAGACGGCGCAGCTTGAGTTTATAGATGAAAACGGCAATGTGCTTTTAACCGGAGCCGACGTTAAGAAAGCGTCGAGGGAAGTCGGCGACGCAGGCAGCAACGGGCAAAGCGAACCGTATATCGCGTTGGAATTTACAGAAGAAGGCAAAGAGCTTTTTGCCGAGG
>ERZ856578.6559-NODE-6559-length-13080-cov-3.005153_pt1 | contig 13080 bp, 11 predicted proteins | sample MGYA00514384_ERZ856578 | MGnify/ENA primary metagenome ERZ856578 (study PRJEB29103, sample SAMN06111958) | human gut metagenome | biome: human gut; feature: ankylosing spondylitis patient; material: healthy_person | host: Homo sapiens | place: China:Hangzhou...
GTTCCTTGTCGGCATACCATGCATGCCATTCATTTTCCATGAACGGCTGGCCATCGACGTCGATAACCTGACGGATCGGCAAGCCGTATTTATGGGCGAATTCAAAGTCGCGTTCATCGTGGGCAGGTACTGCCATGACAGCGCCGTCACCGTAGCTCATCAACACGTAGTTACCGACCCAGACTTCAACCAGCTGGTTGGTCAGGGGATGATTGACGAACAAACCGGTCGGCATCCCTTTTTTCTCCATCGTGGCCATATCGGCTTCGATGACACTGCCCCGTTTGCATTCTTCAATGAATTCCGCCAGTTCAGGATTGTCTTTTGCAGCGAAACGGGCAAGATCGTGTTCGGGTGCAACTGTACAGAAAGTGACCCCCTTGATCGTGTCGGCGCGGGTCGTGAAAACCCAGAGTTTTCCGTCGCCGATCAATTGTCCGTCCGTATCATGAATGTCGTGAGTGAAAGCGAAACGGACGCCTTCGGATTTGCCGATCCAGTTGATCTGCATGGTGCGGACCCGTTCAGGCCAGCCCGGGAGCTTGTCCGTGACGTAGTCCAGCAGTTCTTCCGCATAATCGGTAATGCGGGCGTAGTACATCGGGATTTCACGTTTTTCGATCAATGCACCCGAACGCCAGCCACGACCGTCAATCACCTGTTCATTGGCGAGAACAGTCTGGTCAACCGGGTCCCAGTTAACAGTTCCTGTTTTCTGGTAAATGATGCCTTTTTCCAGCATCTTCAAAAACATCCACTGGTTCCATTTGTAATAATCCGGTTTACAGGCCGTCATTTCACGTGACCAGTCAATCGCCAGCCCCATGGAAGCCATCTGTCCTTTCATATGGGCGATGTTGGAGTAAGTCCATTCTGCGGGAGGAATGCCATGCGCCATCGCAGCGTTTTCAGCGGGCATGCCGAAAGCGTCCCAGCCCATCGGCATCAAAACGTTATAACCGTTCATGCGCAGATAGCGATACATCACGTCGTTGATCGTGTAGTTGCGGACGTGTCCCATATGAAGCCGACCTGACGGGTATGGCAGCATGGAACAGGCATAAAATTTGCCTTTCGGGAAACGGGGATCGTTTTCGACGGTTTTGTATGCCTCTGTTGATTCCCAGTGTTCTTGTGCAGATTTTTCTACCTCTGCATGGTTATATCTGTCTTGCATGATGGCTAACGATAGGAAAATTTAACGTTCGGTTTTTGACGGAAGATCATATGATAATACGAGTAGCACGATATGCCACTCATTCCGGGATATTTACATGGCATTCACGTCATTCCGTTGAAAATATGCTTTTTATTTCCCTCATTTCCGCAAAACGTATTCCGGAAATGAGGGGGAACGGTATGGAGTATTACTTCAGGCCAAGAACGTCCTGCATGTCGAAAAGGCCGTTTTTCTTGTCGGCGAGGAAGCGGCATGCCCTGAGGCTGCCTTGCGCGTAAGTCGCGCGACTGGCGGATTTGTGAGTGATTTCGATACGTTCGCCAGTACCGGCGAAAAGAACGGTATGGTCACCGACGATATCGCCACCACGAATGGTTGAAAATCCGATGGTGGATGGATCACGTTCGCCAGTGATGCCTTCCCGGGAAAAGACTCCACATTCTTTAAGGTCGCGGCCAATGGCATTGGCAATGACTTCGCCCATTTTCAAGGCGGTTCCCGAAGGAGCGTCGACCTTGTGTCGATGATGGGCTTCAATCACTTCGATGTCGTAACCTTCGGCAAAGTTTTTTGCAGCGATTTCGAGGAGTTTCATCGTCACATTGACGCCAACACTCATATTCGGCGCGAATACCACGGAAATGGTTTCGGCTGCTTTTGCGATGGTTTTCTTGCCTGCTTCATCAAAGCCTGTTGTGCCGATAATGATTTTGATATTGTTTTTGACGCAATAATCCAGATGTTTCAGAGTTCCTTCCGGACGGGTGAAATCGATGAGATATTCAGCGCCTTCCAATGCCCTGGAGATATCCGATTCAACTGTAACTCCTGTTTTCTCCCCGAGAAACATACCGGCGTCGTTGCCGAGATTGGGAGAATCCGGTACATCGAGCGCACCGGTCAAAACGGCGTCGTCCGCTTTCAGGACGGCTTCGATCAGCATATGGCCCATGCGGCCATTGGCGCCAGCAATTGCGATTTTCATTTTACTCATTGAATGTTTCCGATCAACTGATCATTCGGGGAAGCCGGGAGCATTTTGCCAGTCCGGCTGGGAATACTGATAGGTTCGAATGTCTTTATGTTATTTTGGGAAGAGGATGCTTCATCGTCAGTGCTATCGGCCTGAACCGGTTTCGCTCTTTCCAGACGTTTCATGCGTGGTGCCGGTTCAGGTTCGGATGTCGTGACAGAAGGATTGGCTGTTTCCGCAGGAATACTGGCAGGCACGGGCTGGTTCACCGATGCGGGAGTCTGGACAGGTTCGACAACTCTGACCGGTTCAACAATTTCAACTGGTTCAACAACTTTGACCGGTTCAGACATTCTGACAGGCTCGGCAGCCTTTACGGGCTCTACGGTCTTGACTGGTTCGACAATTTTAACCGGTTCTGCAGTTTTGGCTGGTTCAGCTGCTTGAACGGTAGCTTTGACAGGTTCAACCGTTTTGACGGGTTCAACCACTTCAATTGGTTCAGCTGTCTTTACGGGCGCAGGCTTGCTGACGGGTTCGTCCGGAGCTGTGGACAGTTCGGCTTCTTTTTGTGATTTCGGTACCGTTTCCGTTTCCGTTTCAGTTACATCTGGAACTTTCTTTTCTGATGCCTTGTACTCATCAGTTGAACTCTTCTTCTGTTTTTCTGTCGGAACCTTGTCGCCGGCAATATTCGAAAGATATTGTGCTTCATCCGGCAAATTGTCGTGGACGATGCGATCGACCAGATTGTCCTTGAAGAATACCGTTACCCGGTTTGTCGTCAATGCGCCGTTCGGTTTCTGAAGCCTGAAGAGATAGTCCCAGCGGTTGGCGTGGAACATGTCGGTCAACAAAGGAGTACCCAGAACAAAACGGACCTGCTCTTTCGTCATACCGGGTTTCAGTTTGGAAAGCATCTCCGACGATACGAAGTTACCCTGCTGGATATCGACTTTGTATGGGGTCAGCTTACTGATCCATTTTCTCATGCCTTCCGGCTGCCTGTTCAGCTCGTTATCGTTTTCGCCAACAGGTTCGTTTTCTGTTCTGGTAACAGCAGGTTTTGTTTTCGGTACAGGTTTATCCGCTTCAATTGTCTTTACCGGTTTTTCATCTGTTGCTGCCGAAACAACAGATTTTTTATTTTCCGGCTGTTCAACTTCGTCAATGAGAGGATTCTTTGAGGCACAACTGATCAGCAAAACGGTTGTTGATGCAAGCAGTACAGGTGTGCGAATGAACCGCCACAGGCTGGCTATTTTGGTATGCATTACGAAGTTCGATCCTAGTAGCAATGATTGAGCAGATTTAACAAACACTATATGATAAAGCAGATATTAATACAGAACCAATTCAGAAACTCATATCATTCTCAAAACAATGAGCAATAATCCTGCCGAATTGAAAGCAACGGGTCTTAAAGCGACTCTCCAAAGATTGAAAATTCTTGAAATTTTTCAAAAGAATTCCGTGCGTCATTTGAGTGCCGAAGATGTCTATCGTTTGCTTCTGTCGGAAAACCTCGAAATCGGACTGGCAACGGTTTATCGGGTTCTCACGCAATTTGAGCAGGCTGGGATATTATCACGAAATTATTTCGAAACCGGTAAAGCCGTGTTCGAATTGAATGAAGGATCGCATCACGATCATATCGTCTGTCTCGATTGCGGTCGGGTTGAAGAGTTTCAGGATGATGAAATCGAGAAAAGACAGCATGAAATTGCGGATAAACATGGTTTCGAGATTGTCGATCATACTCTGGCAATTTACGGGCACTGTGTAAAACCGGACTGCAAACACAAAAAGTGAACAGGCAAGATTCGTTCTTTTGACAGAAATATTAAAAAAGCCGCTTTAAGCGGCTTTTTTAATGCTTGTTCAGGATGGCGCAGACCCGCTTTTTTTCGGTTCCGGATATTCAAAATTCTTGGCAAGAGCATGGTAAAGCGGAACGGGAGACACGAATTTTGAAACATAACTTGCGAGCAAGGCTGCCGTCATCAGTGAAAACAGCATGTGGCTGCTCCCTGTCATCTCCATGGTGATGATAAAAGAAGTCAGTGGAGACCGGGTGACCCCAGAGAGGTACGCAGCCATCACCAGAATAATCACGGCCCCATGTGGCGCCAGTCCAGGAAACAGTGCGAAGATATTGTCACCAATGCCAGCACCAACCGACAAGGTCGGTGCAAACAGGCCTCCCGGAATGCCGCTTAGTGTCGATACAAGCGTGGCGATGAATTTGGCGATGCCATAGAACCAGACGAGGACGTTTGTGTCGCTTTCCAGTGTCATGCGGGTAGGCTGGTAGCTGGTGCCGTAAACAAGGCCGTCAGTCATCAGTCCGAGAATAGCCACGATCAGGCCGCAGGCAGCCGCAAAAAGGACAGGGTGGCTGCGTACAACCCGTTTGACTTTTTCAGGTGGCGTGACCGAGATGATCTGGACTATCCGGCTGAACAGGCCGCCAATCAGTCCCCCGGCAATTCCGCATACGAGAACAGCCGGAACATTACCCAGCAAGGTCATGGTCGCGTCAGTTTTACCGAAATAGGTATAGTTGCCGACACAGGCAATCGAGACCAGACCGGAAAGAATAACCGTCAACAATGTCGAACTGTGGGCCTTGAAGACATATTTTTTGGTCAGTTCTTCCATGGCGAACATAATGCCTGCCAGCGGAGTATTGAAAGCAGCCGCGATACCGGCTGCACCACCCGCAAGAGCCAGAGTGCGACGTTGTTCAGCCGTTTTCAGGGTGCCATATCCATAGAAAGCGTGCATGATGGAGGCGCCAACCTGTACGGTAGGCCCTTCACGACCGATGGAAGCGCCGATAGTCAAGCCTCCAAGCAGCATGGCTATTTTGCCGAACAGGATTTTTATCGAAAGCAGATTGCTTTTTTTTGTGTGATCTGGGTCGTCGATGACGGCGATTGTTTGCGGAATACCGCTACCTTGCGTACCCGGAAAAAAACGTCTCGAGATCCAGGCGATCAGTGCAAATCCGGCAGGCATGTAAAAGAGTGCTGCCCAGGGAACGTGATTAACTATCCACTGATTTAGATCGAATGCATAATTGCTCGATTCAGCCATGCCGACGCCTGCCAGACCGATAAGGACTGGCGCGAGTATCCATGCACAGGTACGTCGCCAGTAACGGGCAGTTTTTTGAACGATAACTCTTTTGGTCGGATGGTGATGACTGAAATGCGAGAATGACATGATGGCTAGTAATCGTGTGTTTTGCGTATTATTATATTTGGGCAAATATATTTCAAGCTTATCTGGCTATTCAAGGCAATATTTTTAATGAGCGGAAAACCAAAATCGGCACAGCGGCATTCCGGTGAACTCTGCTATCTGGAAATCCTTCAGAAATTCCGGATTATTGTGAGCGCAGCCCAGAAATATTCCCAGCGAGTGGAAAAACAGCTGGGCGTAACGGGAGCGCAGCTCTGGATCCTGAAAGAAATCGATGTGAGTCTCGGACTGCGTGTCGGGGAAGTGGCAAAAAAACTCGCCATTCACCAGACGACGGCCAGCAATCTTCTGGATGCGCTTGAAAAGAAAGAAATGATTTGCAAGAGCCGTCAGGAAACGGATCAGAGAATAGTCAACCTGACGCTCACCGAAAAAGGACGATCGATGATGAAAAAAGCACCGGAACCCGTCAGGGGCTTATTGCCTGAAGCCTTGTCTCAAATGAAGGGCGACGATCTCATTCGACTGGGAGAGTCCATGGATGTTCTCTTGCACAGCATTCAGCAGGTGGACGAAGAATTTGCAATGCAACCGTTGTCGTTTACGATGTAAAAAAGCCTGCAGGAAGACCTGCAGGCTTTTGCGTAATGCGGGTTTGAGAGGTGGAATTACATCATTCCGCCCATGCCTCCCATTCCACCCATACCGCCCATGCCACCCATATCAGGTGCCGGTTTTTCTTCAGGGATGTCATAGACCATGCAATCCGTGGTCAGCATCAATCCGGCGATGGAAGCGGCATTCTGCAGTGCGGAACGGGTAACCTTGGCCGGATCGACAACACCCATTTCGACCATGTCGCCATAGGTGCCGTTGGCTGCGTTGTAGCCGAAGTTTCCGGAACCTTCCATGACCTTGTTGACAACGACGGAAGCTTCTTCGCCGGCATTGTGAACGATCATGCGCAGTGGTTCTTCAACGGAACGCATAACGATGTTGATACCTGCCTGCTGATCGGCATTGTCAGCCTTGACCTTGGCGTTGGCACGGGCGCGCAGCAGGGCAACACCGCCGCCAGGGACAATACCTTCTTCAACGGCAGCGCGGGTTGCGTGCAACGCATCTTCAACACGTGCTTTCTTTTCTTTCATTTCAACTTCGGTAGCGGCACCGACCTTGATGACGGCAACACCGCCAGCCAGTTTGGCAATACGTTCCTGCAGTTTTTCCTTGTCGTAGTCGGAAGTGGCTTCTTCCATCTGGACACGAACCTGTTTGACACGGGCTTCGATTGCGTCAGCCTGGCCTGCACCATCGATAATGGTGGTGTTTTCCTTGTTGACTTCGATGCGTTTTGCCTGGCCGAGTTGTTCCAGCGTGACGTTTTCCAGAGTCAGACCGACTTCTTCAGCAATAACCTGTCCGCCAGTCAGAATGGCGATGTCTTCCAGCATTGCCTTTCGACGGTCACCGAAACCGGGAGCCTTGACTGCGCAGGTTTTCAGGATGCCGCGGATGTTGTTGACGACCAGGGTGGCCAGTGCTTCGCCTTCGATATCTTCGGCGATGATGAGCAGTGGACGGCTGGCTTTGGCAACCTGTTCCAGAACCGGCAGCAAATCACGGATATTGGAGATTTTCTTTTCGCAAAGCAGAATGTAAGGATTGTCCATCGTGACAGTCTGTTTTTCTGCATTGTTGATGAAGTAGGGAGACAGATAACCACGGTCGAATTGCATACCTTCGACGATATCCAGTTCGTCATTTAAGGATTTGCCGTCTTCAATGGTGATGACGCCTTCCTTGCCGACTTTTTCCATGGCTTCGGCGATGCGTTCACCGATGGAGTGGTCGCTGTTGGCGGAAATGGAACCGACCTGTGCGATTTCCTTGCTGGTGGTGCAAGGTTTGGCGATTTTTTTCAGTTCTTCGATAGTGGCTTCAACAGCCTTGTCGATGCCGCGTTTCAGATCCATTGGATTCATACCTGCAGCAACGTATTTCATACCCTCGCGAACGATAGCCTGTGCCAGAACGGTAGCGGTCGTGGTACCGTCACCTGCGTTGTCACTGGTTTTGGAAGCGACTTCCTTGACCATCTGTGCGCCCATGTTCATGAGCTTGTCTTTCAGTTCGATTTCCTTGGCAACGGAAACGCCATCCTTGGTGATGGTCGGGGCGCCCCAGGTGCGTTCCAGAACAACGTTTCTGCCTTTGGGTCCCAGTGTGACCTTGACGGCGTCTGCCAGAATATTGACGCCTTCAACCATTTTGTTACGGCCGCTATCGCCGAATACGACTTCTTTAGCTGACATGAAATTCTCCTAAATTAAATGTTTGTATGCCTGTGGAAAGCCTTTTGAGGCTTTTGCATGTTGATCAGTTCTGGATTATTGCCATGACATCGGATTCATGCATGACGAGCAGTTCTTCGCCTTCAACCTTGACGGTCTGGCCCGAATATTTTCCGAAAAGAACGATGTCGCCGACTTTTACGTCGAGTGGCAGAACTTTGCCATCTTCCAGAACTTTGCCATTGCCAACGGCGATGACTTCGCCTTGATCAGGTTTTTCTGCCGCGTTATCAGGAATGACGATTCCGGAAGCGGTGGTTTTTTCCTGGTCGACGCGTTTGACAATGATACGATCTTGCAAAGGACGAAGTTTCATAATGATTTCCTTATAAATCAAAGTTTTATGTTTTATAGATAACAGCCTGAACACTTCAGGCCACCTTAAATCTTTTGTCCTGTCATCAGGATCAAGAGAACATGTTGTTAGCACTCTCTTCTAATGAGTGCTAAGTATATGGGCGGCATATAAAGATTTCAAGATATAAGAAAATATTTTTTTCTCTTTGTGCAAAAACACAAAATATGGCGATAGATGGGAATTAGAAAGCAGATCAGGGGCTTGAGTCCGGAAAGTTATTTGTCCATATCCGTTTTTTTGACAATACGGATGGGATGAACGTTTTCCTTTTGCGAAGGACATTTGCTGCAGCCACAGCAGTCAGGAAAATTGTTTTTCAACTGGTCGGGATTCATTTTTTTTGCCAGTCCTTCCGCATTCATCCATGTGAACAGTCTGAAGAGGCTGCTGCGGATACGGTATTTTAGCGCATAAGAAGCCCCGTACCGGTAAAGGATACAGACCGATAAAATGATGATGCATGTGACAATCAGATTCTGCATATTCACGAACCCAGGAAAAATCCGGCAATATGGTAAGTCGCGAATGAAGCCAGATAGGCCAGACAAAACAGGTAAACCGCTGCAAATATCATGACCCACCATGAATTCGTCTCACGCTTGATGACACCCAAAGTCGCAAAACACTGTGGCGCAAAAACGAACCATGCCAGCAACGATAAAGCAGTCGGCAAACTCCAGCTCGAAGACAGGAGCGAGGATAGCGCGACTGACAGATCATCTCCACTCGCTGAAAGCGCATAAACGGTTCCCAGCGCACTTACCGCGATTTCCCTTGCGGCCATTGCCGGAATCAGGGCAACCGCGATTTGCCAGTTGAAACCGATGGGTTTGACAATATATTCCAGCAAATGTCCGAGTTGTCCCGCAAAACTGTACTGAATCGCCGGTCCGACAGCTCCTTCAGGAGGCGACGGGAACGTCGACAAGGCCCATAACAATACGGACGTGGCGAAAATGATCGTACTGACCCGGACCAGAAAAATACGTGCACGAATCCAGAGCCCTATCGCTACATTTCTGATTTGAGGCAGATGATAGGAGGGAAGTTCCATCAGAAGAGGCTGGTATTCGTTTTTCCCGACGAGCCGTTTCATGATCCAGGCAACGAAAATTGCGGCTACGATACCGCAAATATACAGGCAGAAGAGAACAAGTCCCTGAAGATTGAACAGTCCCAATGTCCTGTTTGGAATGAAAGCGCCGATAATGAGCGAATATACGGGAAGGCGTGCCGAGCAAGTCATCAAAGGTGCAATCAGAATGGTAATGATCCGGTCTTTTTTGTTTCTGATTGTCCGGGTGGCCATGATGCCCGGGACAGCGCATGCAAAACTGGAAAGCAAAGGAATAAACGCATGACCGGAAAGGCCGATGCTACTCATCAGCTTGTCGAGCATAAAGGCTGCACGCGGCAGGTAGCCTGATTCCTCCAGAACCAGAATGAAAAAGAACAGGATCAGGATTTGCGGCAGGAAAACGACAATACTGCCCATTCCGGCAATAATTCCGTCAACGACAAGACTGCGCAAAATTCCGTCCGGAAGCATGACAGTGAAAAGGCTGCCGACACTTTCAACTCCGGCCTCGATCCATTCTTTCGGAAATTCTGCCCAGCTGAAAACAGCCTGAAACATGAAAAACAGGATAGCCAGAAGAATCGGGAATCCCAGCAAGGGATGCAAAATGAATGCATCGATACGCTGATTCAGTGAGTAGGTATCGGCATTTTTCCTGATGGCCGCACCCAGTATTTTTTTTATGTCACCGGACTCGCCGGGATTTTTGGCGGGTGGACGTTTTGTCAGGCCTTCCGGCTTGTCAAGAATATCGAGAAGCGATTTGATGCCATCGGACTGGATGGCAGTGGTTTCGACAATCGGGATGCCCAGTTCTTTTTGCAATATGTCGAGATCGACGACCTGCCCGCTTTTTCGGGCAAGGTCAGTCATATTCAATGCGAGAACAGTGGGATAACCCAATTGAATGACATCGATGATCAGTTTCAGGCTTCTTTTCAGATTCGTTGCATCGGCAACGAAAACAACCAGATCGATGGGAATGTCTTTTGTCTTGTCGATCAGCGCACTGCGCGTGATTTCTTCGTCCTGGGACAATGGTGTCAGACTGTATATTCCGGGCAGATCGATAATATGAAATTGCCGCCCGGCTTCAGTTGTGAGAGAACCTTCCTTGCGTTCGACCGTGACACCGGCGTAATTGGCGACTTTTTGATGAGAACCGGTAAGACGGTTGAAAAGGGCAGTTTTTCCGCAATTGGGATTGCCGATCAGGGCAATGGAAAGAGGATGATTCATTGCGAATGAGTGTCCAGAACGGATCAGTCAGCGTCGTTGCTGGTCTGTACAATGCGGATTTTTTCGGCTTCAGAACGACGAAGTGCAAAAATGGAATTGCCGACACGAATAGCCATCGGGTCTCTTCCGGGAAAAGCTTCAGCATGAACCACTATTTTTTCACCTGGCAAGAAACCAAGTTCCTGCAGCCTTGTCTTCATGAAAAGAGCCTCCTCATCATCGGCAAAGCCGATAATGATTGCAGAATCGCCTTTTTTGAGTTGAGCCAGATTGTCTATCGGCGTATCAATAGGGGCGGACAAGTTTTTCAGTAGAGCAAGGCCCATGAATTTATATTTTAAATGATAATTATTCTCAATTATAAACGTTTCTCTTTGTAAAATACAATAGGCAGGTCTAAGCTTGCGATAAAGTGAGAGGGCCAGCTGACAAATAACCTTGAAACAACGTAAGAAAATGAGAAAGCTAAGTACATTCTGTCGAAAATGGTTTTCCGGATTGTTTTTTATTCTGGCATTGCCTGTTTTTGCACAGGAGCTGCCGTCTTCGGTTAAATATGAACTCGAACTGGCAGGTATACCGGAAAATTCTGTCGGGATTATAGTTGAACAAGTGGACTCAAATGTCACCCGACTGACTCATAACGCCGATATCGCTTTTGCACCGGCTTCGACAATGAAGGTGCTTACCACCTATGCTGCGCTTGAATTGCTGGGCCCTTCTTATACATGGGAAACCGGTGCATACATCTCGGGGAAACCTGAAGATGGTGTTTTATATGGGGATCTGATTATAAAAGGCAGCGGAGATCCTGTTTTCTCACAAAAAGAGTTATGGCTGTTCATACGCCAGATACAGGATGCAGGGGTTCGTGATATCCGGGGGAATGTCATTTTAGACAGAAGCGTGTTCAAAACCGGGCCTTTCGATGCAGCCGCTTTCGATGCCGAACCTTTGAAACCCTATAATGCAGGCCCGGATGCCCTTCTTTTGAATGAAAAGAAAATCGATATCAGGCTGGTTCCGAATGAATCGGAAAATACGGTCAAAGTGGTTTTCGAGCCGCGTCTGGATGGAGTGAAAATCACGCCTCCACTGTTATCGAATGGGGAATGCGGTAACTGGAAAAAAGACATTGTTCTTCAATTCGATGACCGGCATGCCAATTTCGAGGGAATGTATTCCAGTACCTGTCAGGAAAAAATCTGGTCTGTTCTGCCATATCAAATGAGTAACACCCGTTATTTCGAAAGTGTCTTTTCAACGCTATGGAAAGAAGCGGGAGGACGTTTCAAAGGAAGGTTTGTCGACGGCACATTGCCGCCGGAGGCAATAAAAATTGCAGAGTGGCGTTCTCCGGAACTGTCCTCCGTCGTGTCAACCGTAAACAAACACAGCAACAATGTCATGGCACGCCAGTTGTTGCTGGGCATCGGGCATCACGAATTTGGTGATAATGCCGATGAATCAATGGGCATTGCCGCTATAAAAAACTGGCTGGCAAGCAAAAATATTTCTTCCGGCGATCTGGTCATCGAGAATGGGTCGGGATTGTCCCGTCTGGAGAAAATGTCGCCTTTGACGATGAGCCAGATTCTGAAGGCAGCATTTCATTCCCCTGTGATGCCTGAATTGATGTCCTCTTTTCCTATTGCGGGTAAAGACGGGACGATGTCAAAACGACTGAAAGAAGATGAGATTGCCGGGAAAGCCCATATCAAAACCGGAGCGATCGACAATGTCAGGGCAATAGCTGGATACGTTCTGGCAAAAAGCGGACGGCGCTATATTGTCGTTTGCATGGTCAACGATCCAAACGCGAAGTTTTCACGCAATATGCTTAACGAACTGTTGAACTGGACTTATGAAAATAACTGAATTTCAAAAGTTATTTCTAGTTGAAAAGCCATGCCTTGGCGAAGTAGTAGACGCCCATAATGAGAAAAAAGATGGCAAGGCCTCGTAAAAAGGTCGTCATCCATCCGGTTTTTTTGGGTTGTTTATCCTGAGCCATTTTTTGTCGTTTGATTGTTTTGAACGGGCTGTCTTTATCACCGGAGCCGGTATTTGAAAGACGGCGCCGGTGAAAAATTCTGTTACATCTATTACAGTATATGAATAGGCTGGCGTAACCAATTCCGCTTTAATGTATCTCATGACATTCTTTTCCAAGTGGAGAAAATCATGGGAAATGCAAAATTGTTTTCATATCTCGGTGCAATAGTGCTGGCTGCGGGTACTTTTCTATTGCCGGCTACTGCCAGTGCCGGAAACTGGCCGGTCAATATTGGTGTTCCTGTCGTGGTAGCGTCACCTGCGCCTGCAGTCGTATATAGCGCACCGGTGGTACCCGTTACCACCATCGTTCAGCCTGCTCCGGTCGTATACCCTTATGTTTCGGGCGTTGTCGTGTCCCGGCATCCGGTTTCTCATTATTACCGTGGAGGATATCGCGGCCATCGCAGATATCACCGTGGTCATCGCTAAATGGATGTCTGCGCAGGATTGTTGTGGTTTTTTTGTTAAAAACGACGATTCGACAAGTCCGGATTCGACCTTAAAGCGTTCAAAGGCCATTTGAGGCGTATAATTGCGCGAAAATCAAATCAAATTGTTGTTTATCTGAAATAGGTGCGTTGACTTGTGTTGCTGTATCTGACATAATTCGAGGTTCCTTGCGGAGAGGTGGCC
>ERZ856578.6560-NODE-6560-length-13080-cov-2.998308_pt1 | contig 13080 bp, 13 predicted proteins | sample MGYA00514384_ERZ856578 | MGnify/ENA primary metagenome ERZ856578 (study PRJEB29103, sample SAMN06111958) | human gut metagenome | biome: human gut; feature: ankylosing spondylitis patient; material: healthy_person | host: Homo sapiens | place: China:Hangzhou...
TGCTCCGTCAGAAAGCTTAGCGTGTCCGCAGCATTGCCGCCGAAACCTTGCTTTCCCCACACAGCAGGAGCTTCCCATTCTCCAGATAATAAGTTGTTTAAATTCAGGCCTCTACCGTATAACCGGAACAGCCCCACGTGACGATGTCGCTGCCGATGGCCTCGATCATTCTGGCAACAGGAACCTGTCCGGTGCAGTGGCACGGAACAAGGATATCCGGCTTCCAGCTCTTCATGCTGTCGAAGGTATATTGCAGGCGTTTTTCGTCGGCATTGACCAGATGCATGCCGCCGATGATGCCATGAATTTTGTCGATGCCGGAAATGGCCTTGATGTATTCCACCGTATTGACCAGACCGGCGTGGCAGCAGCCAAGAAGAATCAGGAGGCCCTTATCGGTTTCGAACCACATGGACTGGTCGTCTTCAATCAGGTCATCCACCCCTCTATGGTCGTCCAGAAAGAAGGGGCCGCCGGTATCTTCGAACATGGAATTTCGGGGAACCGGGCCCGTCATGCCAACCCGGTTGGTCAGGTAACGGGGTGTGCCGATTTCGTGAATACGGCTTTGCGAAATTGTAGACAGGGCTTCTCTGGATGCCTCCGGCATGCCGATGGAGCGGGGGTCTGTCCCGATCTTGCAACTGTAGCGCGTGATCCCGAGGTCGTAACAGCAATAGATTTCGGCCTTGTCATTTAATTCCAGAAATTGGGGGATCTGGCCGGTATGGTCGAAATGGCCGTGGGAGAGCACGAGTGTATCGGCCTTTTTCAGGTCGATGCCGAGGCGCTTCGCATTTTCCAGCATGCCGCCGGTCTGGCCGGTATCGAACAGGATATGGCGGCCTTCCGTTTCGATCCATGCCGAAAACCCGTGTTCCTTTGCGAGATTTTCGTCAAACGATTCGGTATCGACCAGAACAGTGATTTTGACTGAAGTATTCACGAATCCCTCTCCCTTCTGTTGTTTGGCTCAGGAAATAATGGTAACAGAAGATGAGGCCGTATCAAGTGGTTCAAGCACTTGTTTTCACGGTTTTTTTTGCCTCATCCTCTTGCCGTTTGAAACGAAAACAGACCTTTGCCGCTCAGGCGGTTTATTTGAGGACTTGTGTGCAGTTTTCGATCTGGTCACCTGTTTCGGTATTGTTGACCGCCTTGTACATGCTGGCTTCATTTCCCTTCGTCCACCAGACAAGGTCATCACCGACATAGCGGGCACCGCTGGCGGAAATGGCGATTTTCATCTGGTACGTGTCGTCCATGTATTTGACCTCGGCCGTTTCATTGTCCGGGTACGTTACGATGATGCGGTTGCCGCTGTCGCACTGGTAACTGATGGCTTTCGCAGGCAAAGGCTCGAGGTTCTGGTTAAGCTCGTTGCTCGTCGTGGTACAGGCAACGAGAGGAAGGGCTGCCAGCAAAAGAAATAAACGTTTCATGGTCGTTCTCCGTCAAAGAGGTTAATTCAGTATTTTTTGATTTTTACAATGATACGTATAAAACCGGCATGTCGGTTTGCAGTAATCGGGATATCAGGTGCGAAATCGTAGCCGGATCGCCCGATGTGTACGCCCTGACTAATGAATCGGGCGAACATCCGTTTTTGTTCAGTCCATAAATGTCGAGCAGGTGTTTCAGCTGACGGGCGACGGCATATCCCGTGTCGATAATGTTCAGCTGCGTTGAACCGTAGTCGGCAGCGACCTTCTCAATGACATGCCTGACAAAAGGGTAGTGTGTGCATCCCAGGACGATCGTATCGGCTTTCTGTTCGAGCAGAGGCAAAAGATAGCGTTGCACCAGTTCGAAAATCGGTTCGGAATCCAGTTCCGCGTGTTCGATCAAATCGGCCATGCCGTTGCACGCTTGCATGATGAAATGAACGCCGGTCTGGTCGTTCAACAACTGGTGAAGCACGTGGAACTTGTTGCTTGCCAGCGTCCGCTCCGTCGCCATCACGCCGACCGTGCCTGTAATCGTTTTGGCGGCCGCCGGTTTGAGTCCCGGTTCGACGCCGACGATCGGAAGGTCAGGATACTTTTCCCTCAACAGGTGAATGGCCATCGCCGTGGCGGTATTGCAGGCGACGACCAGTGCCTTGATGTCCTGTTTCAGCAGGAAATCCGTAATTTTGAACGAGCGTTCGACCACGAATTCCTCGGGTTTGTCCCCATAGGGGGCGTAGCCTGAGTCGGCGAAATAAACCAGCTCTTCATCCGGCAATTGCGTCGCAATATGCCTCAGGACAGACAAGCCGCCCACACCGGAATCGAAAATGCCGATTGGTCCGGAAGCCCTGAGGCTGTTCGAATTGTCGCTCGTGCCTGAATTCAATTGTTCGCTTTCGGAATTTTTCCGTCACAGAAATTGGCAATTTTCGCCGACCATTGCTCGGGGCCTGTCGTATGCAGGGACGTGCCGCTGGAATCGACGGCAACAGTCACGGGCATGTCCTGAACGTCAAATTCATAGATCGCTTCCATGCCAAGATCGGCGAAGGCCAGTATTTTGGCATCCCTGATCGCTTTGGACACCAGATAGGCGGCGCCGCCGACAGCAATCATATAGGCCGATTTATGCTTTTTGATCGCCTCGATCGCGACCGGGCCGCGTTCGGCCTTGCCGACCATGGCAATCAATCCGGTCTGGCCGAGCATCGTTTCAGTGAACTTGTCCATGCGGGTCGAGGTTGTCGGGCCAGCTGGGCCGACCACTTCGTCACGAACCGGATCGACCGGGCCGACGTAATAAATCACGCGATTGGTGAAATCGACCGGCAGTTTTTCACCTTTCGCGAGCATGTCGGCAATCCGCTTGTGCGCGGCGTCGCGGCCGGTCAGCATTTTACCGTTCAACAGCAGGGTCTGTCCCGGTTTCCATGACGCGACTTCTTCTTTCGTCAGCGTATTCAGATTGACGCGGGTCGATTTTTCCACATCCGGATGCCAGTTGATCTGCGGCCAGTCTGACAAAGATGGCGGGTCGAGGTAAACCGGGCCGGAACCGTCCAGCACGAAATGCGCATGGCGCGTCGCGGCACAGTTCGGGATGATCGCGACGGGTTTGGAAGCGGCATGGGTCGGGTACATATTGATCTTGACGTCCAGAACGGTCGTCATGCCACCGACACCCTGCGCGCCGATACCGAGCGCGTTGATCTTGTCGTAAAGCTCGATGCGCAATTCTTCCAGCTTGTTTTGAGAGCCGCGGGCTTTCAGTTCAGCCATATCAATCGATTCCATCGCGGCTTCTTTCGCCATCAGGGCAGCCTTTTCAGCCGTGCCGCCGATACCGATGCCGAGAATGCCGGGAGGGCACCAGCCCGCGCCCATGTGTTCGACCGTTTCCAGAACGTAATCGACCAGCGAATCGGACGGGTTCAGCATCTTCAATGACGACTTGTTTTCCGAGCCGCCCCCCTTGGCACCGAGTGTCACTTCCACCGTGTTGCCGGGAACGATGTCCATCATGATGACGGCAGGGGTATTGTCTTTCGTGTTCTTGCGTTCGAACTGCGGATCGGCCACGACGGAGTTGCGCAGCTTGTTGTCTTCGAAAGCATAAGCGCGCCGGACGCCTTCATTGATCGCGTCGTGGATGCTGCCCGTAAAGCCGTCCCATTTCACGTCCATGCCGACTTTCAGAAAAACGTTTACGATACCCGTATCCTGACAAATCGGCCTTTTGCCTTCCGCACACATCCGTGAATTCGTCAGGATCTGTTCAATGGCGTCTTTTGCGGCCGGGCTTTGTTCAATTTCATAAGCCTTCGCCAAATGTCTTATATAGTCGGTGGGGTGATAGTAGCTGATGTATTGAAGCGCAGCGGCGATCGATTCGATCAGGTCTTCTTGCTTGATGGTAGTCATAGGCGTGTCGGATTCAATATTAAAACAGGGCGAATACCCATGTTCACAGATCGGCTTATTTTAGCCTCTTTCACAGGCATGTGAATACGATCCCTGACAAGAGTCGGAAAAAAGTGAAAAAGTTATTTGACGACAACGGAAACTTGCGATATCTTGCATGCCTTATATTTTCAGTTGTTATATACCTTAGATTTAATAGTAATAAAGAACCGGTCTTACCGGACTGGTTTTGCCAGACGGAAATCCTCTTTTTAGGGGATCTCTGCAAAAGGAATGGTCGGAAAGTCTGTTTATTCCGGCTGTTTTAAACGTGTACTCATTCACAAGAAGAGTCCGGCCGCCCCGTAAAACGCTACGGGAGGCCATTAAAAAAACAGGAGTGACAAAATGGCAGCAAATCCATCCGAAAAAAAAGAAACCCGTTTTTATTATCCATCCGAAGAGTTTGCGCAAAACGCGGCTATCCCGAGCATGGATGCATATTGGGCGCTGTGCAAGGAAGCTGAAGAGGACTACGAAGGGTTCTGGGGCAAGCTGGCGCGTGAAAACGTACTCTGGCACAAACCGTTCACCAAAGTGCTGGACGAAACCAATCCCCCGTTTTACAAATGGTTTGAGGATGGCGAGCTGAATGTCTCCTACAACTGTCTCGACAAGAATCTTGAAAATGGCAACGCGGAAAAAGACGCGATCGTTTTCGAAGCGGATGACGGCACCGTTACCCGCCTGACTTATCGCGAACTCCACAAACGGGTTTGCAAAATGGCCAATGGCCTGAAATCGCTGGGCATCAAAAAAGGCGACCGTGTCGTCATCTACATGGCAATGTCGGCCGAAGCGATTATCGCGATGCAGGACTGTGCCCGTATCGGTGCGACCCATTCGGTCGTGTTCGGCGGTTTCTCTGCGCCGTCGCTTGCCGAAAGAATTGAAAATGCTGGTGCTGTCGCCGTCATCACCGCCGACGAACAGGTTCGTGGCGGCCGTTACCTGCCTCTGAAAGCCATCGTGGACGATGCACTGGCCATGATCGACGACAACAAGGTCAAAAACGTCATCATTTACCAGCGTACCGGCAACGAGATCAACTTCGTCAAGGGCCGCGATCACTGGAAGCACGAACTGACCGATTCACAGTCCGACGTCTGCGAACCGGAATGGGTCGACGCCGAACATCCGCTGTTCATCCTCTATACTTCCGGTTCTACCGGCAATCCGAAAGGCGCACAGCATTCCTCGGGTGGATATCTCCTCTGGGCGATCATGACCATGCGCTGGACGTTCGACATCAAGCCGGACGATATTTTCTGGTGCACGGCAGATGTGGGCTGGATTACCGGCCACACCTATAACGCCTATGGCCCTCTGGCCGTCGGTGGCACCATCGTCCTGTTCGAAGGCGTGCCGACCTTCCCGCATGCCGGCCGTTTCTGGGAAATGATCGACAAGCACAAGGTCACCATTTTCTATACCGCACCGACCGCCATCCGTTCACTCATCAAGGCCAGCACTGAAGACACGATGGTTGCACCGGAAAACTACGACCTCTCCAGCCTGAGGCTGCTCGGCTCCGTCGGCGAACCGATCAACCCGGAAGCATGGCTCTGGTTCTACAAACATATCGGCAAGGAACGTTGCCCGATCGTCGATACTTTCTGGCAGACCGAAACCGGCGGTCACGTCATCGCTCCGATGCCGGGCGCGACCCCGCTCGTTCCGGGTTCATGCACTTTGCCATTGCCGGGCCTGTCGATCAGCGTTGTCGATGAAACCGGTCAGGAATTGCCGAACGGGCAGGGCGGTATCCTTGTCATCAACCGTCCGTGGCCTTCCATGATCCGTACCGTCTGGGGCAACGACGAACGCTACAAGACCCATTACTGGCCGGAAGAACTCGGCGGAAGACTGTATCAGGCCGGCGACGGTGCGATCCGTGACCCGCAAACCGGATACTTCACCATCACCGGCCGTATCGACGACGTGTTGAACGTTTCGGGTCACGCCCTTGGCACGATGGAAGTCGAATCCGTGCTGTCCGCTCATCCGATGGTTGCCGAAGCCGCCGTTGTCGGCAAGCCGGACGATCTGACCGGTGAATCCATTTGCGCCTTCGTCATCCTCCAAAAGGAATTGCCGGCAGGCGAGAACGCGAAAGACGTCGCCGCCGACCTGCGCAAATGGGTGTCGCGCGAGATCAGCCCGATTGCCCGTCCGAAAGAAATCCGCTTCGGCGCCAACCTGCCGAAGACCCGTTCGGGCAAAATCATGCGCCGTCTTTTGCGCGTCATCGCCCGTGGCGAGGAAATCACGCAGGACATTTCCACACTGGAAAACCCGGCCATCCTTGACCAGCTCAAGAAATCGTTGTGATCTTGTCAAAAAATTGCATAAAGATGAGGACATCCCCCATCTTTATGCTAGAATGCATGGCTTCGCAGTAATCCATTGCAGGAGAGATGGATGAGTGGTTTAAGTCGCACGCCTGGAAAGCGTGTATAGGTTCATAGCCTATCGGGGGTTCGAATCCCCCTCTCTCCGCCAAGAATTAGTTCGCTGATATTCGCGAAAATACGGAAACCCGCTAAAATACAATGTGTTTAGCGGGTTTTTTGTTTGTCTTCGTTCTGCCTTGTTCGCCAGAATCCGGAAAATTTGGGGGCATAATTTGCCCTCAAATGCCCCCATCAAAAAATCCATGCCCCCATTCTCGTTTTGGAAGGGAAAACATCATGGCCAGAATCATCAAACCTTTATCACCCTTGCAGGTGAAAAATGCCAAACCGCAGGACAAGCCCTATAAACTCTTCGATGGTGGCGGTCTGTATCTGGAAGTGACTCCACTCGGTTCCAAACTCTGGAGAATGAAATTCAGACAGGCCAACGGAAAAGAAAACCGGCTTTCCTTCGGCAAATACCCGGACGTATCCCTTGAACAGGCACGCCAGAGACGGGATGAAGCTCGCAAACTGAAAGCGGCAGGCATTGACCCTTCCGAGAACAAAAAGGCCATGAAGGAAGCTGATCTTGAAAGAGCTGCCAATACCTTTGAAAAAATAGCCCGACAGTGGCATGCCAACCGTATTGAAACATGGCAACCTTCTACCGCCAGAGACATCATCAACCGGCTGGAAAAAGACATCTTTCCCGAAATAGGGGCATTGCCGATCAGTGCCATCACCCACAAACAACTGATAGACACCCTCCGGAAAATTGAAGAGAGGGGAGCCAATGAAATCGCCAAGCGCCTGAAGGCCAACTGTGCGCGAATCTTCAGCTATGCCATCCAGCACGGTTACACTGACAAAAACATTGCCGCCGACCTGACCGATGTCTTGAAGCCAGTCAGAAAGGGGCATTTTGCCGCCATCACAACAGATGAACTTCCCAACTTTCTGAAAAACATGGAAAGGAACGAGGCACGGCTTTATATGCCCACCCGCATCGCCTTGCGCCTCATCCTCCTGTTATTTCTGAGAACCAGCGAACTCATAGAAACCCCGTGGAGTGAAATCAATCTTGAAACCGGAGAATGGATCATCCCGTGGAACCGGATGAAGCGCGGCAAACTCGCCATGAACCCCGACAAGACCGATCACCACGTCTGTATGTCCAGACAGGCACTGGAACTACTCAGGGAATTGCACACCCTCACCGGAAGAAACCAATGGCTCTTCCCGAACCTGAGAGACCCGAAAAAGCCGATGAGCAACGGAGCCATCCTCATGGCACTCAGAAGAATGGGTTACCAGAAGCAGATGACCGGACACGGCTTCAGAGCCTTGGCCATGAGTACCATTAAGGAAAGGCTGGGATATCGTCATGAAGTGGTTGACCGTCAACTGGCCCACGCCCAGAAGAATAAGATAGACAGCGCCTATGACAGAGCCATGTTCCTCGACGAACGCAAGAAGATGATGCAGGAATGGGCGGATTATCTGGATGGGTTAGCGTAGTTGGATGATTCTTTATAAAGTTTAGAAACGGTTATCTTCAATAACTATATTGGCATGACATCTATTTTGCATTAATACAACAATTTTCTTTTTCACTTCCTGAAATTTAACATCATTTGAGGTAGAATTTCAGGAAGTGAAAGTCCTGATAATCCTTTCGTAGTATGACTTACTGAGAAAAATATTTATGAGAACAATTGTCCATGCAGATCCTTTTTCCATGATAACAGCTCTTGAAAAGTTGGATCTTTCTGTGCCAATTTTACATAGAGCAGTCGAATCAGGATATTTGGCAAAAGCAAATGCTACGCCAAATCATCCTCCACTTTATCCCTCATTTGTCGCTTGGGGAGATACCATCTGCTCTTTGCGAAATGAATTAATTCCAAGAGGCTGGAGTAAAACTAATGAAAGGAACTGGCCTCGTGTTATTCATCCCAGTGGAGAAATTGCCCTAACTGTAGCAACAGGAAATGAACATACAGGGTCGCCAAATTTTATGCCAGCTACGAAATCAACAAAAGGGCCAAGTACAATTCAAGCTATAGAGATAAATCGCAATCAGGGCTGGTTGCCTGGTTTTGAACCAGAATTGGATGCGTTGGAAAAGTTGGATGATGAACAACCAGTTACATGGATACTTCTTGTTCATTTTGCACAAAATGAAATTCGTTGTGAACTATCTTTACCTATTTCTTCAAATGAAGAGGGACGTGTTGTTTTGTGGGGTGAAAGAATATTGTTACCATCTGTTCCGCTTGATCCTGAAATTGTAGACATTATTCCCCCACAAATACCGGATATTGATGTGCAGATCACTAGAAAATTATGAGTACTAACCTTGAATTCAACTCAAAACGTTTGACATTTGCGAGAAAGCGTAGAGGACTCACAAAAACCAAATTAGCTGAAATACTCGGGGTTGAGGTGCGTACCATTACTGGATATGAGGGCGAAGAATTTAAGCCAGACAAACAACGGTTACAGATTCTTGCTGAAAAGTTGAAGTTTCCGATTCGATTCTTTTTTGAGGATGATCTTGACGAAATAGAACCGGATGCAGTTAGTTTTCGATCGATGTCGAAAATGTCTGCCGGACAACGTGATTCAGCTTTGGGAGCAGGAACAATTGCCCTTCAATTTAATGAGTGGGTAGAAAGTCGTTTTAGTTTACCAACTGCTCAACTTCCCGATTTAAGTCAGGAACCAAATCCCGAGGTTGCAGCAGAAACACTTCGCCAAATGTGGGGGCTTGGTCAAGAGCGTATCAAAAATATGATTCATTTGATTGAATCAAAAGGTATTCGAGTGTTTTCTTTATCAATCGATACTTTGCAACTTGATGCCTTTTCGATGTGGCATTCAGAAACACCATTTGTCTTTCTTAATACGAAGAAGTCTTGTGAACATAGTCGTTTTGATGCAGCACATGAACTTGGTCATTTAGTTTTACATAGGCATGCAGGAGCAAAAGGACAGGAGGCAGAGCGAGAGGCTAATAGATTTGCATCGGCCTTCTTAATGCCTAGAGCTAATGTTCAGGCTAATGCCCCTTATATGGCCACAGTTAATCACCTTATAAAGCTAAAGTCATTATGGACAGTTTCTGTTGCAGCGCTTGCTTACCGGCTGCACGATATTGGAATTATTAGTGATTGGCATTACCGAACACTATGTACTGAAATTGCGAGAAAGGGATACCGTACTAAGGAACCACAAGAAGCACCTCGTGAAATTTCATTAGTACTCAACAAGATATTTGCATTGTTGCGTGAAGAAGGAGTGACGAAAGCTCAAATTGCAGAAGATTTATCTATATTTCCAGAAGAATTGGATCAACTAGTTTTTGGATTGGTTTTAACGGTTCTTTCTTCAACAAGGGGAAAAAGTATCACAAAAACAGCAAAACCTAATTTACGGGTAATTGTGGGTAATGGAGAGAATAACTAAAAAAATACCTTAATTTTTAAAATTTATTCCTCTGAAAACATGGTTCTTCAGCTGAATAAGCATGAACATATTCAGAGGAAACAGCTCCCTCAGGGAGGATCAGATTGCTAATATTCGGCTTAATCAGGTATATCTTGGATACAGGAATGATCAGGCCAGCCTTCTTTGCAACATACGGAACCAGTGCATTTATAAAGGATCGAGCCGTTCCAGCAGGGACATTCTATTCAGGCTCAGAAATAACAATGTCTTCAGGGGCAATATCCCGGACATGACGAACTTGGTCTGCCATATCCATAACAAGGCTGTTTATCGGGATATTCAGAGAAAGAAGCTGATTTGTACGATTATAGGCAAGAGGCTTTACAAAGGGCTGAGCAGAGAGTTAAAGGATGTGATTTGCCACACCAATGCTGAATTCGATATAGTTGAACTGGTGGCTATTCTTTATGTTATGCAGTTTGCTGAATGAGTCAGTCCGTTTTTTTCTTCGACAGCTTCCTTGCCCATACCTGAATCTGTTCCAGCAAGAACATCCGGTCATTTTCAGACAGGGGTTCCAGCAGCGCAGCAATATCATCAGCCAGAGCCGCTGTACCAGAAGAAGCACCATCAAACAACCTGCCTAAGGGTTCTCCCAATACGTCAGCAATACGATCCAGTGTAGTAATGCTGGGGCTGACGGTTCCTCTTTCAATGCGGGAGAGAGAGACGGTATCAATTCCCACCTTTTCTGCTACTTCAGCCTGAGTCCTTCCAGATGCCTTCCTGGCCTCGGCAATGTTTCGCCCTAATCGTACCGCAATATCCTTGCTCATAAACTAGCCTCAAACTGTTAAGTAAGTGCAATTTATGTTGTCTTAGCTTCGGAAGTTTTGTAATATCGCAATATGCTAACTATAGGCGTATTGGGTATATTTATAAAAATAATTCTTACTTACTTATCTTGAAGGAGAGTATTCAATGGAAGAGGCGTCGCTTGAGAAAAACTGGTTTTATGAAAGTGATGGAGAAAAGAAGGGGCCTGTGACAGAAAAGGAAATAGGCGAGTTGATCCGTTCTGGGACTGTTACAGCCAAGTCGCATGTATGGAAACAAGGGCTTACTGATTGGAAGAGCGTGGAAGAAACTGAATTGAACACTTATGTCGATAAAAGTGTTCCTCCTGTTGTACAAGTAAAAAGTGTCATGGTTTGGTTGCTTGCTTTATCACCACTATATGCAAGTTTTATCTATGGCTTGATACTCGGATTTTATCAGGGGTTTGTGAGATACAACGTAACAAGCGCAGGTATCAGAAATGTCTCGGTAGTTTATACCAGTGTATGGGTTGGTCTTTTATTTGCGCTTATGGCGGCAGATGAAAAGCTGATTAAAAAAGCAGGACATCAGGACAAAATTAGCCGATGGACTTGGCTGATTACACCGCTTTATCTTTATAAGCGATCCAAATTACTTAATCAGAATTTCCTTTTTTTATTCGTCAATCTGGGATGTATCGTCGCAGCCATTTTATTTCTTTAAATTAACCAGCTGTAAATAGAGGAGAAAAAATGTTAAGAGGAACAACAGCATTCATTTCGATAGCGATGTTGGCAATTCTATTGTCCAGCTGTAAAAAAGAGCCTCAGGCGGCACCAAAAAACGGGATTCCGGCAGTTTCACAAGCCGAACCTGAGAACAAACCCAAATCCAAACTTGATGAAATTTTTACTACGGAGATGCTTTCATCTGACCTGCCCAGTCTGGAAAAACTGGCGGGAAAACCAAAAGATAAATTCGGTAATACCCGTGAATACAAGGTCGGAAAATGTCCTCTGACAGTTTATACGGATGGAAAAAGCATCAGTTCTATTGAGATGAAAGTAAGCCCATCCTGTACGTTTGATATCAGCAATATAGCTCCCAATCTTCCTAAAAACACGTATGCCCACACACTGACACATGGACAGTTTGACGCTATTACCAATGGGGGTGGACAGTTCATGGCCGATTGTCTTGGAATGTGCGGTAATGCAGCCGATCCTTCTGTCTACCACTATTGGCAGGCCCCTCGTTCTGATCAGTTTGTTGAATTTATGTTGGAGACACAGCTTGTTACCGACAAGGCCAGTAATGCTGCCTCAAAATGGGAAAACATTATGCGCAAAAAAGAGGGAGAAGACTTTGTTATGTATACGAAATTCAACTGTGGGAAATATGACCGTGATGCACACCGCCTGTTCAAGAACGTTCCGATTACCCATATCCGTGTCGGGTCTGGCATCAGTGATGATGTGAAAAAAAACTTCACTGCACAGTGTAAATAAGGAGAAGACATGTTGAACAGAACGACAGCATTTATTTCAATAGCAATGTTGGCAGTTTTATTGTCGGCTTGTAAAAAGGAACCTCCCAAATGTTCTGACAAGGAAACGCTAACCCTTGTTCGTAGCATTATTCTTGGTCAGATTGGTGGCGCAGGTAATTTGAATGAAAAAGAGATTGAAGAAACGGTAAAACTGGAACATCCACGCGCCAGTGCCTATGACGACAAGATAGGGAAATACAGTTGTGAAGCCACTCTTTTTTTTGCAAATGCATGGCGATTACCTACTATAAAATATGAATCCCAATTGGATGATGCCAAGAAACATATTGTTGCTGTGGGAGGTTTCTTGCGTGGTGATCTGTGGAGGTTTGCATCAGCCCTCCAAGAGGTAAAAGAAAAGAAGGCGATGGAAGCAGAAGAAAATGATTAATGTCGTTTGAGTCAGATATGTTTTCAGGGTAGTTGCATAGTGGGGTAATGATGTCTCTTCCCTTAATACACAACAATGATTCATTAATATGGTTTATGAAAAGCCGGCATATCTGTTTTGTGCCGGTTTTTTCTATTCTGTTGCCCAAATAAAGTAACTTGCACGCCGAAGCTATATACGCCTGAAGACACTTTATGAGGGCGAAGCATGAACACTGAAAACGACAAGACAACAGGCAAACTCCTTTTTTCCGTTAAGGAATTTTGTGAAATAGTCGGGATTGGACGGACAACTTTTTATCAGGAAGTGAAAGCAGGGCGAATCAAAGCCAAGAAAATGGGAAGGAGTACCCTGATTACAAAAAGTGAACTGGAACGTTTTATTGAGGAGTTACCTTCTTTTTAATGGTCACTCTACAGTTGGTATATCGGAGTGGTGATCATTGGAAATCATGTTAGATCAGACTGGTACTATCAGACTTTGGTTGAGTCGCATTATGATAAAGTCTGAAGGATTTCTTCTGAAACTTGGTATACCACCATGACTATTGATGAACGTCTTGAT
>ERZ856578.6578-NODE-6578-length-13007-cov-47.507811_pt1 | contig 13007 bp, 10 predicted proteins | sample MGYA00514384_ERZ856578 | MGnify/ENA primary metagenome ERZ856578 (study PRJEB29103, sample SAMN06111958) | human gut metagenome | biome: human gut; feature: ankylosing spondylitis patient; material: healthy_person | host: Homo sapiens | place: China:Hangzhou...
ACTCATTCGGAATTACTGTCTTGTTTGCGTTGTTTTTGTTCTGTATCGTTTTCAAGGTTCGTACCGGTCTCGCAAGCAGCTTTGAGGCGGCTCGCGCAACCAGCTTTGTCAGTATACTACTTTTTCGCCCGCCCGTCAAGAGTTTTTTTGAAGGTTTTTGCGGTTTTTTTGCTTCTTTTTCATTTTCCGAACGATAATCACAATTTTCAGCGCTCATCGTTCGGAAATTCGCGAACCTTTTAGGTGATTTCCTTTTGGTTTATTCGTCCGACTCGTGCCGGGCAGGAGTCACCCTCCCGCCCGGCACGTCCGCATCAATCCACCGCGTGATCAAGCATCACGTTTTCACCGCTCCAAATTCGCTTCGCCGTCCACAGAATCTCCGGCTTCGACCAGAAATCCGCCGTCGGCGCAAGCCCCAGCGGCAGAAACACGGTCAGGCATAGGTACAGGCTGCCGACGCAGATGTACCCCTCCGCCAAGTCCGGCTGACAGCCATACACGCCCGGCTGAAGCCACCCCTGCGCGTCGAACATCGCCGGATGCTCTGTTACCTTGCGGATACACGCCGTCAGCGCCGTCCGAACCTGCTCCGGCGGCAGTTCATTCGGCAGAAAATCTTCCAGCGCTGCCTGCGACAGCAACTGGAACGCGCCGAAGCGGTAGGTAATCGACCGCCCGATGACCGGGTAACTGCCGTCGGCGTTGATGTTTTTCTCCAGCTCCGCCGCATACCGTCCCGCGCGGTGCTCCACCTGCTTCAGCAGCTCGTCATAGCCGCGCCCGACATCCGCGAACGTCCGCAGCACATCGACGTACATCGGCTGAATGACGAAGCTGTTGTAGTAATCCCAGCGGAATTTCGGGCCGTCGCCGTACACGCCATCGCCCAGATACCAGCTTTCAAACATGTTCACAGCGTAATCCACGCGCGTCAGGTCGTAGTCGCTTTCGCCCATCACGCACAGTGCCGCCTCCACCATTGCGGAGAAGAAGAGCCAGTTCATCACAAACGGGGTGAATTTCCGCGTCGCGCGCAGGGCACCCACCAGATTCCGCTTCGTCTGTTCATCCAGCGCGCAGAACAGCTGCTTCGGTGCGCGAACGATGCCGTGCGCCAGGAACGCCGCGTCCACCAGCGCCTGCCCATACCCTTCGGTGAAGTTCATGAAGTCCGGCGATTCCGGATTTACCGCGTTTGCAATCGCCTTGCGGGTCAGCTCGCGGTATTCCGCCTGAATCTCCGCTTCTTCGCCCGTCAGGTCATCCAGTTCCAGCCACGGCGCAATGCCGCAGACCGTCCGCCCCAGCGCTTCGAGATGCATATACTCCGCCCGGTCGGGATGGAACACCATCGGCATGTTCTGCTTCAGCGTCCCCGCCGCCAAGTTTTTCAGCACCGGATCAGCAATTTTCAGCATTGTTTGCAGCCAATACGCTCTTGCTTCCATCTTATTTGCCTTCCTTGTCGCATCCGTAGACTTCCCATTCGGTCAGCGCAGGGAATGCCGACGGGTCGTCGCTCTTCTGCATCCGCTCCAGCCGCATCCAGCGCACCATGTGTTTCCCCAGCGGGATGATTTGCCTCTCGCCCGTCTTTTGCAGGTCGAACGCGACTTCCGCGCCGTCGGACAGCACGACGTGTCCGCTGACCCAATACGCATCATGCGGAAAATCCGCACGGAGGATGAGCGCCATTGCATCCACCGTCACCTCGCGCCCGAAGTCAATGCAGCACCACGCGTCTTCCCGCGCGCCGATGCCCCAGCTGCCGAACGGCCACTCGCCGTGATAATTGTTGCAGTGCAGTCCGTTGATGGCGTTGCGCGCGCAGAAGCACGCCTCGTTGCGCGTTTCGACATTCGCGGTGATATGGGGGAAGAAGTCCGTTTCGCCGCGCAGATCCGCCGGATTGCAGGCAATATCGCGCCGCCCATTGATTTCCTCTGCCGTCATTGGGCGCGCCGTAATGACATGCCGCTTCGCCTCGAACGCGCCGGGCGCATATGCCAGCCGATGTTCCCCCGCCGGAACGCGCCACGTCATGCGTCCATTCGGCAGATACACTTCGCCCGGCAGCAGTGTCACGTCCATCTGCACGCACAGATGCTTTTCGTCCGCAAGGATTTCCACCGTGTCGCCGTCTTCATAGACCCGGTCGATGCACAGGCGCGCATCATCTGCACTCTGTGCTGAGGCAATCAGTGTTCCGTCCGCCGCTTTCACCAGAATTGTAATCATACTATTCCTTTCACCGCCAGAGCATTGGGTCGCTGCCCGTCAGCTTCGCCAGCGCCTCCACAAGGAAGTAGTCGCCATAGGTGATGTTCGTGTGCCGCCCCGCGCCGTCGTCGTGGTAGCTCGCAGTGCATTTTGTCAACAGTCCGCAGCTGTTCTGCGTCCAGTCGACGCAGCGCTCAAGCAGACCATCCACCAATCGAACCGCCGCCGCGTGATACTCCGCCTTGCCCGTGATTTTCGCCAGTTCCAGCAGTCCGCACGTCGCCACCGCGCCCGCGATATTGTCGATGCGCTCTTCATCCTTCGGCTGACAGAAGTCGCAGTCGGTCAGTCCGTCGGGGCGGATGTGCCGGATAAAGTTCGCTGCGATTTTCTCCGCCGCGTCCAGATATTCCGTATTGCCGCCGTTAAGATGCGCCAGTGTAAAGCCGTACAACCCCCACGCCTGCCCGCGACTCCACTGCGAACCGAGGCAGTATCCCTGTCCGCCGTATTCCTTGACGCGCTTGCCCGTCTCCGGGTCAAACTCGACGATGTGGCTGACCGATCCGTCCGGGCGCAGGAACTCCCGCAGTGTCGTCTGCGCATGAATCTGCGCGACTTTCGCGAATCGCGGGTCGCCCGTCTCGCGGGTTGCCCACCAGAGCAGGGAAAGGTTCATCATGCAGTCGATGATGGCAAATCCGCGCTGGTCATGGTGATTCCACGCGCGGATGAACCCCGCCGGGTTGAAGCGCCCCATGAGAAGGCTTGCCGCGTGAAGCGTGTCGGTTTTTGCCTGTTCGTCGCCGGTCAGCTTTGCATCCGCGCCGCAGGACAGCAGGTACATGAAGCCAACGTCGTGATTCAGGCAGCGGAACGTGCGGAATTCTTCCGTAAGGAGCTTCTCCACGCGCCGCGCTTCGGTCTGGAACTGCTCGTCGCCCGTCGCGCAGTGCAGCTGCCACATCAGCCCCGGCCAGAAGCCGCCTGTCCACCAGCTGTTGCCGTCGTAGGGGGATGCAACCCAAGCACCGTTTTCGCTCTTATACGGGATGATGCCCGCATCCGCCGCCAGTTTTGCGCTCCAGCGGAACTTGTCGGCTGCCTGCCGCATGGCTTGCGTGTATTTTTCCACTCTTTTTCCCATCCTTTTTGATAAAGGGCAGACAGGGAATTTCGCCCGTCTGCCCTTTTGTTTTCGCAGGAATTTTCGTTTCCCGTCCTATTTTACCCCTTCAAGCCGCTCGTTGCAATGCCTTCGATGAAGTATTTCTGCAAGCAGAGGAACACCACTGACACCGGTAGCAGCGACACCAGCGACGCCGCCATGATCAGGTGATAGTCGCTCGTGTACTCCTGAATAAAGCGCCGCAAGCCGACCTGAATCGTCTTGTTCTCGTCGCGGGTCAGGTAAATCATCGGGCCCATGTAGTCGTTCCAAGTGCCGACGAAGGTGAAAATCACCAGCGTCGCAATCGCGGCAGTAGACAGCGGCAGCATGATTTTCGCCCAGATGCCGTATTCGCTCAGCCCGTCGATGCGCGCCGCTTCGCACAGTTCCGTCGGAATACCCTGATAGAACTGGCGCATCAGGAACACGCCGAACGCACTGAACGCCTGCAGCACAATCATCGCCAACAGCGTGTCATACAGCCCCATCGAGCGCATCATGATGAACTGCGGCAGCATGTACGCCTGCCACGGCACAGCAATCGTTGCGATATACGCCACGAACAGCAGGTCGCGCCCCTTAAAGCGCAGCTTTGCAAACGCATATGCCGCGAAAGAGGACGTCAGCGTCTGCAGGAACGTCACTGCCAGCGCGATAATCGCCGTGTTCTTGAAGTACGTCAGCAGCGACACGCGTTCCCAGATAACTCGGTAGTTTTCCCAGTGGAACGTTTCCGGAATCCAGCGGATGGGGTACTGGAAGACTTCCTGATCCAGCTTCAAGGAGGAGGAAAGCATCCACACAAACGGAATCAGCGTAAACAGCGCCATCGCAATCAGCACCGTATACAGCAGCACACGCCCTATCACCTTCATGACCGGGTTGTCCTTGCGAATCGCCTTTTGATGGGTAACAACAGCCGTCTGACTCATGGTGTTCTTCCTCCTTTCTTAGTCGTTGGCGAATTTCTTCTCGTTTGCGAACTGGATGATGGTCACAATCAGAACGATGACGAGCAGCACCATGGCAATCGCGCTCGCCTGACCGTACTTGATGTTGTTGAACGCCACGTCGTAGATGTACGTCACAAGCATCTTCGTCGCGCGTCCGGGGCCGCCGTTGGTCATGATGGCGACCGTGTCGTAAATCTTGAAGCTGCCAATGACCAGCATGATGGTGCAGAAGAACGTCGTGGGCTTAATCTGCGGCAGGGTCACATTGCGGAACTGCTGCCACTTGTTCGCGCCGTCCACCGTCGCCGCTTCGTAGAGTTCGCGCGGAACGCCTTGCAGCGCAGCGAGGTAGATGACCATGTAGTAGCCCATCGAGCGCCACACGCTGACAAGGATAATCGCCCACATCGCCATCGTCGAGTCCGCGGTCCACGATTTGTTGAAGTTGATGCCCAGCGCCATAATCATCTGATTGACCGGGCCATCTTTCATCAGCATGAAGTTCCAGCAGACGCAGATAGCGACCATGGAGGCGACATAGGGGAAGAAGAAAATCGTGCGGAACGCAACCGCGCCCTTCGCCTTGTTCAGCGCCAGCGCCAAGGCAATCGCGCACACCAGCGTCAGTGGCACGTTAATCAGCGCATAGAACACGGTGTTTTTCAACGCAATGCCAAGGTCAACGCGGTTGAAGAAGTACAGGTAGTCGCCGTTTGCCCACTTGCTGGCAACTTTGTCCACCTTGAAGATTTCCGCGAAATTTTGCAGTCCGACAAAATGGGCATTGCTGATGTCGCCACCGTTCCACTCCACGAACGCCAGTAGGATTGCGCAAACCACCGGGACAAGTGTGAAGATAGCGAATCCCAGAAAGTTCGGTGCCAGAAAGGAGTAAGCAATGAGGGTATTTTTCTTCTCCAGCCTACTCATCTTGTGTTTGCGCTGCTTGGCAGCAATCTCAGTCATGGTCGGACTCCCCTTTCAGCCTGATTTTCCGAAAAAATCGACAATAGGCGGGAAGAGCGAGTTTTGGTCGCCCTCCCCGCCCACTGGCTTATGGATGCTTGATTTGCTTGCGGATGCCGATTACTCGTACAGTTCCGCCACGCGCTCGTTCATTTCCTCGATGCCTTCATCGACGGAGATTTCGCGCGTCATAATCATGGTGTGTTCTTCGTTCAGGATGGTCTGGATTTCCGCCAGCTTGTCGCTCACACCGATTTCGATGGAAACCATGCTGGGCAGCAGCGCAGCCTTGGAGTTCTCATCCTTCGGGAAGCCGTCCACAGACGCCAGCACTTCCGCAACTTCCTCAGAGACCCATGCCGGACGGTTGCCGCAGCCAGCGGTGACCTTCGCGCCTTCCGGGCCGCACAGCCAAGAGACGTATTCCCAAGCCAGATCCTTGTGTTCGGACTTCTTGTTGATCATGATACCGGTCAGGTTGCCGAAGGAGGAACCCGCCTGCACATCTTCCTTGTGCGGCAGCGCGGTGATGCCCCATTCAAAGTCGCACAGACCATTCTTGATGTTGTTGATGAGGGTCGCGACGTACCAGTAGCCCATGGGCATCATGGCGGTGTCGCCGGTCTGGAACGCGCCGGAGTAGTGCAGGCCAGCCGCGGTCAGCTCGGTGTACTTGCGGCAGGCATCCGCGTCTTCCAGGGACAGCGCGAGGTCGTAGAAGTACTTCAGGTCGGAATATTCGCCGTCCAGCAGCGTGTTCACGCCATCGTCCACCGCGAAGTTGACGATTGCGGACAGCCAGGTGTGGTAGTGGCAGCCATACTTGCAGTTGCCCTTGCCGGTCATTTCCTTCGCCAGCGCCGCGTATTCCTCCCACGTCATGTCATTGGTGGGGTAAGCCACGCCCGCCGCGTCAAACAGGGTCTTGTTGTAGAACAGCACCCAGAAGTCAGAGCGGAAAGGCAGCGCGTACTGCGTGCCGTCCAGCGCGTAGTTGGGTTCCATGCCCACGAAGCCGGACAGATCGTAGTTGTCCTTGGCAATGTAGTCAGTCAGCGGCTCCGCGAAGCCCTGCTGCGCCCAGTTCATGATGTTGATGTTCTGCTTGACCATGAACAGGTCGCTGGTGTCGCCGCCGGAAAGCATCGTGCCGGCCTTGGTGTCCCAGTCCTGAGACGCCACGTCAACGTATTCGATGGTCACACCGGGATGGGTTGCTTCAAAAGCTTCCTTCTGCGCCTGATAGTACGGCGTCGTGCCGACGTCCCACGCGACGATGGTCAGCGTCGTATTTTCTTCCGCCGATGCGAAGCACGCCATGCTCAGCACCATTGCGACCGCCAGTACCAGAGAGAACAACTTTTTCATGCCTTGGTTCCTCCTCTTGAATCTCTATCTGAACGGGCTCATTCCCGTCCGATCCGGTTTTGAAAGAACGTCGTTTTCGCTTACAATTCTGCTTACAATTCATCGTCTCGGCAGTTTGTACCTTTGACGTTTCTTTGTGACCTTATTATACATTTTAGAGGAGTACTTGTCAAGGGGTTTTTTTAAATGTTTGAAAAGGCTGTTTCCTTTCCATTTACATCATGATTTCTGAAAATTATTTTCTCTTGTTTTCTGTAAGCGGCTTGTTTTCTTTCACTCTTTGTGTTATAATGATGTCGGAACAGGAAAGGTTTCTGCCCATGATGGCAAGGTTACAGCATTTCCCTGTCAGCAGGGCAGGAGGGAGGTTTTCCCAATGGAAAACGGTAGAGTTACGATTTACGACGTGGCGGAGCGCGCGGGTGTCTCCATTGCCACTGTCTCGCGCGCCATGTCCGGCGGCAGCATCTCCGCCAAGTCGCGCCAGAAGGTGCAGGAAGCAATAGAAGCGCTGCATTATCAGCCCTCCACCGCGCATTCGCACCCGCAGGCGCAGGAGAAGCGCACCGGCACGCTCGCGCTGGTCATCGGCGATTTCGACAACCCGTACTGCTCGATGCTGATGCGCGGCGCGGAACTTGAAGCCACCCGCCACGGCTACGCGCTGGAGGTTTTCTGCCACACGCCGGGAACCATCACGAACGACCAGATGATTCGCCGCTTATTGGAGCATCGTCCGGACGGTGTCGCGCTGACGGGCGGTCTGGTGGAAGACGGCCCAGCGGAGGTGATTCTGGACAACTTGAAACGGCTGCACCACGCAATGCCCGTTGTGACGATCGGGCCGCTAATCGAGGGCATGTCCTCCATCAACATCGCGTCGGATTCCTTCGAGGGCGTCCGGAAAGTGATGACACACCTGACGAATCTGGGACATCGGCGGATTGCGTTCATCGGCGGTCGTCTGAACACTCGCTTTTCCGATGCGCGCATCACGATGTATCGTCAGGAAATGACACGCCTTGGCGTGCCGCCGGAGGAGCAGTATGTTTTCCCCACTGGCTTCACCACGCAGTCCGGTGAAATCGGTGCTGCGCGGATGCTGGCGCAGCTGGCGGACAAGCCCCTGCCGACCGCTATCGTCGCCATCAACGACGTCTGTGCCTTGGGCGTCCTCAGCCATCTGAAAAAGAGCGGCTTCCGCGTCCCGCAGGACATTGCTCTGACCGGCTGTGACAACCTCTTCTTCACGCAGTACCTCGATCCGCCGCTGACGACGGTGGATTTGCGCGCCACCGAGCGCGGCAGTTTCGCGATGGAGGAACTCATCAACGCCCTGAACGGCGGCTACACAACCCCCATCAGCCACAAACTGGAATGCTCCCTCATCGTCCGCGAAAGCTGCGGCGCGATGCTGGGGAGGGAAAGGTTCCGGTAAAGAAGACCCAAGGGGCGTTCCCCCTTGACCCCACAAGGGAGAATGAAACGGGACGAAGTCCCCTCCCTTGACCCTTCCGCGCGATTGGGTTGGTAACGCCGGCATACAGTGTCCGCGTGTTTAGCCCACGAACCTACGGTTCGGATTGGACGCTCCGGTATATATTTTCGGCACAAGCCAAGAAACACGAAACTCAAAGAGTGGCGGCGCCGAAGGTTTCCAAAGGGCGATCGCAAACTTCGTTTGTTTTCATGCCCTTTGGTCGCGCCCGCAGGCGCGATTCCCCCATGTCCTATCAAAATCAAGCAGCATTTTCTCTTCCATTATAATACCAAGCAAAAAAGGAGGCTTCCCCATGCTCGCACCGCAATCCAACGCATCCCGCACCATCCTTGACTTCTCCGGCGTATGGGACTTCCGTCTCAAGCCCGACGCGCCGTGGCAGTCCATCGCTGTTCCCGCGTCCTACAACGACCAGTCCGCTGACCCCGAATTCCGCCGTCATGTCGGTCTGGCGTGGTATCGCCGCAGCATTACCGTGCCGTCCATGCTCAAAGGTCAGCGCTTGATGCTCCGCTTCGACGCCGTCACCCATAACGCTCGCGTTTTCCTTGATGGTCAGCTGCTCTGCACTCATCGCGGCGGCTTCCTGCCCTTCGAGGCGGACGTGACCGACATCCTCCACCCCGGTCAAACTGCCCTGCTGGAAGTCGAGGTGGACAACACCATCAGCCACCATACCCTCCCTGTCGGCAACGAGGGCGGCACGGCGTTCTTCGGCTCGGATAACCCCGGCATCCCCTCCGTCGAGGCGGGCAAACAGCACCAGCATGCGCAGGGCATCAACCTGCCGAATTTCGACTTCTTTAACTATGCCGGGCTGAACCGCCCTGTCCGCCTGTACACCACCCCGGCGGATTACATTGCCGATGTGACGCTTGTTCCGTCGATGGATGGCACGGTGCGCTACACCGTCGCGACCCACGGCGAGGGTGACGTGACGTTGGATGTGCTGGATGCAGACGGGCAGGTCGTCGCCAGCGGCACGGGCGCGTCCGGCGAAGTGCATGTGGCAAATCCGCATCTCTGGGAACCTGCTCCCGGCGTGCCGTACCTCTACACCGCGCGTGTCCGCTTCGGTCAGGATGAGTACAGCCAGCCGTTCGGCATCCGCGAAATCAAGGTGGATGGCTGCCGTTTCCTCATCAACGGCAAGCCCTTCCACTTCCATGGGCCTTGCAAGCACGAGGATTCCTTCTTCCACGGGCGTGGGCTTGACCAGTGCCTGAACGTGACGGACATCAACCTCTTCCACTGGCTGCACGCCAACGCCTTCCGCACCAGCCATTATCCCTATTCGGAGGAAATGCTGTCCCTGTGCGACCGCGAGGGCATCGTCGTGATTGCCGAAACGCCCGCCGTCGGCATCGGCGAAGGGGGGAAAGACCCTTATCGCTGGGCGCCCGCCGATTATCACGCCCAGGTGCTGACGGACATGATTGCCCGCGACAAGAATCACCCCTGCATCGTCCTGTGGAGCTTGGGCAACGAGCCGAACACGGATGCGCATCCGCAGTCCGCCTACGACTATTGGCATCCGCTGTACCTCTTGGCGCATCAGCTTGACCCTCAGAACCGCCCGGTGACGCTCGTCGGCTGCCAGAACGACTACACGCGCGACATCACCATTCCGTCGATGGATGTTGTGTGCATCAACCGCTATTACGGCTGGTACAACCTTTCCGGCGATTTGGAAGCCGCTGCTTTCGCCATGCGCATGGAGATGGATTACTGGGCGACGGTCAACAAGCCCACCATCCTCTCGGAGTACGGTGCGGACACCATCGCGGGGATGCACGGCACAGAGATGTTCACCGAGGAATTCCAGGTGGATTACTACAAGACCATCAACGTCTGCCTGGACGAGCGTCCCTTCGTCGTCGGCGAAACGCCGTGGAACTTCGCGGATTTTGGCACGCAGCAAGGCCCGATGCGCGCCGGCGGCAACCGCAAGGGGCTTTTCACCCGCGACCGCAAGCCGAAGATGGCAGCGCACTATTTCCGTCAGCGGTGGGAGAATTTTAAGAAGTAAGGGTAGATGAAACCGAGGTCACTGTCGATTTGGGCGGCAGTGACCTCGGTTTATTTGCATTTTCCCAGCATCTATGCTATCATAGAGCATATCGCCAATCTGTTTCATCGGAGGTGTATATGTCCAATCCTCACCGAATTTCTATTTTCCTTATCCTTCTGCTCTTTCTTGGGCTGATTTTTGTAGCCGTTAGCGACCTTCTTTCCTTCCACGAAGACGACTTCGACCTTTCGGAAGCCCTCGTGCAGGTACAGGTGCAGACGCCCCGCCATTATGATTCATCCGACGTCGAAGAGCCCGTGAACTACCTGCTCGCCAGCAAACGCCGCATCCATTCCTGCGACCCTTTCACCGCTGACGAAGCCACCGTCTACTACGTCCCCAGCGAATGCTTTGACGCCTACATCGACCGTGCGCAGAACAAAGTCCTCAACCGCCTCGTTTCCGTCGCCGTCACGGATGGAAACGGCACTCCCCTCGAAGCGCCCGCCGTCCTGCCCGACATTTTCGCGCAGATTGCCACGCTGGAGCACACGTTGTTTGACATCCGCATCCTCGACGTTTCCAGCGAATACTTCGTTTTCCTGAAACTGAACGTGAATCTCCACACGCCCTGCGAGCTGTACTATTATAATCAGCAGATCGGCAAGCTCATCGAGCTGTATTCTTTTAACGACAGGGAGCTGCTGGGGCTGCATGTGATGTCAGTGGAGAGGCTGAAAGGGCTGGAATAACAAAATAAGCAGAGAGCCATCGTTTTTCGACGTTCTCTGCTTATTTTTATGCTGCCATTTCAAGAGGATTTTTCACTTTTACTTTCCGTTCAATCGTTTCTTCTGCTCGCTTCCAATCTGCCTGATACTCTTTTCCGGGATCGGCAAATCTTCCGGCATCTGCGCCGCTTCCGCTAATGATTTGCTGTGGGCTTTCATTTCGTTGTTCACTGCTTTTTCCCTCATATTTGCATTCTCGTTATCCTTGTGTATGCTTACAGTTTAGCCAATACCATCACATTCTCAAGCCAATCCTTTTTGTCTAAACTGAATTGCAGTTCTTCCTCAGCAATCAGCGGCAGCTTGAAGTGGATGGATTTCAGCCATTGACCATTCGGCTGGCGCTGCGGGTATACCTGAATGTCTGCAATCATCGTCGCCATCAGGTCACGCTTTTCGATGTCGCTCATAACGCTGTAAAGTTTCTCGAAGTTCATGAGGATACTGAGGATGTTGTCCCGTGTGATACGGTCAGCATCAATAGCTTGTTTCTTGGCTCGTGCCTCGATTAAATGCTCCTCTGTCTCCTCAATTTTATCATACATCTTATAGAGCCGTTCTTCAAGATCGGATTTTCTTCGCTGATAATGGCGGTCATCCGGGTCAAGTTGGTCGATGTCCTCTGCCAGTCTATCCTTCACCGCATACTGCTGGCGCAGCTGCTTTTCATAATGTGCAATTTCTTCCAGCAGCGCAGATATGTCGATTTCCGCATTGATTTTCTCTGCCATCATTGCCGCAAAGTCAGGACGGCTGACAAGCGAAACGATTACCTCCGCAACGGCTTGATCCATCAGCTCCATCGGCAGCTGATTTTTGAAGGTACACTTCTGTCCTTTATCCATCCGCCGATGCTTGCAGCCATAATATCGGAACTCCTTGTAATAAGAACCGTCTGGTCTCTTCTTTACACTCTTGCTGACATACATACCTGCACCGCATTCCGGGCATTTGATGATGCCCGTCAGCAGATAAGCGTGTTCGTTTTCCTGCCGATCATAGCGTTTATATTTTGTTGCCTGCGAACGAAGTCTGGCTTGTGCCTCCTCCCAGTCTTCTACGGAAACGATAGGCTGATGGATGCCGTCGGTCAGAAGGTAATCATCATTCCACACAATACGGTAATCGTTGCGGGTGCCATGAACCTTTTCCTGCTTTCTGCGTCCATAGGCGATTTTGCCGCAGTAGGTGGGGTTTCGCAGAATATCCTGTATGTAGGCTGCTGCGAACATATCGCCCCGCGTGTTCTTATGAGATAGCTTTTTAATGTCATGGCTTTCCAAGTATTGCGCAATCAACCGTCCGCCCATCTTCTTATGGACGTACAGCTCATAAACCAGCCGGACGGTTTTGGCTTCTTCTTCGTTAATATGAAGTTCGCCGTTGATAAGATCGTAGCCATACGGGGCAAAGCCGCCGTTCCATTTGCCTTCACGGGCTTTTTGAATGCGTCCTTCCATAGTCTGAATGCGGATGTTTTCACGTTCGATTTCAGCCACAGCGGACAGGACGGAGATCATCAGCTTGCCGGCATCCTTGGAGCTGTCAATGCCATCTTCTACGCAGATCAGATTTACACCGAAGTCCTGCATCACCTGAAGCGTGGAAAGTACATCAGCCGCATTGCGCCCGAACCGGGATAGCTTAAACACCAGCACATAAGATACATGATCCTTGCTGCATTTGATGTCATCCATCATGCGGCTGAACTCGATACGTCCCTCAATGGATTTGCCAGATTTTCCGGCATCCTCATATTCGCCGGCAATTTCATAGTCGTTGAACTCAGCATAGGCTTTCATCCGGTTTTTCTGAGCTTCAAGCGAATAGCCATCAATCTGCATGGCGGTGGACACGCGGGTATATAGGTATACCTTCGTTCTTTCCTTCATCGTCTTCTCCAATCACCTTCTGCGGAGTTTTTTGATTTCCTCCGCAGAAGGTTTACTATAAACGAGCAAATTCCAAAAGGGAACCAAAAGGATAGAGACATTTCCTCTCTATGGTGGTAGAATGAAGATAG
>ERZ856578.6586-NODE-6586-length-12992-cov-5.827487_pt1 | contig 12992 bp, 10 predicted proteins | sample MGYA00514384_ERZ856578 | MGnify/ENA primary metagenome ERZ856578 (study PRJEB29103, sample SAMN06111958) | human gut metagenome | biome: human gut; feature: ankylosing spondylitis patient; material: healthy_person | host: Homo sapiens | place: China:Hangzhou...
CAGTTTTTCAATGTGGATACAACCAGTGAAATTACATTTGGCTGCGAAAATCTTGGACAGCCAGAAAAAGACATCCGGGAACGGCTGGCAAAAACGGTTCGGGACTTCCGGCTGGAGAAGCTGATGGACCGTAATATCTTCCACTTATCTGGCGGGGAGAAACAAAAGATTGCCTGTGCCGGGGTATCCATTATGGAACCGGATGTTCTCGTTATGGACGAACCCTCATCTAACCTGGATACGGCTTCCATCCTTGATTTGAGAAAGATTCTTGCGTTTTGGAAATCGCAGGGGAAAACAATCATTGTATCGGAACATCGGCTTTATTATCTTCGCGGTCTAGCGGATCGGTTTATCTATCTGGCAGACGGGCAGGTGAGTCATGATTATTCTGCGGCAGAATTTGAGCAGCTCACGGAGCAGCAGCGTTCCGATATGGGACTGCGCACGTTTGCTTTGGAGCGTCTCCTGCCTCCGGTTTTACCGCAGCAGGCAAAGACCGCCCTTGCGCTTCGTAATTTCCACTTTGCCTATAAAAACGAACCGGAAACCTTACATATCATGGATTGTGAAATCCCTACGAACCGGATCGTTGGAATTATCGGGAATAACGGTGCCGGGAAATCCACTTTTTCACGCTGTTTCTGCGGCTTGGAGAAGCGCTGTGGGGAGATTGTCTGGAACGGAAAGAAATACCGTCCGAAAGACCGGCTGAATACCTGCTATATGGTCATGCAGGAGGTAAATCATCAGCTTTTCACCGAGTCGGTCCTTGATGAAGTGCTGATCAGTATGGAGGAAGCAAACCAGAAGCGGGCAGAAGAAATCCTAAGTCGGTTAGATTTACTGGATTTTAAGGACAGGCATCCCATGTCCCTGTCCGGTGGCCAGAAACAAAGGGTTGCGATTGCTTCGGTAATCGCTTCAAAACGCTCGATCCTGTTTTTTGATGAACCGACCAGCGGCCTTGATTACAGGCATATGAAAGAGGTTGCAAATGTATTGCGGCAGGTCAGGGATGCCGGAATCACTGTGTATGTCATTACCCATGACCTGGAACTGATTTTAGATTGCTGTACGGACATCATTCATCTTGAGGATGGTTCGATTATCGACCAGTACGGAATGGATGAAGATGGCCTCAGAAAAATAAGAGAATACTTCATAAAGGGGGTATCTGAAAAATGAAGGAAGAAAAGAAAGCGTCGCCAATAAGTGTTTTATTGGGATGGGGCAAACCGTATCACGGAAAATTCGTCGGCAGTGTCGTCCTTGCGGTTTTGGGTGTTGCTTGTCAGATGGTGCCTTATTTCTGTGTGGCGCATATCGTCACAATGATGTTGGACGGGGAGCAGGATTTTTCCCGTTATGTGACAGCTTGCATGGTCGCACTTTGCGGCTACCTGGGGAAAGTGCTGTTTTCCAGTCTGTCAACGACCGTTTCCCATACAGCGGCCTATTACACGCTGCGGGATATCCGGGGGAGGCTGACAGGGAAACTGGCCCGCGTTCCGATGGGGACGATCCTGGATACTCCGTCCGGTCAGTATAAAACAACGATTGTTGACCGGGTGGAAGGGATGGAATCCACGTTTGCACATCTCATCCCGGAGATGACCGCAAACATCCTGGTTCCGGTGGTAATTGTCGTGTATCTTTTCATTATGGACTGGCGCATGGCGCTGTTGTCCCTTGTTACGCTGGTAGTAGGTCTTGCCGTAATGTCTGTCGGTATGATGAGTTACCCAAAGAAATGGGAGGGTGCGGTCAAAGCCGGGAAAGATATGGCGAACGCCATTGTGGAATATATCGGCGGGATTGAAGTTGTCAAGGCGTTCAGCCAGTCGGCCGGTTCCTACAAGAAATATTCGGACGCCGTGAATTGCAATGCGAATTACTATGTGGAATGGATGCGGGAAAACCAGAAAACCATGAGTGCCTACAATGCGATCCTTCCCTCAGTGCTGATCTGTGTGCTGCCTTGTGGGGTTGCCTTCTGGCTGTCCGGCAGCCTGGAATTATCTGCGTTCCTCTCCATTGTGATTTTCTCCCTGGGGCTTGTGGGGCCGATCATGTCCGTCTTTACCTTTACGGATGACCTGGCTGTACTGGGAACCAATGTGGAGGAAATCAGCCAGCTATTGAACGCGGAAGAACTGGATCATAAAGATACGCCGGTAAATCTGGCAGATACCAGTATCGGACTCGACCATGTTTCCTTTTCCTATGATGGGGAAAACGAAGTGTTGCATGATGTGAGCCTTTCCATCCAGCCGGGAACCATGACCGCCCTTGTAGGACCGTCCGGTTCCGGCAAATCTACCGTGGCGAAGCTGATTGCTGGGTATTGGGATGTTACGTCCGGCAGTATTACCCTGGGCGGCCATGAACTGAAGGAGATACCGCTGTCTGAAATTGCCGCCCAGATTTCCTATGTATCGCAGGATAATTACCTGTTTAACCGCAGCATCCGGGAAAATATCCGCATGGGCAGACCGGACGCCACAGATGCGGAGGTGGAGCAGGCAGCAAAACAAAGTGGCTGTGATACCTTTATCCGCAAGTTGGATCAAGGGTATGATACCGTTGTCGGCAGCGCCGGTTCCCATCTTTCCGGCGGTGAGCGGCAGAGGATCGCCATTGCCCGCGCCATGCTGAAGGACGCCCCTGTGGTCATTTTGGACGAGGCGACTGCATATATCGATCCAGAGAATGAGGCAGTTGTGCAGAAAGCAATCTCTGCCCTGACAGTGGGTAAAACGCTGATCGTGATTGCCCATCGCCTGTCTACCATTATCGGTGCGGACAATATTGTGGTGGTCAAGGATGGAACTATCCATGCCCAGGGAACGCATGATAAGTTACTGGAAACCTGTCCCCTTTACCGGGATATGTGGCAGGCGCATATCGGCGCAAAGGATCAGATGTAAGGGGGTGTTGTCAAATGTATGGAACATTGAAAAAAATTATTGCGTTTGCTGGCAGCAAAGAGGGACTGCTGAAAAAATCCCTGCTGTTTGCGTTACTCTCCGGTCTGTTTGCAGCTTTACAGTTTGCCGCCCTCTTTATCGTGGTGGAGGCGCTGGTATCCGATAACCGGGACAGCCGGTTTATCTGGATTTCTTTGGGCATCATGGCTGTTTCCCTGGTTGGAAGGATCATCACGACCTATTTCTCCACGATGGAGCAGACGGAAACCGGCTACTGTATGGTGGCGGAAAAGCGTATCCACATCGGAGACCGGCTGCGTTACATCCCGATGGGATATTTTAACAAGAACAGTATCGGGAACATTACCGCTATCGTTACCACCACGTTAGGGGATGTGGAAAATTCGGCGGCGCGTGTGCTGGTATCTGTGTTGGGCGGATTTTTCAATTCGGTGGCGCTTGTCATCGTCCTGCTGTTTTTTGACTGGAGGATCGGTCTGATTGCCGCTATCGGCGTCCTGCTTTATCTTGCAGCGGCGGAGCTAGCGCTCCGTAAATCCGCGCGCTTAAGCGGAGTGCGGCAGCATACACAGGAAAGCCTTGTGGAATCCGTCCTGGAGTATATCCAGGGGATGGGGATCGTGAAAGCCTTCGGTATGGAGAAGGACAGCACACAGTCCATTGACAGCGCAATCAAGGCAAGCTGCCGGGACAATCTGAAACTGACAAAAGCCAGTGTCCCCTATGATGCCCTGAAACAGGTTGTTGTCCGGGTGTTCAGTGTTTTGCTGCTCCTGGCCTCCATTTACTTCTGGCTGAACGGTTCCCTGTCATTGGCCTATGGCGTGATTTTGGTGATCGCTTCCTTTATGGTGTTCAATGATCTGGAAAACGCTGGGAATATGGCTTCCCTGCTGCAAATGCTGGCGGCTTCTATGGATATGGCAAATTCCATTGACGATACGCCAGTCATGGATGAAAAGGGGGCGGATGTGGTTTCGGCATCCTCGGAAATTATATTTGATAATGTGGACTTTTCCTATGCAGACCGAAAAATTCTGGATCATGTCAGCTTTACGATCCCTGACGGAACGACCACTGCTATTGTCGGCCCGTCCGGTTCTGGCAAGACGACTATGTGCAACCTGATTGCCCGGTTTTGGGATGTAGACGCCGGGAGAATTACGGTTGGCGGCAAAGATGTCCGGGATTTTAAGCTGGACAGCCTGATGAAGAATATCAGCATGGTATTCCAGAACGTGTATCTGTTTGCCGATTCTATTGAGAACAACATCAAATTCGGCTGTCCAGACGCCACGCACGAACAGGTAGTGGAGGCGGCGAAAAAGGCTTGTTGCGATAAATTTATTTCTGCCCTGCCCGACGGGTATGATATGGTGATCGGGGAAGGTGGCGGAACCCTGTCTGGCGGTGAGAAGCAGCGTATTTCCATTGCCCGCGCTATACTGAAAGACGCCCCGATTATCATTCTGGATGAAGCTACAAGTAGCGTTGACCCGGAAAATGAAGAGGAATTACAGCGGGCGATTGCGGAATTGACGCATGACAAGACCATTATTATGATCGCCCACCGTCTGAAAACTGTCCGGGGTGCGGACCAGATATTAGTGCTGGATGATTCCCATATCGTTCAGCGCGGCACTCATGCAGAACTGATCCAGCAGAAGGGTCTGTATGCGGACTTCGTATCCGCAAGGCAGGAAGCTATCGGCTGGAAACTGGCACAGTAAAGGAGGCGGCAATGAAGATTTATGCGTCGGGCGAGGACTATTTAGAAGCAGTCCTTGTATTGCAAAAGAAAAAAGTCATGGTTCGTTCCGTTGATCTTGCCCGGCACATGGGATTCAGTAAACCGAGTATCAGCCATGCAGTAGGCGTGTTAAAGAATGGCGGTTTTCTGACCGTGGATGAAGATGGATATCTCCATCTGACCGAAGACGAGCGGGAGGTTGCTGAGAAAATTTATGAAAAATATATTGAGAGTCAGGGATAATAGATAACGATTTACAAGGCTCCTCCCACCGCCCTAAAGGCAGTGGGTTTCTGCCTATGACAAAGGAAAGGATTTATTTATGAAGACGCTGAATGATTATATGTCAATGTCCTATCGTATGGAAGTTGTAGAAGATAAAACCGAAGGAGGATTCGTAGTTTCGTATCCGGATCTCCCTGGTTGCATTACCTGCGGAGAAACAGTGGAAAGTGCAATTTCAAATGCTCTGGATGCAAAAAAAGCATGGCTTGAAGCTGCATTAGAAGAAGGGGTAGAAATCCATGAACCGGATAGCCTTGAAGATTATTCCGGACAGTTTAAGCTGAGAATTCCAAGAAGCCTGCATAGACTACTGGCAGAACATTCTCAGAGAGAGGGAATCAGCAGGAATCAGTATTGCGTATATCTTCTTTCGAGGAATGATGCGGTATTCTCAAAATAGCAATTATAAGTAAGCAGTAAAGCATGTTATTGAGAGCGGAATGCACAGTAACATGGAAAGAGCTGATGAAAAAATAAGCTGTTGACAAAGAACAGGTACATTGTTATAATTGCCTACATGAACAAAGGCGTTCTTTCTATAGAAAAGTAACTGTAGAAAGTGCGCCATTTTTTATATCATTATAAAAAGAATCTATAAAACTTTCAGACAGGACAAAACTGTATCGAAGAATCATTAAGAAAGCAAAAACAGCAGAAACTATGCTGACAAGGAGTGAATGAAAATGGGGAATTATACCAGAGAAGAAATATTACAGATGGCTGAGGAGGAAGACGTGGAATTTATCCGTCTCCAGTTCACAGATATGTTCGGAACGCTGAAAAACATCGCCATAACTGCCCGGGAACTTCCCCGTGCGCTGGATAACCGATGTATCGTAGATGGTTCCTTTATCGCAGGAATCGCAGGAGAATCTGAACCGGATATGTACTTAAGACCGGATCTTGACACTTTTGCAATTCTCCCATGGAGACCACAGCAGGGAAAAGTTGCCAGACTGTTATGCGATATCTATTGTCCGGACGGAACCCCTCATGAGAGAAGTCCGAGATATATCCTGAAGAAAACCGCCCGGGAGGCAAAGAAGGAGGGATACACCTGTCTGGTAGATCCGGAATGTGAATTTTTCCTTTTTCATACAGATGATAACGGAGTTCCAACCACTGTAACACATGAGAAGGCAGGCTATCTGGATGTCAGTCCTGTGGATCTGGGTGAAAACGCAAGACGTGATATTGTATTAAATCTGGAAGACATGGGGATTGAGGTAGAATCTTCTCACCATGAAACTGCTCCTGCACAGCACGAAGTAGATTTCAAATACGGTGAAGTCCGTACTATTGCAGACCGGATCATGTCATTTAAGATGACGGTCCGTACCATTGCCAAACGCCATGGACTTCATGCGACATTTATGCCGAAACCAAGGGCAGAAGTAAACGGCTCCGGAATGCACATTCATTTCTCCTTATTTAAAGATGGAAGAAATGTATTCGTCAATCCGGGAAATCCACAGGAATTAAGCGAAGAAGCTTATTACTTCGTAGGAGGTCTTCTGGCTCACAGCAAAGAGATGGCACTGATCACCAATCCTATCGTAAATTCCTACAAACGTCTGGTTCCGGGCTATGAAGCACCGACGGAACTGACATGGACAAAGAACAACCAGAATTCACTGGTAAGAATTCCGGGATCCAGAGGTATGGAGACAAGGATCGAACTGAGAAGTCCGGATGCAGCAGCAAATCCGTATCTGGTATTTGCAGTATGTCTGGCAGCAGGACTGGATGGAATCAATAAGAAGATTTATCCGACTAAGTCCTCCAGCAGAGAGTTATCCGAAACAGACCAGAAAACAATGAAGATTGAAAATCTTCCGGGAAATTTGAACGAAGCAATTGATTACTTCGAACAGAGTGACTGGATCAAAGAAGTACTTGGAACAGAATTTTGTAAAGAATACGCAGCAGCCAAGAAAAAAGAATGGCTTCGCTATACAAGAGAAATTTCAGCCTGGGAAATCGAGGAATACTTATACAGAATTTAACCGAATCAAACAAGTCCCCTGTAGAAATTGTAAAAGGCAATAAGCAGTGGGTGGGGACTTGTTTGTATCAGGAGGAGCGAAGCTTCTTCTGATAAACTGCGAAGCAGTTATTCGGTTATGAGCAAGTAGCGAAGCGGATTGCGAACATCCGCTTGATCAAAATAAAACAAGTCCCCTGCGGAGGTTGCAAAAAGCAATAAGCAGTGGACGGAAACTCAGACTGTAACAGAAATAGGAGTGGCAGAGTTATGAGCAGCAGCATTGTGATTGCGTTACCGAAAATTGAAGACGCAAAGAAAATCCGCACAATACTTAACAGACATGGGCTCACAGTAGCCTCTGTCTGCAGCTCTGTCTCTAATGCGCTGGCCAGTATCTCAGAGCTTGACAGTGGTGTTCTGATATGTGGGTATAAGTTGACAGATGCCTATTATAAAGACGCTCTCGATAACTTGCCACAGTATTTTGAAATGCTGCTTCTGGCTTCTCAGCGTATTATAGATGAAGCACCGAATTCTGTCAGCGCTGTACAGATGCCGATGAAAGCAAGCGTACTGATAGATACGGTCAATGACATGCTCTATCATCTGGAACGCCGGATCAAAAAAGAAAAGAAGAAACCAAAGCCCAGATCAGAAAAAGAACAGAATTATATCTCGAATGCCAAACGCCTTCTGATGGAAAAAAACCAGATGACAGAAGAGGAAGCATATCGACACATCCAGAAATGCAGCATGGATTCAGGAACCAACATGGTAGAAACTGCACAGATGTTACTCATGCTGATGTATGATGAAATCTGATTTTTCAAACACGTTCTAAATAAAATATCCGAAAATAATAAGGAAAATTTTGTAAAAAATGACGATATTATTTTGACAGAATATGTGGTAATATACAGAATATATTTTTGTTCATATCAAGTTAGAGGCGAAATACATTTTAACCCTAACATTATATTATATATAGAAAGAACACAAACAAACATAAAATAGATAATAACAGGAAGAATGATTACAAAGGCGTAATCAGAGAGTCCAGGGGATAAGTGTCTCCGGATTTTCTGATTACGCCTTTTTGATATTCCAGGGTTTTAAGCCAAAAAGTCGTTGTGCTTGCACGAAAAGCCTTTTGAACTTGAAACCAGTGAAGATATCACAAAGGTTTTCAGAAATGAAGAAATGGAGGATGAGGAAATGGAATTTATGGATGGAACATGGAAAAAAGAAATCAATACCTGGGAGGAACTCGTAGGTAATAATCTCCTGAACCAGGAAGCCGTAATCGAAGGCGCTGTTCACAGCATCCGTAATATGGGTGATGTGGCATTTATCATTCTTAGAAGAAGGGAAGGCTTATTCCAGACAGTCTATGAAAATGAAATGGCAAATGTTTCCATTCATGAATTGAAGGAAGCAATGACGATCAGGGTGAAAGGAATCCTGCATGAAGAGGAGAGAGCACCCCACGGAAGAGAGCTTCGTATCCGTCATATTGATATTTTATCAACACCGGCAGAGCCACTTCCAATGGCAATCGACAAATGGAAACTGAACACTTCCCTGGAAGCAAAATTAAACTACAGACCGATTTCCCTGAGAAATATTCAGGAGCGTTCCAAATTTAAAATTCAGGAGGCACTGACAAAAGCATTCCGTGATTATCTCTACGGACAGGGATTCACAGAAATCCACACTCCAAAGATCGGAGCAAGAGGAGCAGAAGGTGGAGCAAACCTTTTCAAGTTCAGCTACTTCCACAAACCTGCAGTACTTGCGCAGAGCCCACAGTTCTACAAACAGATGATGGTTGGCGTATTTGACAGAGTATTTGAGACAGGCCCTGTATTCCGAGCTGAGAAACATAATACAAAACGTCATTTAAATGAATACACCAGTCTGGACTTCGAGATGGGATATATTGACAGCTTCGAAGAAATTATGGCAATGGAAACAGGATTCCTCCAGTATGCCATGAACCTTCTGAAAACAGAATATGCAAAAGAAGTACAGATTTTGAAGCTTGAGATCCCGGATGTATCCAAAATCCCGGCAGTCCGTTTCGATGTAGCCAAGGAACTGGTATCACAGAAATATAACCGTAAGATCAGAAATCCATTTGACCTGGAGCCGGAAGAAGAAGCACTGATCGGACAGTATTTCAAAGAAGAATATGGCTCAGATTTCGTATTTGTCACACATTATCCGTCAAAGAAACGTCCATTCTATGCAATGGATGATCCGGAAGATGCAAGATTTACCTTAAGCTTTGACCTGTTATTCAAAGGCCTTGAGATCACAACAGGCGGACAGCGTATCCATGATTACAACATGCTGGTACAGAAAATTGAAGACAGAGGTATGACGCAGGAAGGCATGGAACAGTATCTGGATACCTTCAAACATGGTATGCCGCCTCACGGTGGACTGGGAATCGGTCTGGAACGTCTGACCATGCAGCTTATCGGTGAAGAGAATGTTCGTGAAACCTGTCTCTTCCCGCGAGATATGAACCGTCTGGAACCGTAAATAAGTCAGAAACTTGGAAAGCTGCCTATATATTGACCGAAATCGGCAGGTTGATTCCGGGAAGAAAGAAATAAAAGCAATATAGAATGTTACAGGCAGTATATATAAGGAGAAAATCATGGCAAAGATCATAGATGATGAAACAATGGAAAATGTCTGCATCCTGGCCAAGCTTTCCCTCTCAGAAGAAGAAAAGGAAAAAGCAAAAGCTGAAATGCAGAAAATGCTTGATTATGTAGAGAAACTGGATGAACTGGATACATCGGAAGTAGAGCCTATGTCCCATATTTTCCAGGACGAAAACGTATTTCGTGAGGACGTTGTCACAAACGGAGACAACAAAGAAGCAATGTTGGCAAATGCACCGAAGGCAAAAGAAGGACAGTATCAGGTTCCGAAAACCATAGGATAGGAGACAGGACAATGGAGTTGGAAAAATTAACAGCCCTGCAGCTTGGGGAAAAAATAAAACAGCGTCAGGTCAGCGTCCTGGATGGAGTAAAAACTGTTTTTGAACAGATTGAGAAACAGGATTCAGAAGTACACGCTTATCTTGACACATATAAAGAAGAAGCATACAAACGTGCAGAAGAAGTACAAAAAGGTATCGAGGACGGTACTTATACCAGTCCTCTTGCAGGCGTACCGATCGCGATCAAAGATAATATTTGTATTAATGGAAAGAAAACTACCTGTGCATCAAAGATTCTTGAGAATTTTGTGCCTCAGTATAATGCAGAAGTCATTGATCGTCTGGAAAAAGCCGGACTGGTCATTATCGGAAAAACAAACATGGATGAATTTGCCATGGGAAGTACAACAGAAACCTCCGCTTACGGCATCACCAGAAACCCATGGAATCTGGAACATGTACCAGGCGGTTCTTCAGGTGGTTCCTGTGCTGCAGTGGCAGCAGGAGAAACCTATCTGGCACTTGGTTCAGATACAGGCGGATCTATCCGTCAGCCAAGTTCTTACTGTGGTGTAACCGGAATTAAACCAACCTATGGAACAGTATCCCGTTACGGTCTTGTAGCTTATGCATCTTCCCTGGATCAGATCGGTCCTGTAGGAAAAGATGTATCTGACTGTGCAGCTCTTCTGGAGATCATCGCAGGACATGATACAAAAGACAGCACATCCATGAAAAGAGACGACCTCCAGTTTTCAAAAGAACTGACCGGAGACATCAAAGGAATGAAATTCGGAGTTCCTGAAGAATACCTGGCAGAGGGACTTGATCCGGAAGTAAAAGCATCTTTTATGGGTGTTCTTGATACGCTGAAAGAACTGGGAGCAGAAGTAGAATTCTTCTCTATCAAAACCATGGAATACATGATTCCGGCTTATTATATTATCGCCAGTGCAGAAGCAAGTTCCAACCTGGAACGTTTCGATGGAGTGAAGTACGGTTTCCGTGCAGCAGAATATGAAGGTCTTCACGACATGTACAAAAAGACCAGAACAGCAGGTTTCGGTGAGGAAGTAAAACGCCGTATCATGCTTGGTTCCTTCGTGTTAAGCTCCGGTTATTATGATGCATACTATCTGAAGGCACTCCGCACAAAAGCCCTGATCAAGAAAGAATTTGACCAGGCATTTGGCAAATATGATGTGCTCCTTGCACCTGCATCTCCATTTACAGCACCAAAGATCGGTGAAAGCTTAAAAGATCCCCTTGCCATGTATCTTGGAGATATCTACACAGTAGCAGTCAATCTCTGCGGTCTTCCGGGAATTACAGTTCCATGCGGAAAAGACAGCAAAGGTCTCCCAATCGGTATCCAGATGATCGGGGACTGCTTCATGGAAAAGAAAATCCTGCGTGCAGCACACGCCTATGAAACCAGCCGCGGCTCCTTTGCCGTGCCAGGAGAAGGAGGCACCAGATAATGAAACAGTACGAAACAGTCATAGGACTTGAAGTCCATGTAGAACTTGCAACAAAAACAAAAATTTTCTGCGGATGCTCCACTGAATTCGGAGGAGCACCCAATACACATACATGCCCGGTCTGCACAGGTATGCCGGGTTCCCTGCCTGTATTAAATAAGAAAGTAGTAGAGTTTGCCCTGAAAGCAGGTCTTGCAGCAAACTGCCAGATCCATCAGTACTGCAAATTTGACCGTAAGAACTATTTCTATCCGGACAACCCACAGAACTATCAGATCTCTCAGTTATATCTGCCAATCTGTCATGACGGATGGGTAGAGATTGAAACCTCTGCAGGCAAAAAGAAAATCCGCATCCATGAAATGCATATGGAAGAGGATGCAGGTAAACTGATTCATGATGAATGGGAAGACTGCTCTCTGGTAGACTATAACCGAAGCGGCGTCCCGTTGATCGAGATCGTATCCGAGCCGGATATGAGAAGCTCTGAGGAAGTAATCGCCTATCTTGAAAAACTCCGTTGTATGATGCAGTATCTGGGTGTATCAGACTGTAAGCTTCAGGAAGGTTCCATGCGTGCAGACGTTAACCTTTCTGTCCGTGAAGTGGGAGCAGAAGAATTCGGTACCAGAACAGAGATGAAGAACCTGAACTCTTTCAAAGCCATTGCCAGAGCAATCGAAGGCGAAAGAGAACGTCAGATCGAACTGATCGAAGAAGGCAAGGCAGTTACACAGGAGACACGCCGTTGGGATGACAACAAAGAATATTCTTACGCCATGCGTTCCAAGGAAGATGCCAAAGACTACAGATATTTCCCTGATCCAGATCTGCCTCCAATCCATATCTCTGATGCATGGATTGAAAAGATCAAAGCAGAACAGCCAGAGCTTCGAGAAGTGAAACAGGCCCGTTATCAGGAAGAGTACGGACTTCCGGCATACGATGCGGGAATCCTTACAGAATCCCGTCATCTTGCAGGTCTTTTTGAAGAAACAGCAGCAATCTACGGAAATGCAAAGAAGACAGCAAACTGGTTTATGGGTGAGGTACTCCGCCTGACAAAAGATAAAACTATGGATGCGGAACAGGTATCTTTCTCACCGAAGCATCTTGCAGATCTTCTGGTAATGGTAGAAAAATCCGAAGTCAGCCCTCAGAATGCCAAAAAAGTCTTTGAGAAAGTCTTTGAGGAAGACATTGATCCTGTAGCCTACATTGAGGAACATGGTCTGAAGATTGTAGAAGACACAGGACTTCTGGAAGAAACCATCAACAGGATCCTGGATGCTAACCCAGGACCACTTTCAGAACTTCTGGGAGGTAAAGATAAAGTCATGGGCTTCTTTGTAGGTCAGATCATGAAAGAGATGAAAGGCAAGGCAAATCCTGCAAGCGTCCGCGAGACACTGATGAAAGAAGTAGAGAAGCGCAAATAAAATAAATCACCCCGGACATTATGCCCGGGGTAAAAAATGTTACTGTTCACAGCAACACGCTTTGCGATGCAAAAAATATGAACCTCCTTGTACAAAGCACAAGGAGTATCGTTTGCTTCGCAAACTTAATTTATGCTAAT
>ERZ856578.6591-NODE-6591-length-12981-cov-3.405378_pt1 | contig 12981 bp, 14 predicted proteins | sample MGYA00514384_ERZ856578 | MGnify/ENA primary metagenome ERZ856578 (study PRJEB29103, sample SAMN06111958) | human gut metagenome | biome: human gut; feature: ankylosing spondylitis patient; material: healthy_person | host: Homo sapiens | place: China:Hangzhou...
TGTCGGGCGAGGCGTACAACAGTGTTGAGATAACAACAGTCAATTCGGAGCATTTAAAACGGTGGGCAAAAAAATTAACGGTCATGGCAAAAGCCAGAACCGTTAACCGTTTTGTTTTGCAATTTTACGCCTCGTTGAGAAGCTTTGCAAGAGCGGACTTCTTGCGGGCAGCGTTGTTCTTATGAATAAGGCCCTTGGCTGCTGCCTGATCGACCTTCTTTATAGCTGCGTTAACAACTTCCTTCTTATCTGCCGCATTGGTCTCAGCAGCGGCGTGAGCCTTCTTTATGGCCGTCTTAAGGGCTGAATTGCGGGACTTGTTGCGTGCGGTCTTTGTCTTGTTGACGAGAACACGCTTCTTAGCTGACTTGATATTAGGCATTTTTGCACCTCCTTCATCATACAGTTAATTATCTTATCATAGACTTTGGCAAAATGCAAGAGAAAAAGAAAATTTTTTGCCTTTCGCGCTCTGCGAAAGCGAAACGGGGACGAAAAAAATGAACTTCAGAACAGACCTTGCGCTCGAAGTGAGCGAACATCTCGAGGGCGGCAAAATGGACGGCGTGGAATGAACGGAATTCAAAAGCGCGGGAGCGGAGATAACCCGCCTGAAAATCACGGACAGCCGCGGTGAGGCGGCTCTCGGCAAGCCCTGCGGAGAATATATAACGGTTCAGTCGCAGTCCTTTGCGCGCTCCTCACGCATAAGCGACGAGCTGACGGACGCCGTAGCGCGGGAGCTCTCCCGACTGCTGCCGAAAGACGGCACGGTGCTCGCGGCGGGGCTCGGCAACACGAATATAACGCCCGACGCGCTCGGCCCTAAATTCATAAGGGGCGTATTTGTGACAAGGCATCTTAAGCGAGAGCTATGCGAACAGTTGGGGCTGGGCAGCCTGCGTCCCGTCGCGGCTATAGCGCCCGGCGTGCTCGGGCAGACGGGGGTCGAGACGGGCGAGCTTCTCTTGGGCGCCGTGAATGTGATAAAGCCCTGCGCCGTGATAGTCGTCGACGCACTCGCCGCACGCAAGCTCGGCAGGCTCGGCAGCACGGTTCAGATATCCGACAGCGGCATAATCCCGGGCTCGGGAGTCGGCAATTCCCGCGCCGAGATAAGCCGCAGGACGCTCGGCGTGCCTGTCATATCCGTGGGTGTACCTACGGTTGTTGACGCGCAGACTCTCGCCCGCGACGTATCCGGGCGGCACACGGAAAAAGCCGCAGCCGACACAAAAATGATGGTCACGCCCAAGGAAATCGACCTGCTTATAGAGCGCTGCTCGGGGCTGCTCTCTTTGGCCGTCAACCGCGCTTTACAGCCGGAGCTGAGCATAAAAGACCTCGTTGAGCTCACGAACTGACAAATTCGGCGCGAATTGTTACAGAAATGTTACAATTTAATCTTTCTTTGTAACCATTTTGTATTTAACTGTAATCGTTTTGTGGTAGCTTTATCACCTCGCCCGGTATATACTATAGGTACAGTAGGAAAGAGAAACTACGAAACGATTAAGGAGGAAACAAAAATGGCAATACAGGCATTAGGAATCATTTTGGTATTGGCAGTTGTTATGTCGGTTGCGGCAGTTGGCAGCTCGACCTCCGGCAGAACCGATCCGTAAAGGGGTCATCTGTGCGGCAAAACTAAAATTAATTACTCCTCGATTGTCGCCGCTTGTGCGGGCGGCGGCAAATCAGTTCCCCATTGCCCCCAGAGCTTCCGGTGCTCTGGGGGTTTCCCCTTTTTATTTCGACGCGTCTGCGTTGTTTAGTTTTCAAGGTGTATAAAATCGGTTTGGTGAATCGGGAGTTGCGGGAAATAAACTGCTGTCAGGCAAACAATTTTAATATTGCAAACTGACATAATCATGTAGGGGCGGATATCATCCGCCCGCGATTTTTGCCGTGACTTGCGGTTATTCACTTTGTAGGGTGCGGCGACTCGACGCACCGCTGCCGCCGTAGGCGGCACAGGGGGCAAGCCGCAAGCAAGAGCATATTACAAAACACGAGCAAAATGAAAAGATTTTCAGTGACGCTAACGCGTCAAAGGGTCGTCGAGTCGCCGACCCCTACAAAGACATTGAGAAACAAAACAGTCTATGTAAAGGGGTAAATCCGTGCAATAACCCCTCAGTCTCGGCTTCGCCGAGCCAGCTCCCCTGCAGGGGAGCCATACTTGCAACGGCGCTGCAAAACCCCAATTTGCCAATATCTCATACGGCTTCGATTTATATAAAAAGTCCCGACAGGCATTATACTGTCGGGACTGAATCTGTTTTACAGACACTCTGCCTTATGGCGGCTCTGTCTTTTTTTAATTTTACTCTGCGTCGTCGGCGTTTTCCCAGTTGTGCCAGACGTTCTGAACGTCGTCGTTATCCTCGAACATCTCGAGCATCTTGCTCATGTTCTTGATATCGTCCTCGTTCTCGAGTCTTGTGTAGCTTGAAGGAACATACTCGACTTCTGCGGAGAGGAATGTGTAGCCCTTCTTCTCAAGATCCTCGCATATGGCGGAGAAATCGGCGGGCTCTGTGCGAATATCAAAAACGCCGTCGTCGGTCAGGAAGTCAACGGCTCCTGCCTCGAGAGCATCCTCCATCAGCTTCTCCTCGTCAATATCGCCGTCATTCTCTATAACAATAACGCCCTGCTTCGAGAACATGAAGGAAACGCAGCCGCTCTGACCCATATTGCCGCCGAACTTGTCGAAATAGTGGCGCATATCGCCGGCAGTCCTGTTGCGGTTATCCGTAAGCGTTTCAACTATAACGGCGATACCCGACGGACCGTAGCCCTCGTACATGATCTCCTCGTAGTTGTCCGCGTTGCCGTCGCCGGCAGCCTTCTTGATGATACGGTCTATGTTGTCGTTGGGAACGTTGTTCGCCTTGGCCTTGGAAATGATATCCTTGAGCTTCGAGTTCGACGCCGGGTCGGGGCCGCCCTCGCGTACCGCAACGGCTATCTCACGGCCGATCTTCGTGAAGATCTTCGCGCGCTGGTTATCCGTTTTCTCTTTCTTTCTCTTGATGGTACTCCATTTTGAATGTCCTGACATATAAGCCGCGCCTTTGGCGCGTCCCTCCTTTGACTATCTGATAAAGCTTGTTTCTAACGGTTAATTATACAATAAAAGCTCGCAGTCTGTCAAGTGCTGCACCCTTATTTGACTATCGCATCGACTGTTCTCTCGGCGCTTTTGCCGTCGAAAACGTCAAAATTGAACTCCCTGAATTTCTCTTGCCTGTCTTTTCCGAAATCTTCGCTCGCTATCATATCGAGCAGGCCGCCAAAGGTTTTCGCCGTTTTGCCCGGCACATAGTCCTCATAGCTGAAAAAGAACGAGCGCTCGCGCTCATATTCTTCAAGATCGAACGCATAGAAAAGGCAGGGCTTTTTGAGCAGAGCAAAGTCCATGCAAATCGAGGAATAGTCGGTTATCAGCAGGTCGCATATCCGGACAAGTTCGCCGACATCCGGGTATCCCGTCATATCTATTGCACTCTCGCCCGCGTCCACTTCGCCCGTATGCACCTGCGGATGCAGTCGGATAAGCAGAGCATATTCGTCGGAAAAGCGCTCCGAAAATTTTTGCGCATCGAAATTTTTCATTATCTCGCCGTCGCGCTTAGGGTCGTCGCGGAAGGTCGGGGCATAGAGCGCGAGCTTCTTTCCCCTGCACTGCGGGTACTTTGCATCGAAATCCGCCCGGAGCTTTTCCGTGTCGCATGGGGCAAAGAATCTGTCCGTCCGCGCGCTTCCCAAGGGCAGCACTCGCTCCTCCGGCAGGTCGAACGCCTTGGCATAATACGGCACGACATTCTTCGACGAGCAGACCGCGTGGGTATAGCGCTTGCAGCAGCGCTTCTCAAGCTCCTCTATTTCGGGCGGCAGAGCCGAGCAGAGCCCGAAACGCTTGAACACGCCCTCGGCGTGCCAGAGCTGGACAACCTTCGTCTGCGGGCTGAGCTTGATATAGGCGAGGGGCATGAAATTGTCGTTTAAAAAGACATATTGCGCCGTTGCGAGGCGGTATGAGCTGACGAAAAAGAACCTGAACGCGCCCTTGATAAGCTTCGCAGGATTCTTTGAAAGCTCGATATCGCGGCGGGTTATGAGCTTTATGTCATAGCCTCCGCGCCTCTCAAGCTCCGCCTTGACCGCGCCGAGAGAATCGTTGAAATCGGCGTTGTGCGGAGATACCAAAGCCACCCTTCCCCTTTTGACAGGGAAAAGGCGGCATATTCTGAATATCACTGCGTAGATAGTATAAAACAGCTTTTTCATTATTTATCCCAATCGATAACGGTCTTGCCGAAGTTTCTCATATAATCGGCGTTGAATGCCTTATGGATATCCGGGATACTGCGAACCTTGAACTCGTCGCCGATGAGGTTTTCGAGATAGTGGCCGACCTCCGGATGATCCTTGAAAATCTGCATGGTGCGCAGGAAGTCGCTCCTGCCGCTGCGCGAAGAGCCGAAGAGATTGAGACCCTTTTCGAGCACCATTCTCGTGTTGATATCGACAAAGTTCTCGCTGACGCCCATGAGAGAAATGCTGCCCTCGGGCTCGATGAGGTCTATCATCTGATTTATCGCGGGTCTTGAGCCGGAGCCGCCGACGCACTCGAATGCGTGGTCGATTGATACTCCCTCGGGCACCGCGTCAACATGGAAGGTCTCTTTCGCAAAGGTGAAGAAATTGAGCTTGTCCTCAAGCGTGCCGAAGATATAGAGCTCAGCCTCGGGATAGAGGTAATGCAGCATCAGGGCGGTTATGAAGCCGACGTTTCCGTCGCCCCATATGCCTATTCTGCGGCGGTTCACATTCGCAAACTTTTCAAAGCGCGATATGGACTGCACGCTGACGCTCACAAGCTCGGAGAACGACGCTACGCGCATATCGAAGCCGTCGGGCACCTTGACAAGGCGATCGTGGGGCATCTGGATATAGTCGCGCATAAAGCCGTCATAGCCGCTCGAGCAGAAGTGACTCGAGCGAAGATAGTTTTCCGCGATGACAGGATCCTTTTCGGTGGGCGTATTGGGGATGGGAATCAGCATATCGCCGACCGAAAATTCGCCGCTCGGGTCATATATGACCTCGGCAACGCACTCGTGAATAAGCGCCATGGGCAGCTTCTTCATCAGTATGTTGAGCTGGCGCAGTCCCTGATAATAGCGCTGATCGGCCTTGCATATCGACATATTGACGGGACGGAGAATGACCTCGTTTTTCGAAAGGTCTATCTCTTTATATGCCGTGTCGATAAGCTTGGGCGCTATGAGCTGATATACTTCGTTTATCATTTTTCAACAACCCCCAGAAGTGCGTTTGCAACTTTGAGATCATAGGTGTAGGTTATTTTGATATTGAACACCTCGCCGTCAACAATGCGGACGGGCTTGTTTTTTATAGTGTAGATTTTACAAGCGTCCGTGAGCGTGTTCTTCTCGTCCTGCGTGAGGCTGTCAAGCACGCTCTCGAGCTCCTTGATTTTAAACGACTGCGGAGTCTGACCCTGATAGAGCTCGCTGCGGGTCGGGATGCTGCTGACGTTCATACCATCCTCGCTGCGGACAATGGTATCCGTTGCGGGAATGACGGTATCGCACGCGCCGTATTTCTCGGCCGCCTCGATATTTTCCGATATTATCCTGTGGGTGACAAACGGACGAACCGCGTCATGAGTAACAATGACGCTGTCTGAGTCAATGTCAAAATTGTCATTGACAAACTTGAGCGCATTTTCGAGAGTTCCGTTTCTTGTCGCGCCGCCCTCGACTATGCTTATCTTCTCGGCTATTTCGGCGCCGAGATATTTTTTCACTATGTCCCTTGTGTGGGCTATCCATGCCTTTGGGCAGAGGACTATTATACGGTCTATCCCGGGGTTGACGACAAACTTCTCTATCGTATGGACTATTATCGGCTTTGAGCCGAGCTGGAGATACTGCTTGGGCATATCTGCGCTGCCCATTCTGCTGCCGATTCCGCCGGCAAAAATTGCTCCTATGACCATCTGAAAAACACCCTTTCTTTATTTTGTTCCCTTGACCATGCGGTCGTAGATATCGCAGACCTCGTCGCTCGTTCCGGAGGCAATCATCTTGCCGTGGTCGAGGATTATGGCCTTGTTGCAGAGTCTGCGCACCTGTTCTGTCGAGTGCGAGACGAAGAGCACCGTTACATTGTTTTCAAACATCGACATGACCCTTTTTTCGCTCTTGGCTCTGAAACGGGCATCGCCGACGGAGAGCACCTCGTCGAGGATAAGCACCTGCGGGTCAACCGCGGTTGCTATCGCAAAGCCGAGACGCGCGCGCATACCGGAGGAATAGTTCTTGACCGGTACATGCATAAAGTCCTTGAGCTCGGCAAACTCGACTATCTCATCGTAGCGCTCCTCGATGTACTTTCTCGAATAGCCCATCGTTGCACCGTAGAGATAGACGTTTTCCTTGCCTGTATAGTTCATGTCAAAGCCCGCGCCGAGCTCGAGCAGAGGGGCGATAACTCCCCTTGTCGTGACCGTGCCCTTTGTGGGCTTGAGAACACCCGCAACGGTCTTTAAAAGGGTACTCTTTCCGGCTCCGTTGAAGCCGAGCACACCGAGTCTCTCGCCTCTTTCGATCCGGAAGTTGACATCGGTCAACGCCCAGAAATCGTCGTATTTGAGCTTGCGCGTGACGAGCTTTATGAAATATTCCTTGAGATTGTCTACCTTTTCCTGATTCTGAATGAATCTGATGCTGACATGATTTACGTCAACCATTACGTCGCCCATAATTACGCCCTCCCATCAGATGTGCAGGATGAAGTCATCCTGCTTCTTGTAGAACACCAGCACGCCTACGAGCAGCATAACTATGCTGAAAACGGCCGAGTAGATTATATGATGCGGATTCATCGCCCTGCCGAAAAGCACGCAGTCTCTGAACATCGAGACTATCGAGTAGAGCGGGTTCGCCATGAGCGCATACTGTGCATACTTGTTGGTTATACGCAGGGTCTCCACATCATAGAATATGGGAGTCGCATAGAACAGCAGCATACAGAAAACCTCGTACATATACTCGACATCCTTGAAGAATACCTCCATGGTGCAAAGTATCATTCCCACGCCCACGCAGAGCACAAAGAGAATAATTATCGGCACAAAGGAGAGGAATATATACGGAGTCAGGCGCATGGCGGTGTCGGTGAATATCAGATAATAGCCCATAACAAAAACCAGCACCAGAAGCGAGATGAGGAATGTTATGAAGTTGGAGGTGACATTCGCCATGGGGTATATGTACTTCGGCACATACACCTTCTTTATGACCGACGCACTGTTTCTTATAGAGCGCATGGCGCGCTTGGTCGCCTGCGAATAGAACTCGTAGAGCAGACGGCCGCAGAGCAGGTACACGGGATAATTGAGAACCTTCGACTCATCATGTCCGAAGATATTTCCGAAGATGAACGCGAGCACGATCATCGTCAGGAGCGGCTGAAGGAATGTCCAGAACATACCGAGAACCGAGTTTCTGTACTGCAGCTTGATGTTCTTGCGAACTATCTCGGTGAAAAGAAAGCGGTATTTATAAAAATTCTTGAAGTATTTCTTCATCCGGATCACCTCCACTTTCTCATATAGTAGAACATCGAACGGATATGGACGAACAGGAGCCTTAAATTATACTTTGACTCCCTCTCCCACTCGTGATAGACAACAACCTCGGGATCGAATACCGCACGGGCATATTTGCGCACGGTGCGGGTTATGTCGCTGTCCTCAAAATAGAGGAAATAGCCCTCGTCGAAGCCGCCGATTTTGCGGAACAGCTCCGTCCTTATCATGAAAAAGCAGCCGGATGCGTTTTCAATGTCAAAGGGCTTTGTATAGTCCTCGTCGAGCATTGCATATTCGCGCAGGAGCTTGCTCGGTTTTTCCTCGTTGCGCAAGCGGCTCGCGAAAAGATACTTTATTTTCGGGTCGCGCTTGCCGAGAATCTGCATACGCCCGTCGGGGAAGCATATTTTCGGGCCGAGCAGCCCGATATCCTCATGCTCCTCGAGATAATCCGCAAGCGCGGATATTGCGTCGTCCCTCACCGTGATATCCGGATTTATGACGACGTGGTACTTTGAATCAAGTCTGTCGATTATGAGATTATGACCCGCTCCGAAGCCGGTGTTTCCGGCGTTGCGGATAAGCTCAAGCTGCGGGTAGTTCTGCTCGATAAACTCGGGGGTACCGTCGGTTGAGGAGTTGTCCACAACGTAGAGCTTAAAATCGGCACGGGTAAACTCGAGCAGAGAGTCAAGGGTCTTTTTGATAGAATGCATATTGTTGTGCGTCACTATGCATCCGGTGACCTTATATCTTCCCAATTTCACACCTCTTTAAATGCTGATGCAGGCTTTCGTTCGGCGTCAGTCTGCGTTTTTAAAGCGCAATATGTCTCCTACCATGTGAATGCGCCAGGATAGCTTCTGAGCGGCGGTGGTTTTGCCGCCCGTTACGTTGCCGCCGTGGCAGCGGTGCTTTATCAGCGGCTCATATATAAACTCAACCTTGCCCTTTAACTCGGCGTTGAGTCCTATCCACCAGTCGTGCATGGCGAGATCCTTCGGGAACGGCATGAACGCCGGCTCGAAATCGCGCCTGAACGCCATGCAGCAGCCCATGTATGAATTCTTCACGAAGTTTTTGACGAATCCCCTTTTCGAGCCGTTGAGGCTGAAGAAGGACTCGTCTGTGACATTCAGTTCCCCGTCTGTCATCACGGCGTCATGCAGAATAACATCCGCGCCGTTTTCAAACGCTTTCATAACACGCTCAACCTTGTTCGGGAGCCATACGTCGTCCTGATCGCACAGGAAGATAATATCCCCCGAACAGTTGAGAATAGCGTTTTCAAAATTTCTGCATACACCCTCGCCCGTGCCCTCGACATATCTTACGCGCGCGTCATATGCCGAATAGAACTCGACCGTCCCGCGGGTTCTGCCCGCGGGGTTGTCGTCGCTGACGACTATCTCGCCGTCCTCGCCGAGCTGAGGAAGAATGGATTCTATCTGTTCTCCTATATATTTCTCGCCGTTATACGCGGCAAGAGCAACCGATATCTTCATATATCAATAGAGCTTTGCGCCCGCGGGGATGCGGTCGGAGACCATAAGAAGATTGAGTCTCTCCTCGCCATCCTCCGAATGTACGGCGGATATCAGCATTCCGCACGAATCTATGCCCATCATGGGTCTGGGCGGCAGATTTGTTATGGCGATGCAGGTCTTTCCGACAAGCTCCTCGGGCTCGTAGTAGGCGTGGATACCGCTTAAAATAACGCGGTCTGTGCCGGAGCCGTCGTCGAGCACGAACTTGAGCAGCTTTTTGCTCTTGGGCACTGCGGTGCACTCCTTGACCTTGACTACTCTGAAGTCGGACTTGCTGAACGTCTCGAAATCGACAAAGTCCTTGAAAAGGGGCTCTATCTCGACCTTAGAGAAGTCTACTGTCTCGGGAGCTTCTTCCTCTTTTTCTTCAATCACGACCGTCTTCTTAGAAGCGTCGCCGTCGAGCGACTTCATCGTCGGGAAGAGCAGAACGTCGCGGATAGAGTAGCTGTCCGTCAGAAGCATGGCGAAGCGGTCGATGCCGATACCTATGCCGCCTGTCGGGGGCATACCGTATTCGAGAGCCATGAGGAAGTCCTCGTCGGTGTGGTTCGCCTCATCGTCGCCGGCGGCAAACAGCTCCTCCTGAGCCTCAAAGCGGCCGCGCTGGTCGATGGGGTCATTGAGCTCAGAGAAGGCGTTGGCCATCTCGCGGCAGGTTATGAACAGCTCGAAGCGCTCGGTATAATCCGGGTCATCGGGCTTTCTCTTTGCAAGCGGGGATATCTCAACCGGGTGCTCAGTAATAAAGGTCGGCTGAACGAGCTTCTCCTCGACATATTCCTCGAAGAAGAGGTTGAGCAGATCGCCCTTCTTATGTCTCTCCTCGAACTCTATGCCGCGCTCCTTTGCGAGCGAACGGGCGGTTTCCAGATCTATTTCCGCAAAGTCGACGCCGGAATATTTCTTGACGGCCTCGACCATCGTCATGCGGGCAAAGGGCTTTGAGAGGTCTATCTCCACGCCGTCATAGGTGACGACCGCGGTGCCGAGCACCTTGAGAGCGACGGTTCTGTAAAGCTCCTCGACAAGATCCATCATGCCGTGGAAGTCGGTATATGCCTGATAAATCTCAAGGAGGGTAAACTCGGGATTGTGGCGCACGTCGAGTCCCTCGTTGCGGAAAACTCTGCCCATCTCGTAGACTCTCTCAAGTCCGCCGACTATGAGGCGCTTGAGGTAGAGCTCGAGGGATATACGCAGGTTCAGATCCTCGTTGAGAGCGTTGTGGTGGGTCACAAACGGACGTGCGGCGGCGCCGCCCGCATTCTGAACAAGAATGGGCGTCTCGACCTCGATGAAGTCCTTGGAATCGAGATAGTTTCTTATCTCGCGGATTATCAGGCTTCTTTTTATAAATGTATCCTTGACGTCGGGGTTGACTATGAGGTCAAGGTAACGGCGGCGATAGCGGGTATCAGTATCGCGCAGACCGTGGAATTTTTCGGGCAGCGGGAGCAGTGACTTCGTCAGCAGGCGAAGTGCGGTTGCGTGGATGGATATCTCGCCCCTGCGGGTTTTGAACACCGTGCCGCGCACCTCAAGGATATCGCCGATATCCCATTTCTTGAACTTTGCAAAGGTATCCTCGCCGACATCGTTTATACGCACATAGACCTGAATTCGACCCGAGCGGTCACGGATATCGATGAAGTTTGCCTTGCCCATATCGCGCCTCGACATCATTCGTCCGCATATAGAGACCTCCTTGCCTTCCATGGCGTCGAAATTGTCGACTATTTCCTGTGCGTGGGCGGACTGATCCGCGGTTGTTATTTTGAACGGATCCTCCCCTGCGGCGCAAAGCTCGTTGAGCTTGTCCAGGCGAATCTGACGCAGGGCGTTTATGTCCTCCTGAGTCTCTTCGCTTTCTGCGGAGGCGGGGTTGGTGTTTATCTCATCCGGCATTTTTTTCACTCCTTGGATTTATGTGAGCTGTGCTTTTTTTACTTTGACTTTGCAATGCTGAGTATCTTGAGCTGGAGAACCTTTCCGGTAGGCAGCTGAACGTCAACGATATCGCCCTTGCGGTTGCCGATGAGCGACTTGCCTATGGGCGACTGGTCGGAGATTATGCCCTGAGCGGGATTCGACTCGCTGGGGCCGAGGATAGTGTACTCGCTCTTCTTGCCGTTCTCGACATTTTCGACCTTGACCTTCGAGCCGGGATGAACCACGCCTGCGTTCAGGTTGTCCTCATCGAGGATGTTGGCGTTGCGGATATCGTTTTCAAGGCGGGCAATCTTTGCCTCGAGCTTCGCCTGCTCGTTCATCGCCTCGTCATACTCTGAGTTTTCGGAAAGGTCGCCGAAGGAACGCGCAACTTTTATACGCTCGGCTATCTCATCTCTGCCGGTGGTTTTGAGCTGCTCGAGCTCCTTCACCTTGGCATCGTAGCTCTCTTTTGTCAATACGATCTGCTTTTCCATTTTAAGGCCATCCTTCTTCCTTAAATTTTAAAAATTGATACGCCAAGCGCCTTTTCAGGCACTTATCCATAATATTGTTATTATATTCATTTTATCGCCTGTTGTCAATAGCCGACGGGGTTTCGGGGGAGCCTTATAAGCTCCGATGCGGCGCTGAGCGAAAGCGTTTTTCCGCCGTGATATATCTCGGAAAAATCAAGCTGCGAAAGGGAGTGGATACGGCTTATCAGGCACAGAGCGCCGGCAAATTCGATGGTGTTTATGCCCGCGGGCATAAGGCGCGCACAGGCGCTCGGGAGAATGAGCTTTCCCGCCGTAAAAATCTCGCCGCCGCAGATAAGTCTTTCGTGAGAAGAATCGAGGTCGATAACGGCTGCCGCCCGCCCGCTCTCGCCGAGCATGACCGCCGCGCCGAATTCATCCATGGCGCTCTCTATCGGGCGGGAATAGCCCTCGGGGCATGAGGTTGAGACGCGGATATCCGAAAACAGCGGCACGGCAATGCCGAGCCTGCGCGCCGCAGAGGCGTTTTTGTCCTTTATCAGCAGCTCGCCGCGCACTCCGCAGCCGCACGCAGAGCGCAGAAGCGAGCACGCGGTGTTGAAGAAAACGAGCTTTTTGTAATCGGACAAATCCGGCTGCGATATTCCTCCGCCCGGCGCTGTACCCTCGGGCAGAAGCATACTCCCCGCGCACCTGCCCGCCGCAGCGCACACCGCCTCGCGGTTTATTTTTCCGCGCCGCCGCGCAGTTGTTATCTCGCGAAACGGCAGCCCGCCGTATACGCGCACATCACGCACACGCGGAGTTTTAAACAGCCGTCTGCGCCCGAAAAATCCCGCGCCGCTCTCAATAACGAGCACCGAAAACATACTACCACCGCCGAAAAACCTTTCTTACGGATATTATATGCCGCGGGGCGATGAAAATAGACAAAACAAAAAGCCACAATTCAGTCGTTCGCACTTTGAATCATGGCTCTTATATTCTGTTTGGCACCGAATACGGCTCTGCCGTATTACTCGGCGAAGCCTGACTCAACAAGCTTCACAAGCTCATCGACAGCCTGCTCCTCGTCGGGGCCGCCTGCGATGATGCGTATCTGGGTATTGCCCATGATACCGAGGGAAAGCACGCCGAGAAGGCTCTTGGCGTTGACTCTGCGCTCGTCCTTCTCCACCCAAATGGAGGACTTGAACTCGTTAGCCTTCTGGATGAAAAAAGTTGCCGGACGCGCATGGAGTCCTACCTGATTCTGTACCATTACATCTTTAACATACATAATATATAATCTCCCACACACAAAATCAAAAAATTACCCTGCTGTTCATATATTATATCATAAAACGTGTCCCCGTCAACACTTGACTGGCGA
>ERZ856578.6603-NODE-6603-length-12942-cov-22.485426_pt1 | contig 12942 bp, 27 predicted proteins | sample MGYA00514384_ERZ856578 | MGnify/ENA primary metagenome ERZ856578 (study PRJEB29103, sample SAMN06111958) | human gut metagenome | biome: human gut; feature: ankylosing spondylitis patient; material: healthy_person | host: Homo sapiens | place: China:Hangzhou...
AATCTTTATTTTGTTTACTTGGAGGTAAATCCGTATGCCTACCTCCTCCTTTCTTTTAATTTTTAAAGCTGGAAAGCCTAGGATTATAACATCTGCGACCCCTCCCCACGGCAGTATACGTTTGTTACCTGGGCTTTTTTATCCGGGAGTAAACCAGCTTTTTGATGTAACCTAAACACAAATCCATAATTCTAAAACCTACTTTCTTTCAGACATTATACCATACTGGTCAAGCAACTGCTTATACTTCGGGTTAAGCTGGGTACCACGCTGGCGAAGGCCGTCCCGGAACTTCTCCTCGCCGACGATCTCCAGCAAAGTAGCCACGGCCCCACCGGCCTGCTTATAAACGAAATCTTCCAAATTCGATAAATTATACTCAGCGCCCGGTTTTGTATAGAGCCGGATCGGCGCCACAGCACCCAGCAACTTCTCCCAATACCACTTCATCGGCCACCGCCACTTATTGGAATCAAAATCATCTGGATCCACATACCGAAGATAATTCCGCAGCACACCAGAAAACCTATCACCAATCTCACCCGAAGCATCTAAAAAAGCCAAAGCACGGCTATCCCGAAGCTGGAGCTCCACCCGGATCCAATGACGCCCATCATCAAAACCACGCTCTGCAGCCTTATCATAAATCCTAATCAAAATCTCACTCACCTTACGGCCATGATAAATAGAATAACCCTTAACCCGTTTAAGATCATCCCAACTTTCGCTAATATCCCACCGCCGAGCTTTACTGACATAATCAAATGACCGCGTATCCTCTAAAAGAACGCCAAAATCTAACAACCCCTCATGATCATCAAAAGCAACATCCAAGCGCGTTAAATTCATCTCGCCTGAATTCTGCCGGACCTCATCAAAAAGAGATTCATAGTCTCCATTACCAAAGGTCTCAAAGGACCGGCAGCCCTGACCGGACATTTCCAACCAAACACCCATATCCTCCCTACCGTTATAATGTATACTGATACTCCCCCAGTAAAGCCGATCCATATACCCCCGAGCACCCTTCACCAATTCCCAACTAACATTCTGCATACCAAGAAGCTCTATAAAATTCTGAGGACTATGTATTTTTGAGGTTATGGACACCCAGTCGTACATAACCAAATTCATAACTTTTTCACCCACTTGTGTAGGTAGTACCCCCCTGTTAGCGGAGGGGGGTCAGACGAAAGACGCACTTTCGCCGCAAAAAAGTTCAAACGCAGAGAAAGCACGCGCACGCCTCCCGGCGTGTGCGCGTGCTTATTCTCTCACATTAAGCATCGGTATCTTACGAATCACCCAAAACACAAACGACCAAAGGAAATACGCCGCATTGAGAAAAATTACCAATTGAAACAACAGCGCAATCACACCCATAACCGTTGAACCAACAAACGAGGCTATGATCTGGATACCCGTCTGAAAATATCCCGTAATCTGGGTCAGAATCGTAATGATCGAATCCGGCATATTGGGAAGCTCAAAGACCAGCAAAACCGACAGAACCGTATAGATCAGATTCAGCAGCCCACTAATTATCATCATGCTTCCCCCCTCTCATAAACTCAAAATAGCTTGTCCCACTGATCAAGGCCGAGACCATATCATGAGCCATATTGATAAAACTCACCACGCAAATAAATGAAACAATCGTACCCAGCACCGGACGCAGCACATCCATAAGACCATTATCCAGGCTAACCTGCTGCTCCTGGAGTAAGACCATATTTGTACCATCCGGAAGCGGAACAGACACCCCAGGGAACGTAAATTGATAAGTATTACCGCTCTGTAAAGTAGATAGCATTGTCTGAGCAAAGTCCGTGATCCAGCTCGCCGCCTGATAAATAAAACCCAGCCTCTGCGAAAACAAAGACTCATACTGACTCTTAATCCCCGTGATATCCTCCTCGGACGGAATAAAAAGCCCTTTCAGACCCTCTATAATCGCGCTGGCAATATTCCCAGGGAGCGAAACAATAGCATTATAGATCGTCTGGAGGAAAGCCAAGATACCAGATAAAAGGCCCGTAGCCATATCAGATGACGTAACAGATAAATTGCCAATCCTAGGAAGTACATTATAATAAACTACATCCGAAACAGTACCAGTATCTTTTTGAGTCTCATTAACGGCAAAATAAAAACGGAAACCCACCTTAGTAATCTTGGGAAATTCAGAACCCAGAGGGATTTCTTGACGCACATTAGAACCGGGCTCTATATCAGAAACATATACAGAATCATTTACAAGCACATGAATTGACTTAGGAACTATCAAAACTGCGCCATAAGTATTAGATACCTCTAAATACAAATTTGGATTACCATTAACATAAACATAAGAAAAATTATCCTCTGAAAAATCTACATCTTTATAAACGTCAACATAAAATTCCTCGGGAGCTTGATAAGCAACTGTAGATTTCATTTTATCGGAATTGGTATAGGACGCTAAACGGATAAGCCCACTAGATAAGACAGACAAAGAGTCAATATCCTTTGTAACTGGACCCATAGAATCCCATTGACCAGTATATTTAGTCGAATACCCAAAATACTGTCTACCAGTCTTGTCAATATGCCACTCAGCCGCAGTATCAGACGTAACCGCCGCCGACATCACCGCCATAGGAGATCGACTCAGCGCATATACCGGATCATCCGCGCCGATCTGCGCCACAGGCCCGGGAGACTCCATACCACCCTGAATCTTCGCAAGATCTCCCCATGGGTCTATATCCATCTCATCAACGGTCAATATACCGCTGGCGGATGCTGCACCACAAAGAACGGAACAGATAAAAAAGGCCGAAAGAGCAAAGGATAACACACGCCGTCTTTGCATAGTCCTCCCCTCCCCTCTCATACAAAGTCGGATAATCCCCTAAATCTGACCAGACAAGATAATTACCCGCATCCAATGAAAAAGACGCCTCCGACGTACGAATGAACGTAGCCTGAGAATTGTAGGAGTTGTTCGTCTGGTACGTAAGTACGGCAACATCCGATCCAATAAATCGGCTGCCATTGAGTGCCAACGAAGCTGAATAAGCAAATTTATAGATATACTGTCCATCCCTCCAGTACACATAATGCGTACCGTAAGGCAGCTTAGCAGCAACAGGTCCAAAGATAGCAATATTAGAGGTCCCCACCCCATAGCTAGAATCGATACTAGCCAAAGGAACGGCGACAAGAGCAAAATCACCATTCAACTCACCCTCCTGAGCCACATAGACGGTCGTATCTCCCAGTTGATAAATGATATCCCCCTCAGCGGCCACGGCCCAACTGAGGCCGCTCAACAACGGCAGGAGTATCATAAGGCAAAGCAGTCGGCGCACGAGTCCGCCCCCTCCATTCTTTCTTATATCGCTTCATCTTCGCATAAGTGTCATAGCAGCCGTACAGCTCCGGAGAATGAACCCACCAGTAATTGCCCAGGACATCACATTGCAGCTTGCCATTTTCCTCGATCGCCGTCGTACCATCGATCAACTGATTATGCTGGATCAAACCCAAATACCCCTGACATAAAACTACGTTCTTGATCTGTTCCCGGAGCGGCTTAGCCAGGCGCATAAATACCTGACTCGTGCCTACAATATGCTTTCGTTGCTTCCGCTGTTGCGCAAATTCCGTCATCTCTTCAATCGACATATTCTTACTTTCGAGACTATTAAATTCCAGATGGATCTCATCAATAAGGTAAAGGACCCCGGCGTAACCGTTGGAAATATTAAAGAGAGAATCCAATCCATCATACTCAATCACCTCCAGCGTATCCGGCAGACCCGATATCTCTACATTCGTCACAAACTTACATCCAGGATACCGATCTATGATCTTCCGGCAATACTGCACCGCCGAAAGCGTCTTACCACTCCCCTGCGGACCACAAAAGACCATCAAACCTTCCGGGTCAAAATACTCCGGATGAGCCGCACGAAATTCCGACTTATAACGAGCACTGCGAAATAAACCGACCGGACTTTTCGAGCCCTCCAACAATTCATTTTTCATTCGGTACCTCAAAAAGACTTAAACGTCAGCTTGCCGCCAAAGGCTGCACGGAGGAAGGTCGTCACGATAAGATCGCACATATAAAAGCAGATCGTCACTGGAAGAGCAATCGTAATACACTCCACGTAAAGCGATATAATGTCAGAAATGGCCATACTGCCACGCTCCTTTCTGTTGTTCAAGAGGTGGGCCTTCGGCCCACGGAAGACGGAAGATACGGTTGTTCATGGCCTGCGGGCCATAAGAGAAACGGGAGCACCCCCGAGGGCGCTCCCGTTTCAGGGTGCTTAGAGAGAAAGTTTGCCTTTCTTAAAGGCTGCCATAAGGGCACGGACGCCTTTCCGACCAGCCCACCACATGAACACCAGACCCACGGAAATACCCGCCACAGCGGCCAAAACCGCCACGATAGTACTCACACTGATCTGAGTCTGCAAAGCTGTGATAACCGGCTGAAAATCGGTAAAGGTCACAACATTACTACTAGTCTCGGCTCTTTCCTCCCTTCTATAAATTTCTGGGTGCGGGGAGTGGATTCGAACCACTGTTTCCGGGCTGAGAACCCGGCGAATTGCCCTTACTCTACCCCGCAAGATGGACGCTGAAACATCGCCGGATGAAGCCTGATCCCATGCTCTCGACAAAGGTCTACCAGCTGAGTATTGATCATGACCTCACACCTATATAAAAACTCTGTCCGGTTATACTCCTGCCGGAGCTGACCCAACCGCTCTTCCAGATGAGCGACGTCGGTACGCAGCTGCATCACCTCATCACTCGGAGACAACCGGACAGAGAGCTCTATCGGTCTACGCCGGAATAATGAAATCCACCTTGCCGTACCTGTTGTAACCGACTCTTACTTCATCCCCCAACGCAGGATCATAACCATCCAGTTTTTTCATTGTTACCGACACCGCCTCGCAGCACACACCGGCAACTCCATCCTCGGCCCATTGGAGGTAAATGTTATAGCCCTGTATCTGCTCTCCGGTCTTGCTGTCCTTAAAATCATACGGACGCATACCCACGATCTCTTTTGGCATCTTTCTTACCCTCCTTAGAAAATTATTCTAGTTGATTTTTACACTAAAATAATATTACAATAACCCCAAATTGTCAACACTAAACTAGTTTTTATTGCAACTAGACAAACCTAAAATAATTGGATAAACTTTCCGAAAAATCAGGAGGAATTAAAATGAAAGAACAATTTAGCATAAGACTAGAAGCCACAGACAAAAAAAAAATACAGATCATCGCCAAAAAAAATAAAAGGACCCTAAACAGTCAAATAGAATACGTAATATGCAACGCTATAGCAGACTACGAAAAAGTAAGCGGCAAAATAGAAACAAACGAATAAGCCCCCCGGCCTGAGCCGAGGGGCTTTCCCTATCAGAATCTTTATTTTGTTTACTTATAGGTAAATCCGTATGCCTACCTCCTCCTTCTGAGTTTAAGCCTCGGAAACAGTCTAGCACATTTCACCGGGATTTTCAATTCCGGGACCTTCTCAAAATCCCGCTGCTTCAACTCAGGAACCTTGAAGGAATCGAAATACTTAGTATACCTAGGGATGAAAGTAAACTTCCGAGCACCAGCCCAAAACAAAAGCAAAGAATCAAACACAAGATTCTCATCAATTTTACTCGGACTCTGCCCCGTAGCCTCCACCAAAACCGTTTGACGGAGAATCTTTTTTGCATAAGAAAATACGCGCAGTTTCTTAGTAACCAGATACATCTCATCGGCCAAATCCCTTATCTTCTTATCAACATCAAAAGTCTGACTGGCAAGGATAACCACATGCTGATAATGACGCTGGAGCTTAAAATAATCTCTAACCTGGGTAGAGAAATTCTTAAAATCTCTATTATCCCAGATCATACCGACCTCATCCACGATGATAACAGACCTGGGAGGAAATTGGACAATACCAACATCTTCGGGACGGATATGATATGTACCGGGGCAACTCTCCGTAGAATAGACATTCCAACCACGTTTCAGATAGTCTAAGGCATATTTCGTGAGGAGAGTAGACTTACCACTCCCCTTCTTACCGAAGATGAAAATCAGCTTATAGGGATTTACATACTTTTGAGTACACCGGAAGTAAACAAAAACTAAGATAGGGAAAATAACAAACGCAAAAACAGCAAAAACAGTCATCAAAAAGACCTCATCAATCGTTTAATCAAAACAAAAGAAAAACAGAACAGGAAAACACCGAAAACTACAAGAAAAAGACTATTATCAGAAAGAGAAAAAGGGAAAAACAATAGATTAAGCAGAGCTTCAACCAAATCCGGTCCATTCATAAAAACACCTCAAATACAGACAGAGGGGCCCCGGCCAAACTAAAGTTTATGGCCGGGGCCCCTCTATACTCAACTCCGAGACAGGAGACGGCCAAAGATACCGATCACGCCGCCGATGAAAAGGAACCCTACCGTGAGCAGGAGCAGGGGTTGAGCAACGATGACACCGGCCACATCAGACACAGTATCAAGGACCGAAGTACCGACCGTGCCCAGATCAGTCAGGAGAGAAGCCATAGCCGAAGTTTCTGTCAAAAGACCACCTTTCAAAAATCATATCCTAGCCGCGGGAGAGCAGCCGCCCAAAAATGCCGATCACACCACCGATGAAGAGGAAGCCGACAGTCAGCAGAAGCAAAGGCTCACTGGTGATCGTCGAGCAGACGGAAGCAACAAAAGTCAAAACCTTAGTAGCAACCTCTCCAAGAGACGTAAGCAAAGCAGCCATATTCCTATCCTCCCTTCTAATAGAGTTGGCGAAATATCTTCACGACCTTGCGCAGGAGCCACAAAGCCAGAACGCCCGTAAGAACCATCGTGCCGGTATAAAGATTAAAAATAGACGTGAGCAGGTCAAAGACAGACCCGACCATCAAAGTAAGATCATCCAGCACACTACTTCCCCCCTATCCAACTGAGCACAGACCAGAGGACAGAGGAAACAAACTGGAGGAACCACAGGAGAAGAAGACAGCAAAACACATAGACAAGAGGCTCAAACCCCTGGGGGACCTCACCAAGGAGGGCGACTACTTCTTCATAAAGCATACGACAAGGACACCTCCAAGAAACAAAAGACCAATGAACGGTAACAGATCAGAAACAGAGTAAGTAGGACTAGGAGAGTCAGGCAGAACCAGATTTGACTCTGAGGGCACCAGATAAAGATCATAATACTGATAACTAGAGCCGCTATAAAGCCGGTAACGAGGAGTAGCAAAAGAACCAAAGGATACATAGTAGGAATCCCCCGAAGAATCATACAAAACACCAGTAAAAGAAGCATCTGAGACATTAAAGAGCCTACCGGAAGAATCCAGGCCAAGATAGCCATCCTTACGATTGATCGGGAAAAACAGAGAGACTTCACCCAGGCCGGAGGCCGTCCCCTTCACCCAGGAGGAGCCATAAAACGGGAAGCCATCACCAGCAGAGGCCAGAGCAGGGGCAGAGAAAACAACCGGCTCAGAAAGCTCATAAACCGGATCAGCCTCAGCAGCAGAAGCCGGAACCACCAGCAGGAACGAGACCAGGACACCCAGAAGAAGCGACATACCTACCACCCTACACACGATAAATCACAGAACGAACGATCAGACCGATAAAGAGACAAGCGAGGAGGATCCACATAACAGAGACACCAAGAAGCTGAATAGACCCAAGCCAATCAACACAGACCTGGATAAGAGCAATACACCATTCAATCCACTCTGCCATAACATCACCTATCAATCAAAAACAGGAAAACCGAGACCGCAATACCGGTAAGGCCAAAAATAGCCAACACCTGAGGGAGCACCAGAAAGACCGTATTAAAAAAGACGAAGGACTGAGAGACCAGGCCAAAAATCGTGATAAGGCCAGTGATCGTCGAGACAATAAAATTCAGGACCGTACCAATAGCCTGTCCAATCGAACTAATGAAAGCAAGCATCAATCATCATCCCCCTTCCCCCTGTTAAAAGCACCAGAAGCATAAGCACGGGCGATACGACCGGTCAAAACCAGACAAAGGGCCAGAGTCAAGGGGAACACAAAAAGTATCTTATAATCTCCGAAGGCATACCAAATATCTTGAAAAATACCAGAGACCAAGGCCCCAGCAGATTGGAGATCGGAAGGAAACGTAAAATCAGAGATAGAAAGCTGACTCACATACTGATTCATCTTCTGACCCCAGTCAGTTTCAATACCGTCCATTTCATCTATCGTAGACTGAGCATTATCGGATATACCGCCTAGAGCATCAGACCCGGAAAGGATAGAAAACGTAAAATCATACCCAAAAAAACTAAGCCAGAGAGAATAAGAAGAAACAGCATCAGAACCAGAAACATACGACAGAGGATAATCAACCACAAAATAGACAGACGTGATAGGAACCGATTTGGTAACAATATAAGACCCAAAATCATACCAACCCTTACTATCAGGGTAGAAAGTTTCCATCAAAGCACCATTAACATATAGAGAAAGGCTTTCAGTACTAGGACTATCAGTATAAAAAGGAAAGAGAATACCAGACAACTCAAAAGATGAAAAAGAAGAAAGGCCCTCCAAACTCAAATCATACCTAAAAGACATATTAGGCTCAGATTTATTATAAGGAGGCACACAAAAACCATAGACCCCCTCATAATCACCATTATTCAAATTATCCTGAGTAGGAATAACGGCACTAACATAAAAATTATTTTTATCATAATGAGGTGTAAGTACTACACCATCAACCGGAGAATTACGGAATTCCTCCCAAGCAGGGACAGAAACACCGGCAACAATTTTAGATTCATGATAGACCCTAACGACAGCGGAAACCGTATCATGAGCAAAAGAAAACCGGCTAAAAAGGTCACTACCAGACAAAACAGTAGCAGAAGCCGCAGAAGAAGAAGCGTACAAAGAAGCGGAATTCGCCATCATCATAGGGGTCTCCCCTATTGCATACATGCCGTAGTCATTGCCTATAAAAGATTCCGCATCCCAGGCAAAGCACGTACCAACGAGGAGAGAGGCGGACAGCGACAGAACCACCAACAGACGACGAATCACTTCTACCTCTCCCCTCTTCAAATTCTGGGTGCGGGGGCTGGAATCGAACCAGCGGCCAGTCATGACAAGAGACTAATGTTAGCCACTACACCACCCCGCAGAATCAAACATAGACAACTGCAACGGCGCATTAGACATACAAAGAGGAACTGGAGACTCAGGCGCATAACACGGAAGCTGGAGCGGCTCAGCCGGAAGGTAATCCAACCAGAAGGACCAATCAACATCCTTCACATACCCGGTAGAGCAATACTTCCCATCATTCTGGATAAACTCATCTAAAGTAACATGCCGCTCATAGCTATACCCCATAGGGACAGCACGGGCCAGACGAATAGAGCAGTAATACATGTGAAGCCCGTAGCCTACACACGCCTCGGCCATATCTTCCGTAATATACTTGGTCACATAATGACCAGCAGCGACAGGGTCCTTGATACGGGCAAGACTGCAAAAGCCAAATTTATAAGAGCAATCTCCCCAATTCAAATACCCGCCATCCACCAGATCACGAGGATGAATACCACGAACAAAAGGCGTCAGGCGATCAGAAGGGACGCCACGGAGAAAACCATGGATATGCCAGGCCCCATCTTTATGACGCTCAGGCACTAAGAGATAACGTATCTTACAACGGTACTTCTTGTTATAATCCCGGAGCCATTGAGGGAATACTTTACGAAAAGAGTCCAGGTCATAACGGTCATGCTTAGCCCCATCCAAAGTACAAGTAAAGAAATAATCCCAATCATTACAAATAGCGACCTGAGTAATCACAGACCGGGCACGGGCAATAGCCTGAGAAAACTTCTTCTCCGCATCGCCAAAAGCCTCACGAGGAGTCGGCAGCCGAGGGATACGAGGCGTATTAAAGCGGATCAGCTTATAATACCCATCACGAAAATACTTGACGCTATAGACTGGACACAACATATAAAAAGCACTCTCCCCGACTTATGTTACAGAGTCAAGTGCCCCACTGGGAGGCCTCAGCCTCCCGGGAGCACCGCGGAGAATGCATGTCATCACGACGTTCATTCACGCAGACGGTCAAACATGGACCGCCGTACCTTGATCCCATGCTCACGGCACAGGTCCAACAATTCAGTATTCACTACTACCTCACAGCGATAGAGGAACTCAGTATGGTTATAGGAGGCCCGGAGAGCGTCCAATTCCTTTTCAAGGGATTCTATCCGGGCACGGAGGGAAAGAACCTCATTGGAGTCCGTGAGGCTCACAGAGAGGCTTACAGGCCCCTCCCCTACCCTGTCCGCCAACCGGGACAGGGCAGAGACCAAAGGTGAGAGATCAGACCGGGACGATATCCGCGATCTTGCCATACTTGTTATACAGCAGCCGGCACCGAGCGCCGATCTCAGGGACAAAAGACAGAGAATTAAACCGCTTGGAGGTGACAAAGACCTTATCAGTCCCTACGCCTTCAATATGGCCATCCTCATAAGTAAGGTAGAGATTCATCCCCTCTACCCTCTTTCCATCGCCGGAGCCCGTGAAATCCACACTACGCATACCGACCAGCTCATACACATCATTCATTATTAATTACTCCTTTCTTTTAATTTTTAAAGCTGGAAAGCCTAGGATTATAACATCTGCGACCCCTCCCCACGGCAGTATACGTTTGTTACCTGGGCTTTTTTATCCGGGAGTAAACCAGCTTTTTGATGTAACCTAAACTCAGCACTATCATCACGCCCACTGGCGGGATTAACATTCAGCACATTGCCCCTCACAACAATGCAGATATGCACAAGAATGACAAGCGCAGTCAGAACAAGAAAAACTATCATCATCCAGATCATAACCCCGATCCGGCACATCACAATCTAAACACAGATCTATCATTCTAAAACCTTCTCCGGAGCAGAATCATCACGCCCACTGGCGGGATTAAAGAGAAAGAAAAATCTGAACAAGAGTCAAAACAGCTACAAAACCGAGACCACCCCAGACAATGACCCTGGATTCACGATCAGACTTCCTCCAATGCTCTTCCATTTTCTGATAAAACTCGTCTAAATTCATTCCGAAACCTCCTCCGGAGCAGGACCATCCGACTCACGTTCCAACTCAATACGGTCAACAATCTCAGAAGGTAAAACAGAAAGGCGAAGCCCAGGACGCTCCCCGTGAAACTTCGCTAAAAAGTAGTATTGCGCAGACGCAAAAGAGGAAAAATCCTTATGCCGACGTTCTTCAAATTTCCCAGAAACATAACTCACTCGAAACATGCATACCATCCCTTCTTAAAAAAGACTTATAAGTCCGGCCTCGATATTAATATAACAGACTTAAAAGTCCGTTGTCAAGAGGGACTTATAAGTCTGATGATAAAATCTCCAAGAGGTGATACCATGAAAATAGGAGAAAGAATAAAAAGCACACGAATAGACAAAGATCAGACACAAAAACAAATTGGAGAAATACTAGGAGTAACAGAAAAACAAATAAGCAGATGGGAAAAAGACACACAAGAAATGGGCATATGGAAACTCAAAGATTTTTGCCTATATTATCATGTATCAGCAGATTATATTTTAGGCCTACCAGAAGACTTAGAATGGCCAAGGTAAAAGAGGTGAAGAAAATGCCAAATGACCCGATAACATGGGTAATCCTAATAACAATAGGAATAATATCACTAGCAGTAGGATATCTATCAAAACACTAAAAAAAATTAGTCCTATAAACCGTCTCCCCGCCCGAGGAGGCGGTTTTCTTATGCGCGCTACCGCCGCCATCGTGCGGTATTGTTTTGGCACATCTGGGCTTTGCACCATAGCAGGCCAGGGGCCTATGGATACAAGGGTCAAGACGAGCGCCTGCGGCGCCCTTGTATCCGGCCCGCCAGCCTGCTCTTTGTGCTTTGCCAGATGTACCTTGACAAACCAATACACAGCACCGAAGGAGGCGATCAGGTTGCGCAAAAGAAGGTACGCCCTCCCGGCTAACGAGGCGGAGATCGTAAGACTGGCGTTACGCATCACCCTCGACGGCCTGGAGGAAACCAAAAACGACAGCGCCTACATGAAGTGGGTACACGCACGGGCCGAAGAGCTCCTAAACAAACTGCAAAATTATCAATGGGAGGTATTCTAAAATGAAAAATTACCGTGATTGCATCGCAGACGCAAAAATCCTAAGCGAAACACTGGAACATTTGCAAGAAAGAATTGAATCCTTCGCGGAAAGAGAAGAAGAAAACAGAAAACACGCAGAAGAAGAAATAGACAGCCCAGGCTCAGGAGAATACTACGAAGAAGAAGCCAACGAATGCAGAGCAAAAGCAGAAGCCGCCGAAAGACTACTCAAAAAGCTGATAAACGGTACATTCAAATAAAAGAGGGGAGGCCAACCCCTCCCCTCTTCCTTGACAACCATGTTATAATCAAATCACTCAGATCACCAAAGGGAGGCGTTACAATGACAGATCAGGAAATGCTCCAGGCAATGAGCAAAATGATGGACGAAAAACTCGACCCCATCAAAAAAGAGATCAGCACAATAAGAGAAGACCTGGAAGAGACCCGCGAAGAGATCAGCATGATCCGAGAGGACCTGGAGGAAGTACGTACCGGAGTAAATACCCTCCTGGACTGGGCGGAACGGACGAGCCAAGTACTAGAGTTCCCGCTGCCAAAGGTAATCGAATAAAACAAAGGGGAGAGGTAAAAGCCTCTCCCCTTTTCTATGCCAAAACAACGGCAAGAAAGTCTTTATTTTGTTTACTTGGAAATCTCCAACTCTGCCGCCGCGACACCTCCTCTTCTTTGATATTTTTATATTCTTA
>ERZ856578.6606-NODE-6606-length-12932-cov-3.050097_pt1 | contig 12932 bp, 8 predicted proteins | sample MGYA00514384_ERZ856578 | MGnify/ENA primary metagenome ERZ856578 (study PRJEB29103, sample SAMN06111958) | human gut metagenome | biome: human gut; feature: ankylosing spondylitis patient; material: healthy_person | host: Homo sapiens | place: China:Hangzhou...
AAGTACGGCGCCGTTTTCATCCACGAGCAGACCCCCGACGGTCACCATGAGCACCCCCAGGGCCTTCGTGCCGGCAAAGCCATAAAATGGCGGAGTCTTAATAGGGAACAAAAGGCCCGAGTCTTTTCCAAAATCTTCATCGAAACCTTTTTCGCACAGCTCGTTGTAACGCTCGATGGTTGCAACAAAATTCTCAAGCGACTGACCCGCGTACCCCAGGTACTTTCCAAGGGTCTCGTAATCATCTGCCGCATACAACGTCGGAGGGCTCATAAGAGCCTTGTCCGCGCCAGCCGTATTCTCCGCTTCATCGCCATCAGCGGATCCCTGCTCACCGCCCGCATAGGCCTTTTCCATCGTCTCATGCAGCCCGTCGAACCCTTTTTCGGCGTAGTCGTAGCTCATATGACCGAAAGCCTGAGCTTTGATGAGTTCTTCCACGTTGCTGTCAAACACGGAGCAAGTAACGCCGTCGGGCTGTTTCGCACCCGGCATCGCTTGCAGCTCTGTAGAGCCGAAGCCCTCGTTGCAGTACCGTTTGCCGTCAGCATTCATCCACAAGGAGGAGGTGGCCCCTATGGGATCAATAGGGCTATCCGTTGGATACCAGTAGGCTCCATCCATCGTGCCCATGCAGGGATCCAATCGTCCACCGGCCCAATAGCCCATCTGAATGCCCGATCCATCGCAATCCAAATTGCAGCTGATCTGGTCTTGCTCTCCCATACTTTCTTTGATCTCGTACAGCAGATCTTCTCGCATTTCCTCGTTAGAGCCAAAGCCACCTGTCGTGAGTATAACTCCCTTCGAGGCGTTCACCTTCACGTAGCCGTTGGGGCCAAGCCCGATAGCGCCAACCACCTTCCCAGCCTCATCCGTTACGAGCTGGCACCCCTTCGTCTCCCACAGCACTTCAGCGCCACCCGCTACGGCCTCGCCGATAATGCCACGGTACATCTTCTCCACTAGCTTGGTGGTCAAACGAGCCGTTCCGATCCATGTTTTCACACCCGAAAACTCTCTTTTGAAAGGAATGCCTTCCATGAGATAGCAAATGTAGATACTTTGCTTCTCCTCGTCGGTCAACCCCTCGATAAGCCAGTCGAATGTTTCTCCCACGTGCGTAATGTAGCGCATGATGAGACCGGGATTCGAGCGGTTGTTCGAACGAACCTGCCAATCATTGAAAAACTCCGCCACGTCCACCTCGGGAACACCGCGGCTTTTGAGGAACTCGGAATTTATATGCCCGTAAGAATGGCCTTTGAATAGAAGAGCGTCTTCCGAGGTCTCCTGCATGGCACATACTTCGGCACCGGCCTCAACGGCTGCCTTCATGGCGCAGCATCCCGCATGTCCTAGACCGATCACGAGAGCTTCGCAGTCTCGCGTTTCCGCGATCTCGTCGTCGCCTATCTTGGCCGGAGCATCTCGCCAGCTGGCCCCCGCGATGCCTGCCTCGCCCCCGCTGGTTTGCGAAAGAGATTCTCCTCCGCGACGCTGAGGCGCGCAGGCGGACAGCGCACCCATGCCGGCAATGCCTGCAAAGGCAGCTCCTCCTAAGAAAGCACGTCTCGATAATCCGTTTTCCATCTCGGTTCACCTTTCTCCTAGCACGTAGCTCCTCTTGAGGAGCTCTCATGGCGCATTCTAGGAACGATGTCTTTTTGCGCTGTCATGCAAAAAAGGTGAACTTCGTGAGGGGCGGCATACCGCGTCGCCCGAAAAGAATGAAACTAGGCCTCCTCCATCATGTCAAGAAGCTCGCGGCGGGAGTGGATGCCGGCCTTCTCGTAAATCCGACGCAAGTGCGTCTTCACCGTATTGGTGGAAATGAACAGTTTTTCAGCAATAGATGCCGCCGACCGGCCCCGAGCGAATTCCTCAAGCACTTCGAGTTCACGGGCCGAAAGCCCGATCTGCTGCGCCAAGCGTTTTGCCCGATGGGACACGGTGTCAATGAAGACAACGTCCGGCTTGCGAGACGTCTCCGCCTCCGCGAAAAACTCGCCCTGCGGCCGCCCCTCCGCATGCCGTATCGCACCTTTGTCCTCGCCGAGCTCGCCCAGCGCAGAGCCTTCCTCGTCGCTCGCACCACTTTCATCGTCGCGAGAAGCACCTCCGTCTTTCCCTCTGTCAGCGCCCTCCTGCGCTTCCAGCATCGCAAGATCGCGCTCAACGGCCCGGCTGCGGGCCAGCCAATATGCGGCGATCGCGATAAGCGCAAGCACCCAAAACAACCCGAGCGAGATGGCAGAGAGCGCTTCCGAGGTTAGGACGCCCGACCCAATTGCCGCGCCGGCAACCAAGCGCCCGATCTGCGAGAAGGCGAGCAGCGTTCCCACCGTCCAGGCGAGCACAGGTATCGAGTAGGTGCGAAACGGCGGAGCATCGCGTCTGACGAGCACCCACGAGGTTATGAAAAACAAAAGATAGCCCACCATAATGGCGAGACGCGAGAAAGACACATCACCCGCTTCCGCCGGCCCCGAGAGAAGCGCCAGCGCGAACAGGGGCAGGGCCACCGTCAATGCCGCATCAACGCGGAAAGGACGGCGATGCAAGGCGAACACGACAGCCATGAATGCGGCAGCAATGCCATTGGCAACCTGGATCGTGCAGGCAGCTTGCTCGCTGGCCATCCATCCATGCAAGTCGGTCATCACGCCGAAGACAAATGCCAGAGCCACGGATCCGGCAGCCAAAACCGCGTAGCGTAGCAGCACCGAGCGGACAGACAGACGACGCTGCGCGACCCTCGTATTCGAAACAGACGCCCCTTTCCCGTCTCCCTCGCCGGTGCACGCGAACCACAGAACGAGAAAGACCGCGCATGATGCACCGAGTAAGGCCATGCGCGTCGGCGCCCCGGCGGAGAGCGGGCCCACGAAGACAAGTGCGAGCGCGCTTCCGAGGAGGAACCCGAGCGGAACCGCGCAGTCGGCGATGCCGTCCCGAAAGCGCAAGAACGCAACCAGCCAGCAGAAGAACAGCAGGCCGTTCAGAATCGGCTGCGCATAGACGAGGCCACCTGACGCGGCCGGCCAGAAGCCAACTGCGGCGCACCCGGCAAGAGCGACCGCCGCCGCGAGCGCGAGCTTTGGGCCTCGCTCGAGCGCAGCTCCACAACATTGCGCGACCCCCAACGCCGCCACCGTCGCACCAGAAAGAATCGGGACGACGAGCGACGAGATCCCCTCCCTCACAACTGTGACGAGCGACGGCGCGAACCCTGCGGCCCACAGCATCCCCAGCCCGATAACGAATAGCGTGCTCGCAGCGGCTCTTCCCTGCGTCTTCATCACTCACCTCCATTATCGCGCGTCACCTTGTCCAGTAGTGCCAGTATACCCGAGTCTTTCCAGCAAAAGGGCCTCTGAGCGCCCATTACTTCTTTTTGGGTGACAAATGATCGATAGATTTTCAGGGTCATTTTCACTCCCAAAGGATGACAGCGTCTGGACGTGCGGCTCCTATCATGCGAAGCACACCGCTCCAACGGAGGAGAGCGCAACGAATCAGGGAGGTTCCCATGAAGAACAAAGGATTATCGCGTCGTGCGTTTCTAGGAAGCGCGCTTGCTGGTAGCACCATAGTCGCACTTGGCCTCGCGGGCTGCGCACCCAGCACCGCAAGCCAAGCCGCCGCTGAAAAAGCACCTGCATCCGACCTGGCATCAACTTCTTCAAACCCCAGCTTTCTCAATGCTCCCGAACCGATTGCCGATGCCGATATCACGACAACCAAAGATGCAGATGTGGTAATCGTCGGCTGCGGTATTGCGGGCATGGCCGCCGCGAGAGCCGCCACCGACGAGGGCGCCAAGGTCGTCGTCATCGAGAAGTCGGAGCGCTTCAACTGCCGAGGAACGATGGGTTCGCAGCTAGGTGCGGTCAACAGCATTTATCAGCAGCAGGCCGGCTACCCCACTTTCGACACCGCCGCACTCATCAATCGCTACATGCAGGACACCCTGCAGATGGCAAATCAGAGCTTTCTCAAGCACTGGGTCGATCACTCCGGCGCCGACGTCGAATGGTTTCTCGAGCTTTGTCAGAACGTGGAGGTTCTCGAGCCAGGCGCCATGGTGCCAGAAGGCGGACTGAACGGCAATGTGTACCTTATGCCCAAAGCCACAGCCAACCTAGAGGGTCGCTATCCCGCCTATCCTACGGCCATGAGCGTCAATTTCGACACATCCTTCCCCGACGACGCAGGCTTCTACTACCCCATGAAGAGCTTCCAAGAGCACATCGAGTCCCAAGGCGGCGAATTTCTGTACGCCACTTGGGGGCGCCAGCTCGCGAAGGACGGCGATCGGGTAGTTGCCGTCATCGCGCAGAATGCCGACGGAGACTACATCCGAGTGAACGCCAAGGCCGTGGTACTCTCTTGCGGAGACTTCGGCAATAACCAGGAAATGGTGGAGTACTACGCACCCCAAGCGGCCAACCTGAACTGCACCTACAACTGCATGGACGCTAACGGCGACATCTGCAATATCGGCGAGGGACATCAGATGGCCCTTTGGGCCGGCGCCGCCATGGAGAAGACTCCTATGGCGCCTATGAGCCACCTCTCCGACGTAGCAGATTTGCTGCTCGTCCGTCGCGACGGCACGCGCTTCATCAACGAGGATTTGGGCGCTCAATCGCTGAGCAACGTCATCATGCGCTGCCCGGGCGAAGTCGCCTACTGCGTGACCGGTGACGCCCAAGGCCCCAAGGTGCTGCAACCCGGCCCCGATGCCGTGAAACCAGAGCCTTCCGCCACCGTCGAAGAGGCTGCTGCCATCGTAGGGTGCGACCCCGAGGCCCTGAAGGCCACCATCGACCGTTACAACGAGTTGGTCGCCAAGGGCGTTGACGAAGACTTCGGCAAGGACATCACCAAGATGACCGCCATCGAACCTCCCTATTACGTGTACGAGGGACATCCCGGCAACATGCTCGTGCTCATGGGCGGCATTGCCTGCGACGACTATTGCCGCGCTCTGGACGCCGAAGGCAATCCCGTCGCCGGCCTTTACGTCGCTGGCAACAACCAAGGCGGCCGATTCGGAGCCGAGTATCCGATGACCGCCCCGGGCATCAGCCACGGCATCGCCCTCAGCCTGGGCCGCTTCCCCGGCCAGAATGCCGCAACCCTCGCATAGCGCTCATCCTTCCCCCAGCGCCATTCCCGTTACGCGCGATCCGCAGAAGCCCCTTTCCCTCCCCGGGCTATCCGCGGATCGCGCCGTTCATGAGGAAATCCCGCTTAGGCAAAAGACCGCATAAGGCAAAAAACGCAATGCGCATACACTTTTCCGAGAATGCAACGCACAAAGCGCTGTTCCCCTTGTGGGGCTTTCACCATGTCTTTGCGATTTCTTCGCGCAGGATGGCGAGATAGCTGGTGGTGGCAAAGACGCAGCCGCGAACGTCGGGGTGATTTCCATTTTTGAGGCCCTTATTTCAGTAAATCCAGAGTTTTTGAAATAAGGACTGATCTTCGATCGCCTTATTTCAATTCCGACCTCCTCGCACTCTTCAGCTTCCTCTTTCCCAAACGCAGCTCCGTGACAGAAAAGGACCTTCTCGTGCAGGTTTTTGGACTTATACAGACATTTCCAATCGGGAAAACCAGAGCCCCGAGCGCAGCCGCCCATTCCTTGCCGCATTTCCCCTGGTCAGGCGATAGCTGCAGAACGCCTTTCCCTCCATGCCAGCATGCTCCGCGCCCCCGAATGCCTGTATAAGTCGAAAAACGTGCACGAGAGACCCGGTTTTTGTCACCAGAGGACTCGCGTCGATGCCAGCCCCACCCCTCTCCTCTTCGAATCCATGGAAGGCCGGAGGAGATGTTCGCAGCACCTATAACAACCTGTGACAATTTGGAATTGCGTTCAATATTTTACAGGCCCCTTCCCTACCGCTCGTAGACGTTGGGGACGCCGAGGAGGTCGCTCATGGCGTTCACGATGGACTTCGGGTCGTTCACCTTGCGCTTGCGGGGCTTCATGGGAATGCGCTCCGAGCGGCCGCGCTTGGTCACGTCCGTGGCGAACACGTCGGTCGAAAGCGTAAGCGCGCCCGTGGGGCAGATATCCTCGCAGCAATGGCACTGCACGCAGCGGCCCGTATAGTGATCGATGCCGAAGGGCTTGCCGGCCTCAGCGGCGGTGGCGGCATCGCCGAACTTGTGGATGGCCTCGGTGGGGCAGAATGTGGCGCACATCTGGCAGGAGGCGCACTTCTCACCATCGATAATGACGTGGCCGAACAGGCGCGTATCGATCATGATGTCCCCGGGCTCACCCAAGTTGCTGAGGGCCAGAAGCAGCCGTCCGCGTCTCTCGGGCAGGAAGTGCGGCAACGTGCCATCCTCGGCCACTTTCGCGAACTTGGGCTCCTCTTCTTCCTCGACGCCCAGCTTCTCGCGCACCACGTGCTCGGCGGTGATAGCGGCCGCAGCGCGGGCCTCATCGCGCACCGACGAGAAGAACCCGCGGCGGCCCGTGTCGAACTCCGCGGGCTCCGTTCGGCGCACCGAACGAGGCAACTTGCTCGTGAGCTTCACCGACACGTCGCTCCCCCAGGTCTCCAGCAGCAGCGCGGCGGTATCGCACACAAGTTGGGCGGTGCGGTCGGGAGCAGCGCCCTCCGCCTCGGCAGTCTCCGCAGCCCCAGCGTCTTCGGCACCGCTCTCCTGCGCCGCTTCTTCGTCGGCACCGGCATTCGCGACCGCCCCCTCCGCAGGCCCGGCCACCAGCGCGACAGACGTTGCGCCGCCCGCAGCGAGCACGGCAATGAGGCTCTCGTCCACCCGACCCAGGCTCTTCACCACGACCACCTTCGCCGGGTCGTACTTGCCCTCGGCCACCGCTTGCATAGCAGCATCCATGATGACCGCCGCGCCGTCGTTGGCCTGCATGGCCGCCACGGCCGCGCGCAAAAGCTCCTTGTCGTCGGGCTTCTTCGACTCCAACGCCGCCGTAGGACACACGGTGGCGCAGGTGCCGCACCCGACGCAGTGCTCCGGGGCCACGGCCAGATCGTTACCTTCCACGCGGATGGCACCCGTAGGACACGCCTCGGCGCAGCGACGGCAGGAAGCGTTGCGATTGCGCACCACCACGCACCGGCTCGGCTGCACGGCCAGCGACTGGCTCTCAAGCTTCTCGAAAAGTCCCAGAATGTTGTCCATGGATATCCTCCCTCTGTGGGTTAATTGGCACAACGAAATACGGCCGCCTCTAAGGGCTAGCCGCGTCGCTCCTCGATATCCATGTCAAAGAACAAAGAGGGCCGAATCGTTGCGGTCATGGTGGTTCCTTCCACAAATCATCGTCCCCAAACCCACTGCCCAGTATGGCGAAAACACCCCGCTCTGTCAACGGGAAGGCGGCGCAAAGTCGGCAAGGCAAAGCGGCTTCCTGCGGCTCTCGCATCCTACCGCCAGCCCACTGTCAGGACCGACGTCTCCGGAGACGATTCGGAAATCTCCCAGCACACCGACGTCGTCGCCTCAAGCAGGGCGGCGTCGTGGGACACGAGCAGCAAGGCGCCGGGGAAGGCGGCCAGAAGGCGCTCCAAGGCCTCGACGGAATGGAGATCCAGATAGTTGGAAGGCTCGTCCATGATGATGAGCTCCGGTTCATCGAGTATCCCGAGGCCGAGCATGAGCTTGCGCATCTCGCCCGGGCTCGTTCGCTCGCCTTCCACCAAGCGATCGGGATCGGAATTGAGCGCCGCGGCCACCGCCAGCACCCGCCCCCGACTACGCGAATCGAGGGAGGCCAATCGAGAAAGCGCGTCGCGGCACTGCTCGGCGGTGGGCTCCTGCGGGATGACGAGCACCCGCGCGGTCGGGTCGATCCGCCGTGCCACCTCACTCACCAACGTGGTCTTCCCGGCACCGTTGGGGCCGGTCAGGGCAATGTGATCGGTGTTCCCGATGGAAAGCGGAGGCACGAGAAGCTGACGCTCCCCCAGAGCTAGCGTCATTTCCGGCTGGCGGTAAAGAACCTTGCGCGCGCTCGGCTCGGCGCGCATCCACAAATCGCCGTCATAGCGCTTTTCCACCTTCACCTGCGCCAGCGTCTCCTCGGCACGAGAGAGGCGGCTCTCCATACGGGAGCTGAGCTTGCCGGCCACGCCGTCCTTTCCCGTGTAGACGGCCAGCTTGACGCGCGCCTTCCCGCTATGATCCTTCGGGTCGAGGTTGCGGCAGCTGCGCATACCGGCCGCCCGCGAGGCCTCTTCCCGGCGACGCTGGGCCTCCCCCGCGAGGCGCTTTCTCTCGCGCTTCGCCTGATCGCGCTGGCGGACGGCCGTTTCCCGCTCGAGCTGCTCCTGCCCGCGCCCCTGGCTGTAGCCGCCGGGCCGCGCCGTCACCTGACCGGCCGCCATGAACAAGCACTGGGAACACAGCGCATCCAGCAGGGCGCGGTCGTGGGAGATCAGCAGGCCCACGCCCTTGAAGCGCGCAAGAGCTGCCGTAACGGCCTCGCGGGTGGGGACATCGACGTGATTGGTGGGCTCGTCCATAACGAGCATGTCGGGACGCTGCCAGAGCGCGCAGGCAACCTGCAGGCGCTTCTGCTGGCCGCTGGACAAGGTTTCGTAACGCCACGGCCAATCTTCTTCCACGCCCAAATCGCGCCGCAGGGCCACCGCATCGCGGTCGTAGGCGACGGCGAAGTCGTGCAGGGAATCGGGCGCGGCGGTCGCATCCTGCTCGCAGTAGATGCTGAACAGGCGCGGCGCCACCGCACCGCTATCGGGGGCAAGCCGCCCGCAGGCGACACGGGCGAGGGTCGACTTGCCGCAGCCGTTGTCGCCCACAAGCCCTGTCCAACCGCAGGGCAGCGTGGCCGACACGTCGCGCAGCGCGGGATCGGCGCACGAAGGATAGGTGTAGGTAAGATGCTGAAGCGATAGTTGCATGAGAACCTCCTTGCAAGGAGGCCATGCGCTGGTGCGCAGGAAAAGACAGAGCTAACGATGCGGCACCCGCGAGCATGGCCGTAGAGTCATACCGATAAGGGGCGCCCGAAGGGGCATCGTTAGTTCTTCATGCACCGAATCCTCTCTCGTGCCGGCGCTTGCCAAAGGCCCCGGCGGAACAGTGCCCCTATTTTGGCGAGGGCGCACCGCTTTGTCAAGGTGGAAGCATGCGGCAATGCGCAGGGTTCGAAATGCCGCGGCGAGATTTCCTCTTGACGGCTGTGTATAGGTGTGTATATACTGTGCATGTAGGGTATATACACTATTCACGCTCTCGCCGCGACCGGGACGCCGGGGCGGCGAGAGCCGAAACCAGGACGGCACATCGCCGCACCTTCGACGATCGTCCCAAGGACGAGCGCTGCCGGGGCTCGCGATACGCCGTCTGCGAAAGAGGCACCTTGGACATCATTATTTCAAACGGAAGCAGCGAGCCCATCTACGAGCAGATCACGCGTCAGATCAAGGCGGCCATCATGGCCGGAGAGCTGGCCGAGGGCGACCCCCTTCCCTCCATCCGCGCCCTGGCGAACGATTTGCGCATCAGCGTCATCACCACCAAACGGGCCTACGCGGAGCTGGAGGAGGCCGGCTTCATCGACACCGTGCAGGGCAAGGGTTCCTTCGTCGCCGGAGGAAACCTGGAGCTTCTGCGCGAAGAGCGGCTGCGCCAGGTGGAGGGACACCTCGCCCGCGCCGTGGCCGAAGCGGAAAACGTCGGCATAGAAGCCGCCGATCTGCACGCCATGCTGGATGTGCTGCTGGAAGAAAACTGAACGAGGAGCGAACATGTCTTACCTCATGGAAATAGACAACCTGGGCAAGCGCTACGATGACTTCGAGCTTTCCGGCGTGAGCCTGGCCGTGGAACCGGGCTGCGTCGTCGGCTTCATCGGATCGAACGGCGCCGGCAAAACCACCACCATCAAGGCAGTCCTCGGCATCATCGCCGCCGACGCAGGCACCGTGCGCCTGTTCGGACAGCCCGTCACCTGCGGCAGCGCCGAGATGGACGCCATAAAGTCCCGCATCGGCATCGTGCTGGACACCTGCGCCTTCCCCGATACCTGCCGCGTGTGCGATGTGGGCGCTATCGGGCGAGCGGCCTACCGCGAATGGGACGCCGCCCAGTTCGCCGCGCTGTGCGATCGATTCAGCCTGGCCCCTAAAAAGAAGGTGAGCGAGCTTTCCCGCGGCATGGGCATGAAGCTGACACTGGCCTTCGCGCTCTCGCACAACCCGGAGCTGCTCGTGTTGGACGAGGCCACGGCCGGATTGGATCCCATCGCCCGCGACGAGGTGCTCGACCTGCTGCGCGACTTCATGGCCGAGGGCGACCGTGGCATTCTCATGTCCACCCACATAACCTCCGACCTGGAGAAAATTGCCGACGAGGTCGTCTGCGTCGATGCCGGCCGCATCGTTTTTACGGCCCCCAAAGACGTCATCACCGACGAGGCCGGCGTGGCCCGCTGCCGCGCCGCCGACGTGACCGCCATTCTGGACGCCGGCTTCTTCGCCCCCGGCGAGGCCCGCATCCTGCGCCACGACTACGGCTGCGACGTGCTCGTCCCCGACCGCTTCGCCTTCGCCCGCGCCTTCCCCGACATTCCGGTGGACAAGGCCACCATCGAAGACTACATGACCCTCACCTTGAAGGGAGAATCCCGATGAAAGCCATGATCGTTTCCGACTTCGCCGTCCTGCGCAGCGCTCTTTTGCAGCTGCTCGGCATCTGCCTCGTCATCGCCCTATTCATGGGATATGTCATGGGCGCGGTGGGTACTGCAGCCGCTATTGCCGCCATGGTTCCCTTCATGGGTCTGTTCAGCCTCGCCGCCTACGACGAGCAGAACAACTGGGAGCGCTTCCGCCTCACCTTGCCCCTCACTCGCCGCCAGGTAGTGTTCGGGCGCTACGCCTCTATCGCCCTTCTCACGGTGGGATCCCTGACCTTGGCTCTCGCGCTGGGCCTGGGAATTGCGGCCCTGGCGGGGCTCCTGCCGGCGGAATGGTTGCCCGAGAGCCTCTCGCCGGCCGAAAACACTCCTGAAATGATCGTGGGATCCACGATAGGCGGCGTGTCCGTCGTCGCCATCGCCATGGCAGTGGCGATGCCCGTCATCACGCGCTTCGGAATGACGAAGGCCGCCCGCATCGTTCCTATTATCGTGGTTCTCATCGTCGCCTTCGCTGTCGCCTTCTTCGGCAACGGCGTCCAGCTCACCGGCGTGCTCGCCGACCTCGTGCAGTGGCTCGACACCGGCAACAACTACCTCTTCCTCGCCGCCGCCCTGGCGGCCATCGTCGCCCTCATCTACGTGGCCAGCGCGTTTGTCGCCGCCAAGCTCTACGAGAAGCGCGAGTTCTAGCCTCAGAAGCCCGAGGCACCTTCCGTGCGCAAAAAAGTGCGATTGTGCGAGTCCTAGCCCCCTTTTTCGAGGCGTCGTGCAGAGAGACCAGCTATCATTTTGTCAAGACCTTTTTTCCGAGCCGCACGGTCAGCGATGACCCCGAAGGTCACATCTGCGAGACCTGGGAGACCCCTTTTGCCCGGGGACGGCCCTATGCATCGCACCAGATGAAGCGCACGATCTCACGGGGCGGGCGGCGCATCAGGAGCGAGGCAGAGGGCCTTGCTCCACGGACGAAAGGGGCATCCCATGATCTACATCGAACAAAACCTGGAAAGCTTCGAGCACTACATCCTCAACAGCTGCCGGCCCAAAGACTTCTCCCTCGAAGCGCTGCCCCACCTGTTCGAATGGTACTCCAACATGGAACAGGACTGGGAAATCGACCTTGACGAAATGGCGGGGGAATGGTCTGAGTACGACGCCGCCGGGGCCATGTGGCGCGACTTCAACGAGGTGGACGAGGCGCTACCAATCATCTACGACCCCGACCAGCTGGAATCGCTCACCGACGCCATGGAAGCGCGCGGGTTCAACATCATCCGCACGGAATCGGGAGGCTGGCTCATCCACGAGGCCTAGCCCGCATCGACCGGAGAGGCCCCCTCGAGGGCCTTTCCCCTTGCCGCGTGCCGCTCCCGGCTGTACTCCTCGCCGGAGCGCATGAGCGCCCACACCACGCACAGCATCTTCCGCGCCACGGCGCATACGGCGTAGCGGTGAGAATAGCCACGGCCCCGCAACCTGTCGTAGAAATCGCGGAACTCGCAATCGGCGCGGAGCGACGCCTGGGCGGCTATGTAGAGCGAGCGGCGCAGGTGGGCGCTGCCGCGCTTGCTGATGCGGTTCTTGTCGGGGTCGAAGCCGCCCGACTGGCGGCGCGTGGGGTCGAGTCCGGCGTAGGCAACTAGCGCCTTGGCGTCGCGGAACCTGGTCACGTCGCCGACCTCGGCGGCTATCTGGGCGGCGGTAGCGCGGCCTATGCCGGGGACGGTCGGCAGCGTCGGGGCCACGGCGTCCAGGAGGGCGTCGGCCTCGGCGTCAACCTCGGAAAGCTGGGACGCGCAGAAGTCCAACTGGTCAAGCAGAAGGCGCAGCTGCAACAGCAGCGCGTCGGTAGCGGGAACGCCACAGGTCTCGCGCAGGGAGTCCAAGACCTCCACGGCCTTGGCCGCGCCGTAGCGGTTGCGGCTGGCCGACAGCAAATCCGAGGCCAGACCGTCGGCTCCCATATCGCCCACGGCGAAGCGGCGCAGCACGGCGAGGGAGGCGCCGCAGAACAGGTTCCCGAACAGGCGGGGGTACTCGGGCCAAACCTGATCGAGGAGCGCCACAATCTGAATCTTGGCGCGGGAGAGAGATTCCGAGACCGTGCGGCGGAAGCGGCAGAGGTCGCGAAGCTGGGCGGCGTCGGCGTCCGGCGGGGGCGTGGGCGCTATGCCCTGCTTTCGCAGCGTGTCGGCGACCACGAGGCAGTCCACGCGGTCGGTCTTGGCGCGGCCCAAATTGCCCTGCTTGCGCTCGGAGC
>ERZ856578.6609-NODE-6609-length-12927-cov-2.270272_pt1 | contig 12927 bp, 13 predicted proteins | sample MGYA00514384_ERZ856578 | MGnify/ENA primary metagenome ERZ856578 (study PRJEB29103, sample SAMN06111958) | human gut metagenome | biome: human gut; feature: ankylosing spondylitis patient; material: healthy_person | host: Homo sapiens | place: China:Hangzhou...
GATACATACGGGAATGTGATCAGTGGACAGATCACAGCAGAGAGAATGAGGATTGCATTCATAATAAAATTGACTTTTACTGATTTGTTGTTTTTACTCATTCTCGTTATTCCTGTATTCATTCATTGTTGTTACTTTCTCATCTTCAGCCTTACATGTGTGGTACGAAACCGCACACGCCGGTTCAGACGGTGTCCTTCCCGGTGGAACAGCGCACTTCTGCCACGCAGGCTGATATAAGTGATGCCGAAAAACGGCAGCGGATTGTATGCAAGATTCAGCAGACGAGGCTCTGTTATGGAAAATGCAGTGATCAGAAGCACTGCCGTCTGCAGATAAAAATCTTTTTCCTTTACGGCCATATACATGATATAAGTATATACAGCTATGATAATGATTAGCGGAATCAGACCATTTTCCAACAAAATCTGCATGTAGGAACAGTCTACATAATTATAAGTTCCTGCCGTTGCATTGTGACTGAAACCAATCCACTCGATTTTTGTTCCGAGCAGAGAAAAGCCATAATCTCTCCATCCAAAGCATCCCAGTTCCAGTCGGCCGGAAAGTACACTGTTGATTTTCTGCCAACGTGCATCTGTCGGTATATAAAAAATCTGACATGCCACGGCAAGGATACAGAAAAATGCCGGTGCACCGATCAGAAGCCGGTTCTTTCGGATCCGATCCTTACGATTCTGCCAGTAGAAACGCATGACATAGACGTAAATCAGCAACAATGTGGACAGATAAAAACTCATACGGGCATCGGTCAGTTTGTACAACCCGAAGTTTACTGCCTCCAGAATCACATACTCGATTAGGTGTGCACGCTCTTCTCGCAGATAAATATAAAGAACCATAAAGTAAAAATAAAGGATCGCACCTGTTGTCGTCCATAAAAATCCAAGTCCGTGCCGCTGACGGGTAGACGCATCAAAGATATAATCCGGTATGATACCGATCTGTGACATGGCCACGATTGACAGCAGCATCGCTCCCTGTATGATGCAGGTCAGCTTTACGATGGTTCTGACATTGACTTCCTTTGCAGCGAGAATCATGATCAGGTATAAAATGAACGTACTGTTGCCGGAGCAGACCACGGTTCCCACCGTGAGTACACCAAGGATTGCCACGCCCCAGATCTGTTTTTCCCGGTAACTGTCCTGCAGAATGATCAGCGCTGCCAGGAAATAGCACAGGTAACGGACATACTTAAAGATGGCAGATGCCGCACCCATTTCCTCAAACGCAGTCTGTGACAGGAGCAATACGATCATATATACGGTGTAGATTGTCAGAAAGAAACTTTCTCTTTTTGTTGTCCTGTATTGCATAATCCTCCCCTAAAAACTTCCTTCGTATTTCTTTTTCCCGAATTTTGCTTTCAGGAAGGCCATTCCTTTTTTCTTCCAGTCGATTTCTTCCATATGAATATAAGGAATCTCTTTGATTTCCTCTTTCTGATTCATCAGCCATACATTAAAGATGATCTCACTGACTCTTCCGTAAAATCTTCCCTGGAAGAAGGAATACTCTCTGTCTCCCACACGTTTTTCCAGTTCAAACAGAATGTCAAACAGCCAGCTACAATATGCATCTGACAGAGATTTTTCCATTATATACATATTAAACATATATCCGCCGGTCTGCTTCATTACTTTGTCAAAGCTTTCCAGATAATCCGGATATTTTTCACTGATGATTTCTCTGGTAATATCAAGATGTTCCGCATAATGAGTATGCGCATAATGAGAATAAAGTGATTCGATATAGTAGTTCCGTCTCTTCGGAACAATGATCTTATACTTCGGAATCAGCTGTGCCAGCTCATCTCCGGTGAGTACACACTCCATCGGTGTATGATTCTTGCGGAAAGATCTGCTCTTCATGGAAAAATGACGGCGGTAATGTGCCAGTCCAAGATAATCGCAGTCCAGATTTTTCCACGCCCAGTACAGCCCGGTCAGCTCACAGTAGCTCGGATTTTTTGCGGAAATATTGTCTCCGGTATTATCCGGCTGATATGGCAATGCATCTTTTCCTTCCCTGCCGACATGTACCGGCAGATAAATGTCATCCTGAGGCATGTCATACATTTTATGTGTTGCAATAATTATTTTCGCATTCATCAGCATTTACTCCTTTTCCCGCCGGCTGCCTGCATCTGCCCTGCCGGCTATTCAAAATTCAGGTTCCGTCCTCGACTGAGGTGAATGGAAACCAAATAGTCTGTTTTCCCACATACAGATAAGCCGTGGAACTCTTCCACAGCAATTTTCTGTACGCAAACAGACTACTTTTTGTCAAATTGATTTTGGTGTTAAAAAAACATATCCTGATTACATTTTACAGGTCTCATTCACTTTATCATCTTTCCTCTTAATTTACAAGAAATATTTCCTTAATAATTATTTAGGATTGGTTGACATCCCAAAATCTGTGCTGTATGATACCAGCTACACAATATCAGCCCTGGAAGTATATCGGAATACTGTTATGCATTTTTAGTGCCTGCCACCGGCAGATGTTTTTCTGATTTTCACTTCACAGGCATTTTTTATCAGGAGGAAAATAATTATGAACGCAAGTGTAGCAATTCAGGTACTGCCAACCGTAACAGATGAAAACGAAGTCATCCGTATCGTGGATGAAGTTATTGACTATATCAAATCCACCGGCCTGAACTATTATGTAGGACCATGCGAGACATCCATTGAAGGGGACTATGATGAGCTCATGGAAATTGTAAAAAACTGCCAGCTGGTTGCTGCAAAAGCAGGCTGCCCGGCAATGAATACTTATGTAAAAATTACTTTTAAACCAGAGGGAGATGTACTGACCATTGACAAAAAAGTTACAAAGCATCACCAGTAAGATTCCGGCCATCGTCGCACTGGCCCTGATCGTGCTCGCCTGGTATCTGCTCTGTGTATCCGGGCTGGTTCCGGCTTATATGCTGCCCTCCCCGGTCAATGTGGCAAAAGCACTGATCTCTGACATGCCGCTGATCCTGATGCACGCCAGATACACGCTGTATCAAGCTTTTTACGGTCTCTGGATCTGTATCCTGCTTGCTTTTGTCAGTGCCACTCTTATGGATCGCTTTCTTACCATCAACCGGGCATTTTATCCGCTGATGGTCATTACCCAGACGATTCCGACCATCGCCATTGCACCGGTTCTGGTACTCTGGATGGGCTTTGGCATGGCACCGAAGATCGCCCTGGTGGTCATCACCACCTTTTTTCCGATTGCGATAGGTCTGCTGGACGGTTATAAAAGTGTCGATCCGGATGCAGTGAATCTGATGCGCGCCATGGGTGCCACCAAATTCCAGATTTTCCGGCATCTGAAATTTCCATCCGCCTTAAACCAGTTTTTTTCCGGTCTGAAGATTTCTGCTTCCTACGCCGTTGTCGGTGCTGTGGTTGCAGAGTGGCTGGGCGGATTTAACGGACTCGGTGTCTATATGACCCGTGTCAAAAAGGCATACTCCTTTGACAAGATGTTTGCCGTCATTATTTTTATCGTGATCATCAGTCTTCTGCTGATGCTCGCAGTCAACATTATCAGAAATCTATCCATGCCGTGGATAAGAACACAAAAAGAGGGAAATGAAGAATGAAAAAAGATTATTTAAAAAAACTTGCAGCTCTGTCTGTGGCTGCCGCTATGGTATTTTCCATGGCTGCCTGCGGAAACACCGACACAGGCAATAATGCAGGAAATGCTTCTGAAAGTTCTTCCGCTGCTGCGGAAAACACTTCCAAAAAGGATAACAAAAAACTGACAAAAATCACGTTCTGCCTGGACTGGACACCGAACACCAACCACACCGGTCTGTATGTGGCACAGCAGATGGGATATTATGAGCAGGAAGGTCTGGACGTTCAGATCGTACAGCCGCCAGAGGACGGTGCTGCTCTGATGTGTTCCGCAGGTCAGGCTCAGTTTGCCATTGAGGCACAGGACACTATGGCAGCATCCCTGGACTCTGATGCTCCGCTTGATATCACAGCTGTTGCTGCTGTATTACAGCATAACACATCCGGTATCATGTCCCGTAAAGGTGACGGCATTGATACACCGGCCGGCATGACAGGCAAGACTTACTCCACCTGGGAATCTCCGATCGAGCTTGCTACGCTGGAGACAGTTGTCAACGGGGATGGCGGTGATTTCAGCAAAGTAAAACTGATTCCGAACGACATCACAGACGAACCGGCTGCACTGGCTGCTCATCAGACAGATGCCATCTGGGTATTCTACGGCTGGGGCGGAATCAATGCAAAACAGGAAAATACAGACTGTGATTTCTTCTTCTTCAAAGATATCAACCCGGTATTTGATTACTACACACCGGTGATCATTGCTAACAATACGTTCTTACAGAAGCATCCGGATATTGCAAAGAAATTCCTGGAAGCAACACAGAAAGGTTATGAATATGCAGTCCAGAATCCGGTAGATGCAGCAAACATGCTGATTGCAGGTGACAACACCGGTTCCCTGAAAGGTTCTGAAGAGCTGGTTCAGGCTTCCCAGCAGTATATTTCCGATCAGTATATTGCAGATGCAGCCAAATGGGGCTTCATTGATGCAGACCGCTGGAATGCATTTTACAGCTGGCTGGCAGAAAATAATCTGACATCCACAGATCTGACCGGCAAAGGATTTACAAACGACTATCTGGGAAATTAAAATGGCATTATTAAAAGCAGAACATATTACAAAAACATATGGTCAGCGCACGATCATCAAAGACATCAACATTGAACTGCATCAGAGCGAACTGGTCTGTCTCCTGGGCGTCAGCGGTTCCGGAAAGACAACGTTATTCCACATTCTCTCCGGACTGACCACTCCTGATGAAGGGCATGTCTATCTCAATGACCGGGATATCACTTCCACTCCCGGTCAGATCAGTTACATGCTTCAGAAAGATCTGCTGCTGCCACACAAGAAAATCATTGATAATGTGTCACTTCCGCTTATTTTAAAAGGAATGAATAAAGCAGACGCCCGGGCAAAAGCAGATCCGCTCTTCGCAGAATTCGGACTGGACGGTACCCAGTATCAGTACCCGAGCCAGCTCTCCGGCGGTATGCGCCAGCGTGCCGCACTGTTGCGGACCTATCTGTCGTCCAATGGTGTCGCACTGCTGGACGAACCATTTTCCGCGCTGGATACTATTACAAAATCCAACATCCACAAATGGTACCTGAACATCATGACGCATATCGACCTGTCCACGCTTTTTATCACCCATGATATCGATGAAGCAATTCTGCTCTCGGACCGTATCTATATACTGAACGGTACGCCGGGTGAAATCAAGGACGAGATCGTGATTCATGAGCAGAAACCGAGGCCTGATGATTTCTATCTGACGGAAACGTTTCTGAATTACAAACGCGACATTATCAGTCGACTTTAGTTTTTTTATCATAAAAAGTTAAAACGGAAACCAACACAGACACGGAGCATTTTCCTATCGTCTGCGTTGGTTTCCGTTTTTTCATCAGAGTGAATGTATACGTCAAATATTATGATGCCAGGGGCATTATATCAGTTTAGATGGCATCCAGAGCCTGTGCCAGATCTGCGATCAGGTCTTCTTTGTCTTCGAGACCACAGGACATCCGCACCAGTCCCGCCGGTATTCCGGCTGCCTCCAGCTGCTCATCTGTCATCTGGCGGTGTGTAGATGTCGCCGGATTCAGACAGCAGGTTCTTGCATCAGCCACATGTGTCTCGATGGCTGCCAGTTTCAAATGCTTCATAAATGTTTCTGCTGCTGCACGGCCGCCTTCCAGTTCAAAGGATACGACACCACAGCCACCCTTCGGCAGATATTTCTGTGCCAGTTCATAGTATTTGTCTCCCGGAAGTCCGCTGTATGTTACACTCACTACCTTTGGATGGTTTGCCAGAAATTCTGCCACAGCCTGTCCGTTTTCCACATGACGCGGCATACGCACATGCAGGGATTCCAGACCGAGATTCAGATAAAATGCATGCTGCGGAGACTGGATGCTTCCCAGGTCACGCATCAGCTGTGCCGTACATTTTGTGATAAACGCTCCAGCCTGTCCGAATTTTTCTGCATAAGTAATTCCATGATAAGATTCATCCGGTTTACAAAGTCCCGGGAATTTGTCCGCATGTGCCATCCAGTCAAAATTACCGGAATCTACGATGGCTCCACCTACTGCGGCACCGTGTCCGTCCATATATTTTGTCGTGGAATGGGTTACGATATCTGCCCCCCATTTAAACGGATTACAGTTTACCGGTGTCGGGAACGTATTATCCACGATCAGCGGCACTCCATGTGCATGTGCTGCTTTTGCAAATTTTTCGATATCCAGAACTGTCAGTGCCGGGTTTGCAATAGTCTCGCCAAATACAACTCTTGTATTATCCCGGAATGCTGCATTCAGTTCTTCTTCTGTGCAGTCCGGTGCTACGAATGTCGCTGTAATTCCCATTTTTTTCATTGTCACTTCAATCAGATTGAACGTTCCTCCATAAATAGCGGAAGACGCTACAATATGGCTGCCACACTCGCACACATTAAATAATGCGAAAAAGTTTGCTGCCTGTCCGGAAGATGTCAGCATTGCTGCGGTTCCACCTTCCATCTCTGCGATTTTTGCTGCTACCGTATCATTGGTCGGATTCTGCAGACGGGTGTAGAAATACCCGGAATCTTCCAGATCAAATAATCTGCCCATTGCCTCACTGGTTTCATAACGGAAGGTGGTGGACTGAATGATCGGAATCTGTCTCGGCTCACCGTTTCCCGGACGATATCCCCCCTGTACACAAGTTGTGTCTAATCTGTACTTACTCATTTTTTTGTTCTCCTTTTTCTATACTGTTTATTCGCTGCGTTTGTTCATCGTCAGGATCGGTACCAGATGATTGTATACCAAAAATGTAATGACCACGCTGATCATCGCCTTTACAAAAGTAAATGGCATATTGAAGACGATCAGACTTTGCAAAATACTTTTTACTCCCGGAAAGATTGCCTGATAAGCGGCCAGGATCGTGTCTGCCGGCATGAAGTTATAATATACCGGATAAACTACAAAATAGTTCGATACCACACTGACCAAAGCCATTAAAATGGCTCCCAGGACTGCCCCTCCACAGGCACTCTTTTTTGATTTCTTTTTCTTATATAATAATCCTGCCGGCAGGATAAATACTGCATTCAGAATAAAATTTGACAGTTCTCCGACTCCACCGGTAGATGTGACAGTCAGATGAAGCAGATTTTTGATCAGTGCGATGATAATACCACCTGCCGGGCCAACTGCGAGACTTCCGATCAGTGCCGGGAAATCAGACAGATCCATCTTGATAAATACCGGCATCAGCGGAACACTGAATTCCATAAACATCAGTAAATAGGCGATTGCAGACAATACGCCCACGATCGCCATTTTCGCAATATTTGATTTTGCCGGTTTATTTGCTTTTGTTTCCATAACTTATAAATCTCTTTTCTCTCTATCGTTTTTTCTTTTTGGACCGAATATGACTGATAAACACCAGCGCAGTAAAAATAATGGCGAGGAAATAACCAATTGCGCCCAATGCCGGAATTCCCAGCAGTTTCGGTTCCATATTTGTGGTGCATATAATACTGGAACTGATCAGCAATGCCATGATCAGAAATCCCATAACCAGACGCCGCACCAGTGCATTCAGCATCAGCGTCAGATCATCTGTGGCATGCAGATCCAGATTGATGCTGGTCTGCCCATGCATATAACTGCGCAGCAGATCGGAAATATAGGACGGGATCTTTATCCCCTTCTGCAATGCCTGCCACACTTCCTTCGCACCAATGTGCAGTTCCTCTTTCATATTAGAAGTGGAAAACCGGTTTCCTGACATTCGTGCTGCCGCCACCTGCACCACATTGATATCCGGGGCGATTTCTGCAATGACACCCTCTATGGTTGTCAATCCGCGTACAAGCATGGTCAGACTGTGAGGCATGGATACTCTGTTTTCTTTCATAATATCCATCAGATCCTGCATCAGCGTTCCCATATTCAGTCCGCCAAAATTTGCATTGCCATATTTGGTCAGCCAGTCTCCGATATCCGAATACAGCAGTTTCTGATCCGGCTTGTCATGAAAATCTCCCAGTGAAAGTACGGCTTCCACGATCAGACTCACATCATTTGTAGCCACTCCTTTGATCACTTTTCCTAACAACACCTGATCACGCTGGGAAAACCGCCCCATCATCCCCATGTCGATCCAGACAATTTTTCCGTCCCGGATACGCATGTTACCCGGATGTGGATCCGCATGGAAAAATCCGTCTTCCATTATCTGTTTCACATAGTTGTCTGCCATTTTAGATCCAATCTCATCCAGATCATAGCCCGCTTCCAGCAGTTTTTCTTTTTCATCTACTCCGATACCGTCAATATACTCCATCACCAGCACCTGGGTGGTCGTATATTCCCGATACAGCATCGGGCTTGTGACAAATGCCACATTTTTGTTCAGTCGCGCAAACTCTTCCATGTTCGCAGCTTCTGCCAGGAAGTTCATCTCATCCTGTGCTACTACCCACATTTCATCCAGCACCTGATTCATATCCACCAGACCGGCCATATTGATTGGCGGCATCAGTTTGACAGCCCGATGCAAAAATGCGATGTCCCGGGACATGGTCTCGTAAATGCCCTTACGTTGCACTTTTACTACTACTGTCTCACCGCTTTGCAACTTTGCTTTATGCACCTGTGCAATGGATGCCGAACCGATAGGAGTTTCCTGAATTTCTTCAAACACATCCTCCAGCTTCATACCGTAAGCATGCTCAATGACCTCACGGACTTCTGAAAATGGCATCGGTGTCACTTCCGATCTCAGACGCATAAATTCGTCACAGATTTTTTTCGGAAAAATATCAGAGCGCATGGACATAATCTGGCCCAGCTTAATATAAGTTGGGCCAAGATCCTCCAGGATAAGGCGCAGCTTTTCCGGCGTTACCCCCCTGGCAATTTGATGTTTGTGTATGACTGAAATTATTTCCCGTAAACGGGTTCCGTTTGATTCTTTTTCACTCATATTTTCCTATTATTTATTCCGGTAAAGCTGTCAAAAACACTCTCTACGCTTCGTCCGGTGCTTCCTCTTCATCATCCTGCGCTGCATCCGCAGCTTCTTTCTGGGCAATTGCTTCTTTCAGAGCTGCGATCTGCTCCGGGGACATTCCTTTTAATACATCAGCCGGATCTTTCTCTTCGTCTTTTTTGAATGTCTGTTTTACATTATGCTTTAACTCCTCATTGAGCACTTTTCCCTGCTCAACCGTCAGTTCGCCTTTTTTAACCAGATCATCCAGAATTTCTTTGGATTTTTCTGCAGTTGTAGCTGCTGCGCCAATACCTGCCAATAAGATTTTTTTCATGCTGTCACTAATTTTTTCCATAATGAAATTCTCCTTTCTGTCATACCTGCGGAACATCCCGCAACGTATCTTTTGATCCTAAAACAAAAGTATACACCAGATACTGTTATTTTGCACCTGTTTTATCTTATTTTTTTGTGATGGGTCAGCCCTGTTACTGTTCTCACGTAACACTGCAGCGTTACTTCTGCATCTCGTATCCATAATGTTCAAAATAAAATCCGAGTTTTGCATTGATCTTATCTCGCAGCCGCGGTGTCAGTTCAAATTTGTTCTTTTTGTAATTCTTCTGACTCTCCAGATATGCGTCAAAGTAAGGTTTTGCCTCCTCAAATCCGTCAATCCCCAGATGTTCATAGATCTGCTTTACATATCCCTTCGGATCCTTGCAGAAATCCTCATATTTGATATCGATATGATCCTGCGGCTGCATTTCTTCCAGTTCCCGGAATGCTTTCTTATAAATGCGTTCGAACAGATCAATCGTCACGTCTTCGATCACTTCATATGGTGCCGGATCATTCAGGCAGAACAGCCCCATCTCCTTGGTAAACATATTGATGGTGGACATGACAAACGTGTACGGATTTCGGTAAATATTGATGAATTTTGCACCCGGATAGCAGCGCTTCAGGGCACCGATCCTGCAGGTATTCTCCGTGCTTTTCAGTAAAAGCTGTCTGCCGCCATACAGATATGTGAACTTCTTCAGAATGTAATCATATGCTTTGCGCCATTCCTGCTGCCGCTTTTCATCCTGTTCATCAATAAAAGCTGTCTCAATGTATTTGACACCCTTGCCGCCATCCGGGAATACCAGCATATGGCTGATGGCCTGCGTAGAAATCGTTGCCTGGGCAAATACTTACTTCATCGGAAGATCAAGAGTATATTCCAGATTATCCATCGGGCGCGCTCCCTGCAGCAGTTTTTTCTGAGCTTTTGCGAGGATTCCTTTCATGAAAATACAATTGCTGAACGTCACGGTACGCACCGGATCAAACCATCCAAACTGTGGATCCCTGGTCAGCAGATTCTGTAAAAATGTCGTTCCGGAACGCCAGTAACCAACGATATATACCGGATCTTTTTTTATCTTTGTCCGCTTGATCGGAACATAAAACACCAGCCATTCCAGAAATGCGGGAATTGCCAGAATGGAAGAAACTGCTGTAATCAGCCGCACCTGGCCTTTATTTTCCTCTGTGATCGGATTGCTTCGCTTCAGGCGGATCCAGTTGTCCAACCGGCAGCCCATCAGATTGTGTGATAGATTGATCTTTTTTCCCATTGTATCTTGCACTTCCTTTTTCTAATAATCATATACAATGAAAAGAACACAGCCCTCGATATCTTCCATATAATGAAAACTCTGAAGTCCCGGACAGTATTTTGCGATTCCGTATTCTTCCACAAAAGAAATGTCATTTGTGATGACGGAAGTAACATTTCCGATATTACCCTCGGAGAAAAATCCCATTGGGAAACGCTTTATCCTGTCGCCGAAAGTCATACGCTCACGGGCGAATATCTCATATCCCACACCTGACTGGTTGATGTCTGTCAGGTAACGGAATAGCATTCTGAGGATAACGCCGGCAAAGATACCGGCAAGAGCAATGATAATCGTATTTTTACCAAAACTACCGTTTATTATGGTCATAAGCACATACAGCAGTATACAGATCGGAACATTCGATGCAAGGCTTTCAAAAAATGAAAGCACATAAGCACGGTTAAGTTTTTTGCGATATTCCCCCGAAAGCCCCATGATTCTCTTTATGAACTTAAACATTTTCAGCCCCCTCCTTTACGGCAATGTTCCAGCTGCCTGCTTCCAGGCTCATCTGCCACAGCCTGCGGTAAATACTGCTGTTTTCCATAAGCTCATCATGCGTGCCGTTTGCCGAGACTCTGCCGCTGTCAAGCACGACTATGTTATCGGCATCTGCGATCGTCCCGAGTCTGTGAGCTATCATAATGACTGTTCTGCCCTTTGTCAGTTCATTCAGAGCGTTTGTTATAAGCTCCTCATTTTCCGCATCGGTGTATGCAGTGGCCTCATCAAGGATAATTATAGGTGCATTTTTCAATATCGCTCTTGCAATGGTTATACGCTGACGCTCACCGCCAGAAAGCTTTCCGCCAAGAACGCCTACCTCCGTATCATAACCGTGAGGAAGTTTTGAAATGAAGTCGTGGCAGGCAGCAGCCTTTGCCGCTGCTGTCATTTCAGCCATGGTTGCGTCTTTTTTTCCCATGCGGAGATTATCAGCAATCGTACCTCTGAAAAGGAAATTATCCTGGGCAACATAGGCTGTCATACTCATACGCGTAACAAAAGTATATTCACGAATGTCACGTCCCCCTATGGTTATGCTTCCGTCGGAAACGTCCCAGTAATGAACAGCCAGTCTTGCTGCTGTAGATTTTCCGCTGCCCGATTCACCAACAAGAGCTGTCTTTTTTCCCTGCTCCGCTTTAAAGCTTACATTTTTAAGAACATCCCTGTCCTTATATGCAAATGTAACATTTTTAAATTCCACATCATAGCTTTCCGGCCGCTCGGAAATATTTCCCGAATGAACATCCTCTGCGCTGTAAAGAGCTTCCAGCTGCTTTACGGTGTAATCCACCTGCGGAAACATCGGAAAGAAATTTATCACTCTCGTAAGCGGTCCGCTCATACTGAGATCAAGCATAAGAACAAAGATCCATGTATTAAGATCAAGGCTGCCATTGTAATACAGGATTGCACCGACAGGCAGTGTAAGCAGAACCGTACAGGGCATTCCCGCATAAACCAGCGACATGGAACGCCAGCTCTCCCTGAACCAGTCAAGGGTAAACGTCTTATAATTCTCCACTGTATCGGAGTATTTTTTGAATGAGCTTGTGGTCTGGCCAAAGATCTTTATTACTTCCATTCCCGAAACATACTCAACAACAGCATTGTTGAGCTTTGCTCCTGCTTCATAATAAAACGGCATTTTCTTCATTCCTGATTTCATCATCATTCCCATTCCAATGATCCCGAATGGCAGCGATGCAAGCGAAAGCAGCCCCATTCTCCAGTCTGTCGCAAAGATCACCGCCAGCACAATAAACGGCATAATAAGATTGGGGATTCCCTCGGGAAGCATATGTGCAAGCATAAGTTCAATGCGTCCTATCTCTTCCACAAAGCTTTTCTTGTATTTTCCCGTTCCGCCGTCTGCAACCTCGCCCAATGGCTGATGCATAAGCTCGTCTGCAAGCTTCACACGCATATTGTAAAGTGTTCCGAAAGCTCCCTCGTGGGAAAGATTGAGCCCCTCTCCGTAAAGAATATACTTTACCGTAAAGCAAATCAATATAAGCACAGATGTCCTTACAACATCTGCCATTACAGCAGCTTCACTGATGTATTTCCCGATAAGACCGCTTATAAGAAAATACGGCACAACCCCTATGGGGACGCTTATCGAGAT
>ERZ856578.6615-NODE-6615-length-12909-cov-25.419264_pt1 | contig 12909 bp, 9 predicted proteins | sample MGYA00514384_ERZ856578 | MGnify/ENA primary metagenome ERZ856578 (study PRJEB29103, sample SAMN06111958) | human gut metagenome | biome: human gut; feature: ankylosing spondylitis patient; material: healthy_person | host: Homo sapiens | place: China:Hangzhou...
CTCAAGTTATCATTCCAGCATAGAGAGGTAACCACCATGAAGCAAATCACAAATAAGGAATACGAAGAGTGGCAGAAGTGCAAAGCGGAGGAGGCTGCGGAGAGAGCAGTCTGCTGAAATAATCGAGGTTCCAGGAAAAATTTATACCAGAACAGGCCGCGTCAGTTTGACGCGGCCTGTTTGACTTCTTCCTCCCGGCGGCGGAAGATTTTTGGAAAGCTGGAGAAAATGACGATTGCTGTGATGATGCCTGCAATGAGATCAGCGATACCCTCCGACAGGTACACGCCCTTGAAGCCGAGAAAATGCGTCAGCACAAAGCAGAGCGGAATCAGAATGACGACCTTCCGGTTCACCGCCAGCAGCAGCGCCTCCTTGGCCTGCCCAAGCCCGACGTTGACGTTTTGCAGCGTCATCTGCACGAAAAACATGATGGAACCCATCAGGAACATCGGCGTATAGCGCTTGACGATCTGCGTGACGGCCTCGCTTGCGGAAAATAGCCTTGCGTATACTACCGGGAACGCCATCGAGACGGACCAGATGCAGACCGCGTAGATAAACGCGATGATCGTCACATATTTGATCCCCTGTTTCAGGCGTGCGGAGTCTGCCTTTCCGTAATTATAGCTCACGAACGGCTGCATACCGTTTCCAAGACCGTTCAGGGGCAGGGAAATAAGCTGCAGCGCGCTCAGCATGACGGTCAACGCGGCGGTATAGTCCTTGTTGCCGCCGGTCGCGCGGTTCAGATTGATGTTGAAGACGATCTGGATGGCGCATTCCGTCAGCGTCATGATGAACGGCGTAAAGCCCAGCGAAAGAATGCTGAAAATGCGCCCCGGCGACAGGCCCAGCAGGCTTGCCTGAAAGCGGAACAGGCTCTTCCGGGAGAAGAAAAAGCAGACGATCCAAATGCACGAGCAAAGCTGAGAGAGGATCGTTGCGAGGCTTGACCCCTGGACACCCATTTTGAAGGTGAAGATGAACAGCGGGTCGAGCGCGATGTTGATAAGCGCGCCCAGCAGCACCGAGCTCATTGCAAGCCACGAATAGCCCTGCGTCAGAATAAACGGGTTGAGTCCCTGCGCCAGCATGACGAAAATCGTGCCGCAGGCATAGATTTTAAGATAGGAAACGGCGAACTCCACCGCACTTTCCGGGCATCCAAACAGCAGTACGATCTGCCGCGCAAAGCAGAACGCCACTGCGCCGATCACAACGCCAAGCAGGACCAGCAGGCAGAACGCAGTGTGAAAGATCCGGTTCGCCTCATCCACCTTTCCCTCGCCGAGCTTTATGCCCGCCCGCGGCGCGCCGCCAAGCCCGACCAGATTCGCAAATGCCTGCATGATCAGCGTGATGGGAAGTACGATCCCAAGCGCGGCCAGCGCGTCCATGCCGGAGCCTTCGATCCGCGCGACGTACATTCTGTCGACGATATTATATAAAAATGTAATGAGCTGCGCAATGACAGCCGGAATGGTGAGTTTGAATACGAGCGGCAGGATTTTTCCCTCTGCCAGCTCGGCGGTCATATCCTGTTTTTCTCTGTTTGCCATGCCTGTTCCTGTCCTGTTTTGTTTTCAAACAGTTACACTATAGCAGACGAGCGCCCAAAAATCCACCGTCAAAAAACGCGCATCCTGCCGTTTCTGCGGCTGCGCGTCGGGCCTGCCGCAAACGCGGCAGGCCCGATTCGGTTATTCTGACCAGTAAAGCCCGGCAGCTTCGGCTGCGGGAGCGGCTGCAAGCAGCATATTTGCCGCCTCACGCCGCGTCAGCGGCGCCTCATAATCCGAGGCAGCAAGCGGGATGCCTGCGTTTGAGAGCGCGCTGACCGCACTCTGCGCCCAGGCAGGAATGGCGGAAGCCTCATCCGGCGCAAAGACAGCGGCATCGCCCGGCAGGCGCAGGATCTTTTGGAGCATGACGGCTGCCTCGGCGCGGCTCAGATCCTCCTCCGGGCGGAAAACCAGCCCCTCCTCGGTCGGCGTCCCGGAGATCATGCCGGACTGATAGGCCGCGGCCAGATACGGCTGCTGCCAGAGGGGTGTTTCCAGTTCATCCGCGAAGCCGGTCGAGATCGTCCCGTCCGACTGCTCAAGTCCGGCCAGCTTCATGCAGGCGATCAGAAACTCGCTGCGGCTGACAGGGCAGTCCGGCTCAAAGCAGAGGTTCCCGGCAATGACTCTGCCGGTGTAAAGCCCCTTGTCCTTGAGCCACATGGCGGCGAACGCATCCCGGTCGCCGGACATATCCTGATACGTTGCCTTATCCGCGGGCTTCAGAATGCGGATCTTGACGCAGGCCTCATTCGAGACGTTCCCGGCCGGATCGGTCGCAGTAAAAACGAACGAATCCTTGCCGACCTTGTTTTTATCCGGCGTATAGGTGAAGCTGCCGTCCGTATGCAGCTCGACCGTGCCGCGCTTTGGTTCCTTGACAAGCTGATACGTCAGCTCCTGATCCTCCTGATCTGTGGCTGAAAGCGTGCCGGTGTTCGCAATGTTCTTATACGTTTCCAGAGTTCCGTCCTCGCAGACCGGCGCGGTATTCGTGCCGGAGAGAATGCGCAGGGATACCGTGACGGCGTCGCCGAGCGTCCCGTCTTCGATCGGGCAGTAGACCAGCTCACAGTCGGCGTTTCCAAGGCAGACCGGGCGCAGCTTCATCTTTTCCAGTGCTGCCGCAGGCAGAATATCGCCCCGGCGGATCACGCGGCTGCCGATGCAAAGCTCTGCCTGATACGCGGGAGGGACGGAGGAAATGTAGACGCCCTCCAATCCGTCGGAATCAGAAAAGTCTGCGGCGGTAAACCTGTATTCCGAGGTATAATCGACGGCGATCTCAGCGGCCAGAGCAGGCACGCAGAGCATGACTAGAACCAGCGCTGCGGCAAGCGCGGCGCGAAGCGGGCAGGTACGGTGTTTCAAAGGGAAAACCTCCTTTTTGATGTTACGGAGGTAGTTTCTGCGCCCGGCGGGAAAATATGCAAGCGAAGCTGAAAAAATCCCTCCGACCGGGTCGGAGGGATAAATTGTGGGGAATTCAGGAATAAAATGCGTCGATTGCGGCGATAAGCTCCTTCAAAACCTCCTGCAGGGGCTTTCCCTTGATCTGTGCACCGGCTGTCGCGCCATTTCCGCCGCCGTTGCCGAGCGTTTCCAGAACCGCCTGCACATTGCACGAGCCGATGGAGCGTGCGCTGATGATGATCTGTCCGTCGTCCGGGAAGAGAACGAAGGAGGTGGTAATGCCGGAAACGTTGATCAATTCATCCGCGGCCTGAGACGCGATCACGCGGGTGAGCTTTTCGTCTACGCAGGCAATGGCGATCTCATTCCGGTACAGCCGCGCCGCCTGGATAACGCGATAGCGCAGAAGCGTATCGTCCAGATCTGTCTGAAACAGCTTTTTGACCTCGACCGGGTCCGCGCCGGCCTTACGCAGATATGCCGCCGATTCGAACGTGCGCGGGCTTGTCCGGATGGAGAAATTTTTCGTATCCAATACGATACCGGACAGAAGCGCCTGCGCCTCGATCGGCTTCAGATCGCGCTGATTGACCGCATACTGCAGAAGCTCCGTCACCAGCTCGGAAGCAGAGGAAGCAGACGGCTCGTGCAGCTTGACAACAGTCTGGCTGATAGAATCCGCAGCATTGCGATGGTGATCGATCAGAACGACGCGGGAGATCGCTTCCAGCAGCGGCCTGCTCTCGACCTGACCGGGCCGGTTCGTGTCGACTACGATGAGAAGACTGCGGTTGTCCGCCTCGACCAGCGCGTCCTGCCCGGAAATAAACAGATCGGCATAGTCCGGAATGGCCCTGAGCTCCGCAATCAGGCTCTGGCAGGCGTTCTTTTGAAGGTCAATTACGATTTTTGCCCGGCAGCCCTTGATACGGCACAGGCAGAGAAGACCAACGGCTGCGCCGAGCGCGTCGAGATCCGCCATACGGTGCCCCATAATATATACGGTGCTGGACTGGCTGATCAGCTCTGACAGGGAGCTTGCGATCAGACGGGAGCGGATGCGGGTGCGGCGGTCCGTCTCCTTGACTCTGCTGCCGTAGAAGGTAAAATTGAACCGGTCCTTGATAACGGCCTGATCACCGCCTCGGGAGAGTGACATTTCGATTGCAAGCGAGGCAAACTGGTAATTTTCCGCGAAGCTCCCGCCGTCCTTGCCGATGCCGAGCGAGATGGTCGCCGACATCCCGCCGGTTGACGTGATGTGCCGTACATCCTCCAGAAGCGTTGAAAAACGGCTCTCCTGAAGCCGGGGCAGATCCTTGCTTTCAAAGATCACCAGATAGCGGTTGCGCTCGATTTTCCGGCACAGCGCCTCCAGCCCCGTCGTCCAGTTCGCCACAACGTCGTTGAGCTGCGCGTCAAGCGTGGAGATGGCGGAATCGGAAAGATTGGTGGTCAGCTCATCGTAGTTATCAATGAGAACGATCGACACAACCGGACGCGTCCGCATGAATTCATCGCGGATGTTGAACATCTCCGTCATGTCGGCGAAGTAGATCGTCGCGAGCTGCACGGTCGTCGTGCTGTCCTCAGAGCGGACGAAGTTGCCGTAGATGCGATAGCGCCGGTCACCGATGTTCCGGTCGCCGGACATCTCGGAATGGCCTTCGCTCAGCCACTTGTTGGAGAAATCCGGGATCACGGCTTCGAGCTTCTGATAGCTGGCCGTGTCGGAGAGGCCGGTGATAGCAAAGAAGCTGGGGTTTCCCCAGATGATCTCGTTGTCGGGCAGCCGGATGACTGCCATTGGGAACGCGGACCCGGCATGAACGGAAATACCGGCAGAATCGGTCGCCTTCTGCACATAGCTCATAAGCTCACGCTTGCGCCTGGAGAGCTGGGCACGGCTGATAATAAAAACGATCACCGTGGCAAGAAGCGCACCGCCCGCCAGATAATACTGCCGCAGCACGGCAGCTGAGGCGGCGAAGAGCAGCATGACCACAAAATACCAGATCGTATTGGGGTTGAGCAGACGCCAGACAGGTTTTTTCAAATACTGTCGCCTCCATTTCGCAATGAACAAATTTATATATATTATATCAGATATGTCCGTAAAATCAACAGAAATCGCGGCTTTTCGTGCGGCTCGAAAAGCCGTGTCTCCGGAAATACTTCCAGAAAAGATAGAAAAAAGGTATACTTTTTGAAAAAAGTGTGATATACTTAATCAGAATTGCCTCACGGGAGGCTTTCTTTTGGGATTATGCGCCGCCTCGGACGGCGCAGCAAATAGATCAACTGCATATTCATATGGAGCGCAGGCAGCGGCGAAGCAGACCGGGGCGAGACGGGGCTCAGGACACTTCCCTGTATGCGCCTGTTCTCCTGCGTCTTTTTTGCATTTGTTCCGCGCGTGATCCGTTTGCCAGAACGGCGCTGCGCAGCCTAATCCATACCTATTTTTTTAAGAAAAGAGTGAAATCATTTGGCAGAAAAATTAAAAATCATCCCGCTTGGCGGTCTGAATGAGATCGGCAAGAATATGACCGTGCTTGAATACGGCAAGGATATCATCATCGTTGACTGCGGTCTCGGCTTCCCGGACGATGAGATGTATGGCGTTGATCTGGTCATTGCCGATATGACCTATCTTGTCAAAAACAAGGACAGAATACGCGGTATGTTTCTGACGCATGGCCACGAAGACCATATCGGCGGCATTCCCTACGCCATGGAGCAGTTCAGATGCCCCATCCACGCCACACGCCTGACCGCCGGCATCGTCCAGCTGAAGCTGGAGGAGCATCAGCTCCAGAATGCGGTGCATCTGTTTACGCATGAGGCAGGGGAGAAGGTCAAGGCCGGCTGCTTTACGGTGGAATTCATCCATGTGAACCATTCCATCGCCGACGCGGTCGCCTTTGCCATCAAAACCCCGGTCGGCACCGTCGTCATGACGGGCGACTTCAAAATTGACGCCACAGCAGAGGACGGCATGATCGATCTTGCGCGCTTCGGCGCTCTGGGCAAGGAGGGCGTGCTGGCGCTGCTGTGCGATTCGACAAACGTGGAGCGGCAGGGCTATACGCCGTCCGAGCGTACGGTCGCGGGCAGCTTCGAGCGGCAATTTACCGGCTGCAATAAGCGCATCATTGTCACGACCTTTGCCTCCAACGCCTTCCGCCTGCAAAGCCTCATTACGGTCGCGAAGAAATTCGGCCGCAAGGTCGCGGTCACGGGCCGCAGCATGGAGAATATCCTGAAGGTATCCACAGAGCTTGGCTATCTGAAGATCCCTGCGGGCACGCTCGTCGATATCAATCAGATCAAGCAGATCCCGAACAACAAGCTTGTGATCGTCTCGACCGGCTCACAGGGCGAAAATATGTCCGCGCTCTACCGTATGGCGTTCTCTGGCCACCGTCAGGTTGAGATCACAGCGTCTGACCGTGTAATTATCTCCGCGTCCGCCATCCCCGGAAACGAAAAATCCATCGGCAAGATCATCAACGAGCTCTACCGCAAGGGTGCAGAGGTCATCTATGACAAGCTTGAGGGCCTGCACGTCTCCGGCCACGCATGCCAGGAGGAACTGAAGATCATCCACGGATTGCTCAAGCCCAGATTCTTTATTCCCGTCCACGGCGAGCAGCGCCATCTGCAGGCACATTCGCGTCTGGCCCAGACTATGGGCATGGATCCCAAGAATATTTTTATCTCCGATATCGGCAAGGTGCTTGAGCTTACAAAGGCCACCTGCAAGTGGGGCGGCACCGTTCCGTCCGGCAGGATTCTGGTCGACGGCACCGGCGTCGGCGACGTCGGAAGCGTCGTTCTGCGCGACCGGAAGCATCTGGCGCAGGACGGTATGCTCGTCGTGGTCGTCAACATTTCCAGCGAGGACGGCAGCGTCATCACCGGCCCGGACATCATTACAAGAGGCTTCGTCTACGTGAAGGAGTCGGAGAACCTGATGGAAGAGCTGCGTGTGATCGCCGCGCACGCCATCGACCGGTGCAGCCAGAATGGCCGCAGCGATTGGAGTGTGCTGAAAGCCAACATCAAAAACGACCTGTCCGGGTATCTGTTCAAGACAACAAAGCGCAATCCGATGATCCTGCCGGTCATTATGGAGATCTGAGGACGCCGGACTCGCGATTTTTTCTGAAACACAAGAAAAAACAGAAAAAAAGTCAAATCAGGCATTGTCAAAACGATAAAGTTGGGGTTATAATAACACAGTTGCGCGAGTGCGCGGCAATGTTACCAGATGAATGAGGATGAGCGAAAGAATGGCAAACACAAAGAACCCGAAGCCCTCGACTGAGGACGCAATGGCAACGGTTTCCGCGCTGATCGCAAAGGCAAAGCGCGAAGGAAGCATTCAGTCGAGCGAGCTGACTGCCGAGCTGGAAAAGCTGGATCTGCCGGTCGAGAAGATCGAGCATATTTACGATACCTTTGATGCGATGGGCATCCAGATCGTCAGCCCTGAGCTGGAGCTGGACGTCTCTGACGATCTTGGTATGGACATGGACGAGGTTCCCGACAACGACGAGGAAGAGCTTGTAGACCCGCTGGAGCTTGCTGCAGAATACAATCTGGATGACCCGGTGCGTATGTACCTCAAGGAGATCGGTCAGGTCAAGCTGCTGACTGCCGAGGAGGAAATCGAGCTGGCCAAGCGCGTCTCCGAGGGCGATAAAAAGGCCAAGGACCGCTTGACTGAGGCCAATCTGCGCCTTGTCGTGTCGATCGCAAAAAAATACTCCGGCAGAGGTCTGCACATTCTGGACCTGATCCAGGAGGGCAACACGGGCCTGATCCGTGCGGTCGATAAGTTCGACTATACAAAGGGAAACAAATTCTCTACATATGCAACGTGGTGGATCCGGCAGGCCATTACCCGCGCCATTGCCGATCAGGCGCGCACCATCCGCGTCCCGGTGCATATGGTCGAGGTCATCAACAAGGCGACCCGCTGCAACCGCAAGCTCGTACAGGAGCTGGGCCGTGAGCCGACGCTGGAGGAGATCGCCGCAGAGCTGAACCTCCCGATTGAAAAAATCATCGAAGCCAACCGCACCGCAGCCGATACGCTCTCTCTCGATATGCCCGTCGGCGATGAAGAGGATACGACCATCGGCTCCTTTGTCGAGGACGATAATACCCCCGGTCCCGTCGATGCAACATCCAACGCCATGCTCTCTGAGGCGCTGACCGAGATTCTCGGCACACTGACCGAGCGTGAGGCGGACGTGCTGCGTATGCGCTTCGGTATGTACGACGGCCGCACGCACACGCTTGAGGAGGTCGGTCAGATCTTCGGTGTTACGCGTGAGCGCATCCGTCAGATCGAAAACAAGGCCATCCGCAAGCTGCGCCACCCGTCCCGCGCAAAAAAGATCAAGGATTTCTATTGCTGATATCCCCAAACGCCCTTGCAGAATACTGCGAGGGCGTTTTTGCTCCATTTCTGCAACCAACGCGCGCAAATTCCGTCTTAGATAGTATCAGGAAGAATCAGGAGGGAAATTCCATGCGAACAGTACGAAGCACGATAGCTCTGCTCCTTGCGTTTCTTTTGACTGCCGCGCTCTGCGGCTGTGCTGCTTCTCCATCAGGCGGGCAGCTTTCCAGTACCCCCGGCAGCGGCCCTGCCAAACCGGTCGACGCAGCGGATTTCATGTCCTACGCAGGCCCGGTTTTCCCGCTGACGCCGGCGCAGGCGGAGCCTGCGCTTTCCGCCGACCGGGAGGTATTGCTCGACTGCGCGCCCTATGCCGAAGAGAATGCCGCCGCGATCACTGTGGCAGATCGGTACTCGATCCGCAATGATTCCGGCGAAGACTGCACCGTGACGGTGCTCTACCCCTTCGTTTCCAGCCTCAGTGACCTCGATTCGCTCCGACCGTCGCTTACGGCAGATGGAGCTGCCGTGCGGAGCACGCTCTATCCCGGTGCGTTCCCCGGCTGGTTTGGTCCGGCCAGTGCTGAACCGGAGCTTGCGGAGGAACGCTGGAACATTCGACACGCGGAAAGCTGGACGGAGTACCAAACGCTGCTGACCGGCAGCTATCAGGCTGACGCGCTCGCGCCGAAAACACTGCCGGAGCAGACCATCTATGTCTATTCCTTTACCGCATCCGGCGAGACGACGGCAAACGCGGCGACCCTTGCGATCACAGTCGACGCAGACCCGGAAAAAACAACGATCCTGACCTACGGGATCAACGGTTATGGACAGGACGAAGCGACAGGCCAGCCGCAGTACAGCTATTTTACAAACGAACACAGGCAGTCATTGCATCTGCTTGCCGTGCTTGGGCAGGATCTGACCGGCTGCGCCATGCAGGGCTATACGGACGGCAGCTGCGAACAGGGGAAGGAGCTGGATACGCTCGAAGGAACCGTGACGCGCACGGAACTGCCCCTTGCAGAGCTTCTGCGGCAGATCGCAGCCGCGCAGCTCGGCGCGGACGCCTCTGCCGACGAGGTAAAACGGCTTGCAGCAGCCGCCGCGGAGCTTTTGACGCAGTACGGCGTCTGCTCCGCCACACCCGCCGAGCGTTACAGTGAGGGCCAGCTGGACGATCTGCTCCAGGACGCGGAAACCGTTCAGCGTGTCTGCTATGCCGCAGCGGAGATCACCATCCCGGCAGGCGGCACGGTCTGCGTTGAAGCTGTTTTCCGCAAACCGCACAGCTTCGATTTCTTTGGATTTTATAATGAATTAGTTGACGGTTATGGAATTATGACAACCGGAAGCGCTTTGACACTGCAAAACCAGACCGCGCGTCTGGATACGCACGGTCTGGTTGCGATCTATGGGCAAAATTTTGAGTTTGACGGACAGGGGAACGCTGTTCCGCTGTCCGCGCAGACGGAATATTACTATCTCAATCTGACAGCCGGTTCCGAGCCATCATAACCGCACAACCGGCTTAATGAGATCGCGCGGCTTGTCCTTCATGAGCCGGAGCGCCTGCGGCAGCGCGTCCCAGCCGTCATAAACGTGCGTGATCAGCGGCTTTACATCGAGCCGCCCGTTTGTCATGAGCGCGGCCAGCTTTTCCATCCGCAGCCGTCCGCCCGGCATGAGACCGCCGTTTATTTGCTTGTGGCCCATCCCGACGCCCCACTCCGCACGCGGCAGGCGCACATATTCTCCGCTGCCGAGATAATTGACATTTCCGATGTTTCCGCCCGGCTTCAGAGCCTTTATGACCGGAATGAACGTATCCGCATCGCCGCCCGCAATGATTGCGCAGTCGACGCCCTTGCCGCCTGTCAGTTCCAGAACCTGCTCGTCAATGGGGCCGTCTTTGTAGCTGATAAAATCGGAAGCGCCATATTGCCGCGCTGCTTCTACGCAGACGGGCCGTGTTCCGACCGCAAGGATTCTGGCCGCGCCCCGAAGGGCTGCGCCCGCCACAGACATTAGTCCGACCGGGCCGATACCGACCACAAGCACTGTATCGCCGAACTGCACGTCCGCCAGCTCCGCGCCGTGAAAGCCGGTCGGCACCATATCCGAAAGCATGCAGGCTTCCAGAATATCCATACCCTCCGGCAGATGCGCCAGATTTCCGTCGGCGTCGTTTACATGGAAATACTCTGCAAACACGCCGTCTTTGATATTTGAAAACTTCCATCCGGCCAGCATTCCGCCGGAGTGCATCGCATAGCCCGCCTGTGCCTCCAATGAACTCCAATCCGGCGTGATGGCCGGAACAAGCACCCGGTCGCCTGGCTGAAAGTCCTTTACCAGCGCGCCGGTCTCCACAACCTCCGCGCAGCATTCATGCCCCAGGATCAGGTCGTGCCGGTCGCCGACTGCGCCCTCCCAGACCGTATGCACGTCCGACGTGCAGACTGCCGCCGCAAGCGGACGGCAGACCGCGTCCAACGGCCCACATACCGGACGGGGCTTTTCCACCCAGCCGACCTCGCCGATCCTCAGCATTGCAAATCCCTTCATGCGTATCCCCGCTTTCCAATATTAAGTCGGGATAGTATGTGAGAAAAAAACATCTGCTATGCAAAAGCAGCGGCCTCCGGTTCGGAAGCCGCTGCTTTTGATATCAGGCCATTTTTTCCTTCAGATGGGACAGGCGTTCAAGCGCCTCATAGAGCGTCTCGTCCTTCTTGGCAAAGTGGACGCGGACGATGTGATTGATGTTCTCATTGAAGAACGACGTGCCGGGAACGCAGGCCACGCCGACCTTTTCCGCCATTTCCAGGCAGAAATCCACGTCGGATTCGCCCTTGCGCATATATGGGCCGATATCAGCCAGTACGAAATACGCGCCCTGCGGGTCGGTAAACGGAATGCCGATCTGCTTTAAGCCGTCGGTGAACAGCTTTTTCATGTGCGCATAATGCGCGCCGAACTCCTGATAATAGCTGTCCGGCATATCGAGGCCCACAACGGCGGCTTCCATCAGCGGAGACGGCGCACCGACGGTATTGAAGTCGTGGTACTGCTTGATGCGGTCCATGATGGGCTGCGGCGCGATAGCGTAGCCGAGCCGCCAGCCGGTGATGGAATACGTCTTGGACAGGCTTGAGCAGCTGACCGTCCGCTCCCACATCCCGGGCAGGCTGTTCATGTAGATATGCTTGTGGCCGTCATAGACGATATGCTCATAGACCTCGTCCATAATGGCAAACGCGTCATACTTGATGCACAGCTCGGAAATGAGCTTCAGCTCGTCATAGGTGAAGACCTTGCCGGACGGGTTCGATGGGTTGCAGATCAGAATGGCCTTCGCACCCTGCTTGAACGCGTCTTCCAGCACATTTGCGTCGAAATTGAACTCCGGCGGTACCAGCGGAACGAAAACCGGCTCACAGTCAGCCATGATGGCCTGCGCGCGGTAATTCTCAAAATACGGGGAGAACATGATGATCTTGTCGCCGGGGTTCGTCAGGGCAAAGATCGTGTCGACCATGGCCTCGGTCGAGCCGATGGTCACGACCATATCCGTTTCCGGGTCAAGCGTGCGTCCCATGAAGCGCCCAGCCTTACGCGCCAGCGCCTGCCGGAAGTTCGGCGCGCCCATCGTGATGGGGTACTGGTGCGGGCCAAGTGCGCTGACCTCGGCCAGACGGTCGGTAAGCGCCTTGGGCGGGTCAAAATCGGGGAAGCCCTGCGCCAGATTGATCGCGCCGCACGCAAGACTCACACGCGTCATGCGGCGAATGACGGAGTCGGTGAATAATTTGTTTTTTCTGCTCATTTCCTGCATCGTTTATTCCTGCCTTTCCTGATCTGATGAAACAATGCCGAGCTCTGCCGCACCGGCAAGCTGCATTCCGTTCGTGTGCAGCAGCGACGAGACTTCTGCCGGATCTGCAACACGGAGGATCATATAGGCCATCCCGTTCGGCTGGCCGAAAATCGAATACATATATTGGACGTCGATCTGCCTTTCTGCCAGAAGCTGCAGCAGGCGGCTCAGCCCGCCCGGCTCATCCGGCACGCCGACGGCGACGACCTCGCTGGCCGAGAAGATAAATCCGTTCTCGCGCAGTACGCGGCACGCCTCCGGCTCGTGGCTGGCAATGAGGCGCAGCACGCCGTAATCGCTCGTCTCGGCAATATTAATCGCGCGTAGATCGATATTGTTTTTTGCAAGCAGCGCCGTGATCTCAGCCAGCTGCCCGGCCCGGTTTTCCAAAAATACGGAAATCTGATGAATCGCCATAGCCTTTTCCTCCTTAGATCCTGCGCTTGTCGATGACGTGGATGGCCTTGCCCTCACTGCGGGCGATGGATTTCGGGGAAACAAGATGCACCTGTGCGAAAATGCCGAGCATTGCCTTGAGCGCGGCGACAAGGCTCTTTTCACGCTGCGTGATCTCGGCCAGAGAGTCAGAGAAGTGCTCCGGCGTCATCTCGACGAGCACATCGAGCGTGTCGGAG
>ERZ856578.6630-NODE-6630-length-12889-cov-4.244849_pt1 | contig 12889 bp, 10 predicted proteins | sample MGYA00514384_ERZ856578 | MGnify/ENA primary metagenome ERZ856578 (study PRJEB29103, sample SAMN06111958) | human gut metagenome | biome: human gut; feature: ankylosing spondylitis patient; material: healthy_person | host: Homo sapiens | place: China:Hangzhou...
CGGAAGCTAAGGCCTGGTCGCGGCGATGGTACTGCACTCGAGAGGGTGTGGGAGAGTAGCACGCCGCCGCATTCAACGTTGGGGGTTCCCGTCGAGCGTGACGCTCCGGGAACCCCCTTTTTTGTTTGTCTTTTGGTTCGTGTTTCCCGCGACGCGCGGGAGGCTCCCAATCCACAGCATTCAACTTAATAATATGAAGATCCTTGGTAGAGCGCTCCGCTCCCAAGGATCTTTTTGTATTTCTGGGCAAATAATCGTCATTCCAGCAAACTGCCCGGCATAACGGAATGGTGGCTCAGCAAAGCCGGGCCAAGAAAGGGAAGGTCGGGAACGGCCGCAAATCCATGTCACAGTCCATTGCGCGAAACAATAACACGGCAACGCAAGATGACGAGAACATCTCCATCAATCTTATTCTTGCCATTCTGTCAACTGGAATCATGGCCTTCATTGGCATCCTTACGGAAACCCTCACCAACGTGCTTTTCCCTGGATTAATGGCGGAATTCCACGTCGACACGTCCACTGTTCAATGGCTGAGACCGGCTATCTGCTTACGGTAGCGCTTGTCACGCCGCTCTCAAGCTATTTCAAGCGCAAACTGAAGTTGCGTACCATCTTCCTTACCGCAATCGTGCTCTGCATCACCGGCTGCCTGATGGCAGCTTGCACGTTGAACTTTCCTATGCTGATGACCGCGCGAATACTACAGGGAGCGGGCACGGGAATCGCGCTTCCGTTGATGTTCAATATCATTCTTGAACAGTCTCCGAAAAGCAAAATCAGCATGCTGATGGGCGTTGGAGGCATGGTGGTGGCCGTGGCGCCGGCACTCGGACCGACTGTGGGCGGTCTTGTCGGCACGTTCATGCCGTGGCGTTGGATTTTCGTGATTCTGCTGCCGTTCCTGTTTGTTTCGCTGGTGTGCGGCCCTAAAACGATTCATCAGGTCACCCCTACCGAAGAGGCGCATATCAATCCGCTGCATGTGCTTTGCCTAGCAGTCGGATTCGTCTGTTTCGTGTTTGCGCTCGACCGTGGCGGATCCGCCGTTACCGCAGTGAGTAATGGGGATACTTCCGCGACTACGCAATGGTGATTGCAGTGGTTCTGCTGCTGATTGCCATGGCCGCTTTGCTAGTGTTCGCTTGGGTGTCGCATCGTGCGTTCTCGCCGCTGGTTCGTCTGACCGTGTTGCGGAGTGTGAAATTCCGTTGGCATTTGCTTGCGTATGTGCTGCTGCAGTTTGTGACGATCGGTTACGGCTATATGATTCCGAACGCTTCGCAACTGGGATTCGGCGCGTCTGTGCTTGCTGCAGGCGTGGTGTTGCTGCCTGGCGCGTTGCTGGGAGCGGCTAGTGCTCCGGTTTCGGGATCGCTGCTTGATAAGTTCGGTTCGGTCCGCCCGATGTTCACTGCCATGCTCGCCGACCTGCTGGGAACCGTGTTGATGGCCGCGTTTATTGGCGCAGGATCGTCGATGGTCATGTTCGACTTGTGGTATTTCGTGTATATGCTCGGTTTTTCCATGTGCTTCGCCAATACGATGACATGCGGTATGGCCGTGCTGCCGCCTGAACTGAAAGCAGACGGCAATGCGTTGTTCAACACGTTCCAGCAGCTTTCCGGCGCGGTTGCGACCACGGTCATGGCCGTGTTCCTGGGCGTTGCGCAGGCTGGACACGGTTCGGCCGGAGATGTCGAATTCGTGACTGCCACCCAATCGGGCGCGCACTGGGGGTTTGTGTTCCTTGCAGTGGTGATGGCGTGCGCCATGCTCGCCGACCTGCGTGCCTTCGCGTCCAAACGATAGCTGCTGTGCTCACGGTACGTGAGTTCGTGTCCGGATCCCTCCACTCGCTGGAAGAATCTGGACAATTCGGGGGTGTATGTGCGGGCAGATTCCTCCAGTGGGTGGGAGAATCCGGATGCTGGGAAGCATACCAACGTACCAATTCCTCCAGTGGGTGGAGGTTTCAGGACGTTTAAAGGCCGGTGCGCGGGTGTTTTCCTCCAGTGGGTGGAGGTTTTCGGACTGTAGAAGGCCTATGGGCGTACTGATTGTTCCAGCCACTGGAGGAATTCGGACTGTGAGAGTCTTGGCAGCGGGCTGATTCCTCCAGTGAGTGGGCGATCTGGGACGCTGAGAGGTGCGTTGGCGGGTGAATTGTCCCAGAGGGTGGAGAATTCGGTGCGCGGGGAAGTCCTCACGTGTACGGATTCCTCCAGTGAGTGGGCGATCTGGGACGCTGCGACACGCCGATTTGGGGTTTGAAAGAAACTGTTGTATTCTAATCAAGTTGCGTTTCGCGGATAGACACTGTGAGACGTTGCATAATTGGAGAATTCGCCTAGTGGTCTATGGCGCACGCTTGGAAAGCGTGTTGGTGTAACAGCCTCACGAGTTCGAATCTCGTATTCTCCGCCAGTAGGGCTTCCGGATGATTTCGGAAGCCTTTTTTTATGCCAAAACGGCGGGTTTTCAATAGCTCGCTGGCGTGGCTCGCTGCGGCACGTGCAACGGAAAAGTTGCGAAACAGTGGGGGAGTTGCGCATATCGCTGATTTCGTTCGTAACGGTATGCTACCTTGCGTTACGCTCGGAACGATGACCGTTGCCAGTGGAGAGATTACCGGCAGAGATTGCTTGAAGAGAGGGAGGGCAGCGATGGCTGAGTTCGACGATGAGCTAGATATGCAGCGTGAACTCGATACCCGCGATTCCCTGGCTTCGATGGCCCACTACCATGTGTCATCGCCGGGTGCCGTTACCACGCAGGTGTTGCCGCCAAGCTTCATTCCCACTGCGACCGGCCGCATTCGCCCTGTGACGGGCACGATTCCCGCAATACAGTCGGATGCTCAGGAAAAACAGGCACAGATTGGCCGTTCCGTTCGATCCATACGTTCGTTGGCTGCCGGCTCGCTTCGTAAATCGCAAGATTTCGATGCAGACGGTAGTACCGACGGCAACGGCAATAGCGGCTCCATAACGCCCCGCATAGCGTCCAGCGCCCCGCACTACGTCGATTGATCGTCGATTTTGACCGTCGACATTGCTTTCGACTTAAGTTCGATGAAACAGGCCTGATTCTAACCTAATTACAGTCCGCTTTATCGATTAGTCGTCGCAGCCGGATAATGCCCGATTATCAATCTGCCGTATTACTCAACAACAGCAATAAACGGACTTGCAGGCAATCCGAGATCGTTATACAGCAGACTGGAAATAACCGGATTTCCACTCCACCAGTAACGCACTTGAGTTACCGCGTTGCAATTCGAGCTTCCATCGGCGGCACTCAGCACAATCTGATCACCCTTAATCGTTGCCGTTGCCGAAACCCACTTTCCGGAATCGTCGGCAATTTCAAAACCTTGCAATGGCGTGGAAGTCGGCGTTGCAACGTTGGAAATACCATTCAAAGGAGTCGCGTCCGGATTCGCATCATAATCGGGCACGGTCGCGCTCGCAGTCTTCGAATAATTGGGCTTTTCCGCCTGCAAACCGGTTGCGGTGCCGTTCTGGAACGACAATACGATCGTGCCATCGGAAGCATGCTTCGCATGCGCGATAAGCGGCCCGTTGGGAATGGTCTTGCCTTCCGACATCGCCAGATATTGCGCTGCCATGCGCGCGCCGAGAATATCTTTGCCAAGCGGATGTATCAACGTTGAAGTGCCCTTGTCCGTATCCAGTGACACCGTCATTGCAACGTTGGAAGCATTGCGTAATCCGGCATTGCTCAACGTGTTCAACTGCGCGAATCGCACGTTTTGCGTGTACTGGTAGCCGGGCCAGCGTGCCAATTGCACATACAGGAACGGCAGATCATCCTGATCGAACACTTCACGATATTGGTTGATCAGCAGCGTCATCTGCGACTCGTACGCCAGCGCGGTCGCCTCGTTCGTGGAATCATTGCATCCCTGATACCACAGCACGCCCGCCACGTGGAACCCTTCCAAAGGCGCAATATGGTTCGCATAAATATCACCGCCTTGCACGTGACGTCGAATCGGCGTGCCACCCCATGCGGTTTGAATAATGCCGATCGGCACGTTCGGATGCGCGGCACGAAGCTGCATGGCAAACTGCTGCGCCAGATAACTGAAATGCTGCGAATTATCGGCGGTCGCCTCAAGCCAGGTGCCAGCCTGCTCATTCACGTCGCGTAACGGAAAATCCGTACCTTTCGAGGAATTGGCGCTCGCAACGAAGTGTACGTTGTTGTCGGAAAGCTGCTTCGGCAGATCGTCGGTCGTTATCAAACCTCCGCCGAAATTGTAGGAGTTGCCTGAACCCTCATAATATTGCGAATAATTCAATTCCATATTCGACTGTCCGGCAGCAATAAATACGTCGCCAACATACACGTTTTTCAGAGTCAACAAAGTGGTTTCGTTGTATAAAATCGTTAATGAATATGGTTTAAGGCTTGCTTTTTGTTTAGGTAAGGTGCAGGTGAAATCGCCATTTTTGGAAATTTTAGCTTGTGCTGATGCTGATTTCTTTCCTTGGGAAATCGTTGTAATCAGTTGCGTTGGGTCAACAACTTTTCCGCGTTGTGAAGTGGTGGCCGTTCCTTTGACTACCAGCGTTTTCCCACGTTGGAAAACCATGTTCTCCAAATAGTAGGAGGGGAGTTTCACGGTGATGCGGGTCGCATAATTGTTGTTGGATTGCGTGGCGTTGTCGTTGCTGGAGACATTATCTGATGCGCTGTTGCTGCTATTGGAATTACTGCCGTTGACGTTTGCTGAACCGTCGCCCCATTTCGGTCCACAACCAACAATGATCGCCACCAGAATTGCCGTGGTCACTACCGCAGCAATAATCACGCGTGCCAGTCGTTTCTTCTTCAAGATGGCTCCCCTTCTGCGTCCGCAATGCAACGCTTGCAGCGTTTGTTTAACGGAGCAATCACATTAAAGCCTAGTCAATCTTGCTGCGATGCGCACAAATATGGTCATCCGTCAGGCTCTGCCCATTTCTGTCATCTCTTCATGATGGCGTCCCATGGGCCGGACTTTTATCGGTCGAGAGCGGTGGACGTCCCATAATCACGCCACCCACTGTTCGTTCGTCTTCAGGAAATTCGCCTTGTTCGTAGGATTTGCGCCAACGATCGATCATCTCATCGGTGATCTCTCGCCTATTTGCCGCTGTCCAGCTCATGAGAGCCTCCTTTCCGTTCGTTTGGTCTTTCCCTAGTCTTGCACTTTTCTTTTGACTTGTTACTGCATTTTATAGCCGTGAAGTCTTGAAAATGGCGGAATTTCAACGTTTCTTCTTTTGCCTGCCATGTGACTCTCTTTTGCTTTTCTTTTGATTCTAAAATCAAAAGAAACGTTGGGTATGCGGAAAAGGGGTATGAAAGAGTTGGGAGAAACGTAAAGATGGTGAGGCTAATGACCGGCTTGGTTGACAGGCCTGGTTGGCTTGATTGGCCGGCTTGATCGGCTGGTTGGTTGGCAGCGTTGCGATTGGTTGATTTACTGGAGGAATTGATCGTCCAGCGTTGCGTCGGTCGCGTCGGCTGCGCCGGATTGGTCGACGGTGCCGTCCGTGGCGCCCGCGTCGCCGGCAACTCCAGCATCGCCCTCCGTGGCTGTGGCTTCGTCCGTTCCGTCGTCGCCGGCCGTTCCGTCAGCGCTATTGTCGGTTCCGTCACCGCCATCGGTGGCCGCGGATTCGTCGCTCTTCTGCAAAGCCTGCTTGAACTGCTTGGCCTGCTTGTCGTACTCGGCTTTTGCGGCGTTGGCTTTGCTGATGGTAGCGGAAGTGTCGGCGGCGCAGCTCAGCGTTTTCGGCGCGGTAACTTCTGTCTGGTGCAGTTCGGCAAGCTTGTCGAGATCGTAGGACCCGTCGAAGCTGGTGAACGCTTCGGAGATCTTCGCCTTCAGCTGGAACGCCTTGGAATAGGAGGTGTTCATGGCCGTGACGGCTTCCTTGCAGTCGTTGAGTGCGGCCAGGTCGCGCATTTGCTGCGATGCGCGCACGCCTGTGAATCCGAAGACCGCGCCCAGAACAACGACTACGACGACTACGGCGATGATGATCTGGCGGTAGATGTGCTTTACGCGCTGGTCCGTCCAAGCGTCGCCGTCGCTGATGCCTTGCGCTATGGCCGCGTCGAATAGGTCTTGCGGCTGGCGGGATTCGCTGGATTCGTGTGATTGCCGGTTGCTGATTTCAGCCGTGTTGCTGCTGCTGATTGTGCGCTCTCCGGTTGCGTTGGTACTGGTTGCGTTGGTTTCGACTTCGGTTGCTTTGACTTCATTGGAAGCGTTGCCGACAAGCGTATTCCCGGTATTGCCATCGGCATCGCTGGCAAATGCGCTGCTGACGGTCGAGCTGTTGACTGCGATACCGCTGGCAGCGGCGTCAGTGCTGTCGGCAGAAGTGTTGGTCGTTGCGCTTCCGGCAAGTGTTCTCGGTGTGTGTGACGAGGTACCTTCCTCGCTTGGCTTCTTGCCGTGCCGTGCCATAACCCCTCCAGAATCTGCCTACTATTCTGTACTCCCCGGTGACAGCTCCCGATTCAGGGCAATTGAATCACGTTCCGAGAGTCCACCTGAAATGCCAATATACAGCGTACGATACCCGTCCTTCCCCGATTTCCCACACTCGTGTTGTAGTCGTTAATGCATTCAGGTATTCTCTGGAGTTTTATTCGTCTGTGGTAACTTCTTAAAAATTTTTAGAAGTGTTGGTGGAAACTTCTTAAAATTTTTGAGAAGTGTTATGCTGGGATTGTTGGGTGTTTCGCAACGGACGGCGAAAGGAAGAACTTATGGTGCCGGATAATCCATGTGAATCGTATGCCATGCTGGTTCGTGAGTCCATGCAGTTTGACATTCCTACGCCGTCACGCCGCATCGAAATCATACGCGAGCTGCCGCAGCCGGCAGTGTTCAATGCTGTGCACATCATCACTGGCATCCGACGTTGCGGCAAAACGTTCTATCTTTTCCAGAAAATTCATGATTTGTTACAAAACGGCGTCTCGCGTAATGATATTTTCTATTTCAACTTCGCTGACGATCGTCTGCAACCAATGCAAGACACCGTGCTCAACGATATTGTTACGGAATACTGGCGGCAATATCCCGACTCTCGTGACCATGGCTGCTACCTCTTCCTTGACGAAGTGCAAGAATGCGCCAATTGGCAGGGATTCTGCCAGCGCATAGCCGAACATGAAGCTGTGACGCTAGTCATTACTGGATCGTCTTCGAAACTGTCCAGCGAAGAAATCGCAACGAATTTCCGAGGAAGATCGCATCCGCATGCCATGGCGCCACTGTCTTTCCGTGAATTCTGCGACTTTCGGGGAATCGAAACGCCTACAGCGGGCAGCACTCTTGCCGATGCCGTGTTTTCGCCGCGAGAGGTCACCCGGTTTGAAGCTGCCTACAACGATTACCTAACTATTGGCGGCTTCCCTGCAGTGCAACGTATGGTTGAAGCTGATCGTATTGAAACGCTCCAAGGTTACGTGCGGGACGTGGTTGCGCGTGACGTTGCCGAGCGTCTTGGTCGTGAAAACATTACTCTCGCCACGCAGATAGCGCTGTTTTTGCTGCGCAATACGGCCTGCGAGCTGTCTACCAATGGTCTTGTGGAAACGTTGCGAGCGGTCGGCTGGAAAATCTATTGGGATAAGGCGAATACGTTACTCGAGCTGTTCAAGCAGGCATTTCTGGTGTATCAGCTTGAGGAGCATTCCACCATGCTCAAGCCGGGTAGTACTGCGGTGCCGAAAATGTATGCCGTCGATCAGGGTATGGTTTACGCGGTGTCACGCGCCAACCAGCAAGATATTGGAAAACGACTGGAAACTGCGATTTTCTGCGAACTGCAGAGACGAACTTCCGGTAGGCGTACGGAAACAATCACTTCGTACACTATGCCGACGTCCAAACAGGAGAAAGTTGACTTTCTTATCGGCGATGCTCTTGCTACGGAACCGTATGGGCTTATTCAAGTGTGTGCCAATATGGGAAATGAGAAAACCAGGGCGCGAGAAATCGGCTCTCTGCAAGCGGTTATGCAACGTACCAACGTTGATTCCGGCCTGATTCTCACGCTTAACGAGGGAGAAACCATTGAACTTCCCGATTCCACTGGCACGATCCACGTACTCCCCTCCTGGAAATGGTCCCTCTACGAAGCGTGATGGGAAGGTCAGCGAGAATGCTGGAAAGGAGATATGGAAATGGATGATGCCATATCGGTGCCCCTAACGAGCTAGTCGATTCTTATCAGTGTGTAATGCGTGAGATGTGGGGATTGGGATGATTTTGGAGTTGGGGATGGACGGGGTTGTGGGTTGCAGTTAGAGTTGACGATTAGGGCGTTTGCGCCGAATATTTGGGGTTGATGACTGTATTCAAGAGAGGCTGACGAATGGTTTCGCCACATCATGTTGTGAAGATTGCGACTGCGCTGTCTGCGGTTGCGTTGACTGCTTCCGTTGCGGTTGCGCCGGCTTATGCATTGCAGGATATTGCGATTGAGGATGCTGTTGCGCAAAGCGGTTCCGTTACTGCAGATAATGGTGTTGTTATGCAGTCTGACGATCAGTCGGATAATCAGACGGGCGGCCAGCAATCGCAAGACAGCATGCCCGACAATCCGAATGCGAAACTTCCGGATAACGTCAGTGACGAGATTTCCGACGATGCCACCGTGGTTTCGGAAGATCTGGCTGTCACCCCCGAAGGTGAGGTCAAGAACATCGAAACTGGCGAAATCGTGACCGATCCAACATTGGTCGGCACGAAAGATCAGCAGCCGGATCCGCTCGCCAAAACCAACGGCGAATCCTTCATTCCGGTCAGTGCGGAAGATGTCAAAAATGCTGTAGCCGACGCGAACGTACAGCTCTCCAAATTCGAAAGCAATGAATACGGCGCGCACTGGGGCACCTACAACAATTCGAAAGCTTTTTTCGACTACCAGAACAACCTGTTCGTGCAGCAAGCCAAAGGCGTGATCGACGTTTCCGGATGGCAAGGCGACATCGATTGGGCCAAAGCGAAAGCCGACGGCGTGGAAGGCGCGATCATCCGCCTCGGCTACGGCGAAGGCAACAATGCCGACAAGAAAGCGCAACGTAACATTTCCGAATGCAAGCGACTCGGCATCCCGTTCGGCATCTACTGGTATTCCTACGCGGACACTCCGGCGCTCGCCAAAGAAGAAGGTACCGACGTGGTCGCCAAACTCAAGCAATTCGGTGTGAATCCGAGCGACTTGGCGTACCCCGTGTACTACGACCTGGAAAAGTGGACCTGGGAGGGGCATCAGCCACCCACCGACCCGAACGTGTACAACAATATCGTCAACAATTGGTACAGCGCACTACAGTCTGCCGGATACAAGAATCTTGGCGTCTACTCGTACACCAGCTACCTGCAAGGGCCGCTGAAACATGTCGACATTTACGCCAAAACCACGTGGGTGGCGCAGTACGGCGCTCGCATGGGATTCGACTCGTTCCCGACCAACAGTCGCGGATGGCAGTACACCAGCTCCGGCAAAGTGGACGGCATCAGCGGCAACGTGGACATGAATGCGTTTGGGAATAAGGAGTATGCGAATGGCGGGCATTGGGTTACCAAAAATGACCAAAAGTATTGGCGGGATTCAGATGGTTCTTTAGCGCGTAGCAAGGAAATTTACGATCCTGAGAGTAACGCCTGGTATTGGATTGATTCAGACGGAACCATGGCGCACGATAAGGATGTTTATCTGCGTTCGAACGGCGGTAAATGGGTTCGTTATGATTCCAATGGTCATATGGTTAAGGGCGAAGATTATCGATACGGCGGTTGGTATTACTTTGATGTGACTACTGGAGCTATGGCCAAGGGCATAAGTTATGTGCCTTCTAATGGCGGCAAGGAAGTGTGCTATGACCGGGTCACTGGCAAGATGCTGTACGGTGAGCAGTATGTAGATTACGACAGGAAGATTGCTGGCTGGTATCTCTTCGATAGGAATACCGGTGCCATGACGTACGGAGATGTTTATCTTCGCTCGAATGGAGGCAAGTGGGTGCGTTATGACCGGTCATCTGGAAAGATGGTTAAGGGATTGCAAAAGCAGGACGGTGCTTGGTATTACTTCGATGAAATCACGGGGGCCATGGCTCATGGACGCACGTGGGTGCCACAATGGAACACGTGGCATATGTTTGATGTGGTCACTGGTCGTGGATGATTAGGGAAAAAGAAGTCTATGAATTTGACGATAGGCGGAAACACGGAAATTTTTGTGTAATTGGCATGGTTTGCATGATTAAAATTAGAATGGTCCACCATTCCGGTGGACCATTCTAATCCGGAGTTCTTCGAGGCCAATGCTTTAAATGTGCATGAGGCCTCTCGACTGATCACTCGTCATAGTAGGGGTGTGCGAAGTGGGCTCCATAGTAGGCTGAGCGTACGCTGATGTTGCCGTTGGCAGCATCAACGATTGTCGCATAGCCACCATTCACGGAGACAACGATACCCGCATGACTTGCACTGTAATTACGAGACCAAGAGTCATTGAATTTCCAGAATGCTATGTCTCCTACGTGGGGTGTGCTGCTAACTCGTCCACGGGAATTGTACCAATCATAGTTATGATGAGGCCAACCTGTTTTAGCTCCATCGCACAGGAATATATCCAATCCGGCATGGTGGAAGGAGTACCAGACAAATGACATGCAAGGGCCGTATGGGCAGATAAGTCCACCGTTGGCAGCTAACTCGCCGGGGCAGTCGGGATGCTGCCCAGCATAAGAGCGTGCTTGGTTGACCAGACGATTGGCGATTTGCTGCTTGTTGTACTGCACGCCAGTGTAAGGATCAAAGAAGTAATGATGCCCGTCGAGAATTGCACCGCCATGAATCATTCGGCTTGATGTTTTGTCGTAGTAAACCCATTTCTTGCCGTTTGATAGCCAAGTCCGTCCTTTGGCTAAGGCTCCGGTGACGGGATCCATGTAATACCAACCGTCATTGACGTAATGCTCACCGTATTGCATTTTTCCCGTGGTCTTGTCGTAGTACACCCACTTGTTTGTTTTTCGGATGTAGACGAAATCGTGCGCCATCGCGCCTGTATTCTGATCGAAGTAATACCAGCCGGTATGCTCCTTATCATAGTGCAGGTAGGCTTCGCCATGTGCCATTTTGCCGGTTGATACGTCGTAGTATACCCATTTATCATCGGAAGACAGGTATTTTACGCCTTTGCTCATAGCCCCGGTGGTTGCGTCGAAGTAGTACCAGCCACCATAGCGATAATCTTCACCTTTGATTAGGTTGCCGCCTTGGTCGAAACGAACCCAAATACCAGTTTTTCTATTATTTGGCGCATCTGGAATGAACACGTCTTTATCGACAACCATTACGCCATTCTCGTAATAATGCTGCTTATTTTCGTCCCATCCATTTTCGGGTTTATCTGGAGCGTCTTGTGGATTGGATTCGGCATTCTGTTCTTCAAGAGGCTCGTTTTCTGAAACTACGTCAGATGTATCCTCGTTATCGGTTTGCGCTGAAGGTGCGGGGGGGGGGGCGTGGGCGCGAGTGAAGGACCATCGCTTTGCGTGGTGTTTGAATTTCCTTCTTCTGAAGATGTTGATTCCTCGCTGTTCTGCGAGGGCGTTTCATCATCTTGTTGGGAGGTGGACTGATTTTGTGTCTGAATCAGTTCGTTGCCTAATGCAATGGAAGGGTAGCTGATTCCTTGAAGTACTGTAACCACAAGAAACCCTGCTACGGCTATTGTTTTCTTATTCATTCCAGAACCCCTCTTGTTGTGTTTTCGGGGGTTGATAATACTGAGCGAGTATGACAATTAGGGGCAGTGGTCAGAATCTTCTTAATCGCGGGTTGACCGTCTGTCATACACTGTTAGATATGTCAAACGAACAGAAAACCAGCGATACTTGTGCCGAGTTGCGTGAAGCTCCGACGATAGCATTTGTAATTCCTTGCTATAACGAGGAGGATGCTCTGCAGGCCACAGCGAGTGTTCTGAAAAGCAAACTTCAGGCTTTGAAAGATGCGAATCAGATTGCTTCTGACAGTTCAGTCGTTTTCGTTGATGATGGATCTTCTGATAAGACATGGGAAGTGATTTCATCACTGCATGATGAGAGTTCAGACATTTTTCATGGAGTGAAGTTAGCTCATAATCGTGGGCATCAGAATGCGCTTTTCGCGGGCCTGATGTGCGCATTGGAATCGAATGTTGACGCTGTGATCTCTATGGATGCTGATTTGCAGGATGATCCGAATGCTGTCGACGAGATGATTTTGGCCTATCGTCAGGGGGCTGAAATCGTATATGGTGTACGCGATAACCGTGATACGGATACTGCGTTTAAGAGAGGAACTGCGCACGCTTTTTACTCAATGATGAAATGGCTGGGCACGGAGACCGTACCTGATCACGCTGATTACCGTCTGATGAGCCGTGTTGCATTACAGGCACTGTCGCAGTATAGGGAATCGAACCTATTTTTGAGGGGCCTGGTGCCGTCTCTCGGCTTTAAGACTGCGAAAGTGTTCTACAAGCGAGGTGTGCGTGTGGCGGGTGAGTCAAAGTATCCGTTGAAGAAGATGATTTCTTTTGCCGTTGAAGGTGTGACATCTTTTTCAACCAAGCCTTTGACGATGATTACAGGTTTAGGAATTTTCTCTGTATTTGTGGGCATCATTATGTTGATATATACGCTCGTATCGGTTTTCTCTGGCCATGCAGTAGCTGGATGGGGGTCCATGATGTGTTCAATGTGGATTCTTGTTGCTACGAAGTGAGTGACTTGAGTATAACGTTCCAGTGTCGTTTGAAAATTGTTTACTGCTCTGGCTCCGAAATTC
>ERZ856578.6642-NODE-6642-length-12874-cov-43.365086_pt1 | contig 12874 bp, 7 predicted proteins | sample MGYA00514384_ERZ856578 | MGnify/ENA primary metagenome ERZ856578 (study PRJEB29103, sample SAMN06111958) | human gut metagenome | biome: human gut; feature: ankylosing spondylitis patient; material: healthy_person | host: Homo sapiens | place: China:Hangzhou...
GGATCTTTTGTATATTTGCCTCTGTCTCCTTCCATCACTTCTAATTTTGTTACAGCTACAAAGGTAACACAATTCCCTGTATTTATCGCAAAAACGAGTAACAAAATTACAGCAAAAATAAGCTATTTAATAAAATGAAAGGAATCAAAGGTAATTTTATAAGTATCTATAAATTAGCATTATAAGTTGCTTTTATTTCTGTTTCTTTCTTTTGATTTTCGTATTTAAGGTATTAGGCTACCCCGAAATGGATTCAGTGTATAACGGATAAACTTGTGCTTATTTTGCGAATGGCAGATGTTTTCTGGTTATGATGAGAGTGTTTATTATTTTAGTAAATCAGAAATATGATTTATTAATCTGACTATCAGATCTTTGAATAGATTTTGCAGGGTTGGCGGTAACGATTTGGGAATCGTGCGAAATGCGTTGTTTTGCGTAACCGTCTTGTCAAATAACCCTTATCAAATACAAATATAAGGATTTCCTTTGAATTTACAAAAACAATTCGTATCCTATATTCAACTGCTCTTAAGAGAGCCTATATGAAGATTGAACTAAAATCGTCGAATTTTTTTAATAAACTGATTTAAAAAGAACCATCAGAATATGTCCGATGGTTCTTTTTATTTAGGACAGACAGGGCTGTTTTCTTGGAGTTTCTCCCAAATGATGGTCTCAACACTTGCTCCATTGGGATAACTTCAAAGCCGTTATTCTTTTGATTGATCAACTTTTATAAAAACAACATAAGGCGTTAGTATTTTTATTTGCTCTGTCAATGGCTGTTTTGATATTGTATTACTATCAGGTAATTTTATTGTCTGTGGCGCAGCATCAATTAAATTTTTCAAATATGATGATTTAATTGCATATCCTACATTTTGAGCATCAGGTACTCCTGCATTTGTAATGCCTATTAAATTACCCTTTTTATCGAACAAGGGACCACCACTATTTCCGGGTTGTATGGGGGCAGAAATTTGGTACATTACAACATTATTCTTATATCCAGTTTTCGAACTGATCAAACCATCTGTAACTTTTACTTCTTGTCCTAAAATAGACGACATTGGGTACCCCATTGAAAAAATACTTGTTCCGACATCGCAGATTTGCGAAGAGAAATTATATGGTATAGCCGGTAGATTTTTGAAATCATCATCGACAATCTTCAATAGGCAAAGGTCGTTTATTTGATCGTCAATTACTATTTGGGCCTTATAACTATGAACTTTGCCCGATAATTGGATCTGTATTAAGATGCTACTTGCATTTTTTACTACATGATAGTTCGTTGCTATAATTCCATCGGAAGTCAATATGATTCCGGAACCACTACTGACAGAATTGCCACCTTCTTGTATATCAGATTTTTGAGGGGAATAGTTTTTTAGAAAATGTAATTCTTCTATTTCCACATCTGTTTTGCTGAAGTTAACATGCAATCCGACATGGTCCATATAACCAAAAACATTTAGTTTACCTAACTTTGAAGGGGTTCGCCATTGCAGATTGAAAATGGTATTAGTCGCACCAAATATTTCTCCCAATACGTCTCCTGTTTTCCAAACGGGATAATCATCCAATATGATTATCTTCAGTTTATTGTTTTCTTCTATTATACCGATTCTGTATCCGTCGGGTTCAATAGATTGATAAATTCCTTCTATATCTGTTGCCCCACTTTTGCTCCAATGTGATTTCAATGAATTTTCACCCCAAGCGGTTTTTTCTACATACGGAACAGAATAAGAACTCCTTTGCAAATAAGAATCGGGCTTCTTGAAAAATTTCTTTAATGAACCTGCATATAATCGACGAGTTCCAAAGTTGTTAATCACATGTAAATCAATATAAAAACTATCAAAAGCGAAAGGATTATAATTCCAGCTTGGTACATGTATTACTTCGTATGGATTAATAGAAAAATCCTTATACATATCACCAAATTTTATCGGACGTATACCTATTTGATAAAAATGAGATTCGATTTGACGACAGAGTGATGCGTTACTTGCATCACCATCATTGTAAACACACACATATTTGAAATGCGATTGGGAAAATGTTGTGTTCACAGCAAACATTAAAAGCCAGATGGTTAAAATGCGTTTCATTATTCCAATCTCAATAAATCATTGACACATAATCTTTTTTCAATTGGTAGTTCTGCATATTCTTTGTAAGTGTGATCATATGCTACTACTTGCAATGCGCGAAATAAATGGAAAAACTCCTCGATAGGCTCGCATTCAAATTTCAGTTCGACAAGATATGGTTTCACTTCTCGCAAATCTTGACAATGGATTGCTGTATCGAATTTTCCGTAATTGCAATGGAATCGGAATCCGACTGGTTTATATCGTTTAAGATCAACGCCGACTGCTCGGCAAAATTCGACAAACGAATCGTCGGCATTGAAATCGGCCGCCACCGTGCCAATAAAATCTTCATACTGTGTTTCTGCTCTCATAATACGTTGATTTATCAATGCCACTCGGCTCCTGTATGGCTGGGTAATAGCAAAAAGAAAGTGTGGAGCCGATTTCGTTTATCAATCTGAAGGTTGTGGCGAACCCGAATCAAATAAACGAAGATGCAATACCCCACACTTGATAGATATGGGATATAGGCGCACAAAAATACGCCTTGCCATATGCTAACAAGAAATGAGTGCCGTTCGTTGTCCTTGATTCGTTGAAAATTGCCACATTTTCAGATTAGGACAAGTGCGAAAACACTTTCTGTATGTCTGCCGCTTGCGCGACAAGACAAAAATAGAAAATAATTTTCACCTTGAACAACACTCATATAAAAACAATCGCAAATTACGCCAAAAAGTTCCTGAAAATCAATATTGATTTTGAACTATGTTATTTCAATTTGGGGCTATTTATTTTGGATGAAGAACAAAACGGGACGGCCTTTCGGTTCCGTCTCGTTCGTGGTTAAATCTTCATACCCTGCCTTTGCTCCGTGCTGTCAATGTCGATTCCTATCCGCTCGTAAAACTCCTTTCGCTGCTGTTTGAACCACACGTCATCGTCTTTCCCGTTTATGGTGAACCGAAACCCGCTCGGCCCGTCCTTGTCTGGTTTGAGTTGCAGGACGACATCGTTGGCTTTGAACGTATGATTATACCTTATCGAGTGTAGTTCTCCCGTGTATCGGTAAGGTTGCATCGTAAACAACGCTCTCGTCCCCTCCTTGTCCAGTCCTACGTTCTTACAATAGTTCTCCCATTTCAACAATCCCTTTACATACGGACACAGTTCATCGACACGCATCAAGGCTTTTACCGCCTCGTACATCCGTTGTTTGATTTCGTCTTTTTCTTTATCGTGCCCGGCCTGTATCGTCGCTATTTCCCGTTGTAGGCTCTTAATGTCTCTGTCTTTACCCTCTATCACGTCCCGTAAGTCGGCGATCTGCTTTTCATACCTCGCGGGCTTGGGGTCGTGGAATAACGCTCCGATACGTTCGACTGCCTTTGTCGTGGCACCTACCGCCACGCCTTTCAGTTTGTCGGTCTTGATCTCCCGTCGCGTTTGCGCCAACTCCGTTTCGGCCTTCGCCAGCTCCTCTTGTTTCTTCCGCCGCTGCTCGTCGATGGCGTTGTAGTCTGTCTGCGCGGCTTTCCGCTGTGCCTGCAAAGCGGCAATATCTACCGTCAGCGTTTCCTGCTGTCCTTTCAGGTTCTCGATCTGCTCGGCGATTTCGTTATTGCGGACGAACACCTCACGGTAATACTGCTGGGTCGATATATGTTTGGCTTCCGAGCCGTCGATGCCGCGTTGTAGTCCGTATTTGGCCATCGCTTTGGCATAGGTGGTCTGGTAGGCTTTGAGTTTGTCCCGTGCCATCACATCGTCGGCGCACAAGCGGGGACGGTCCTTCTTGGTGCGGTAGGTTCTCTTTCCGCTTCGGACGTTCCTCTCCCTCTCCAATTTGGCTTTCCGCCGCTCTCCCCGGATGATGGGTACGACGGTCGCGTGGATATGGGGCGTCTTCTCGTCCATGTGCAGGACGGCCGACACGACGTTTTCTTTTCCGAAGGTCTTTTGCAGCCAACCGCAGGAATCCTTGCACCATGCGTCCAACTGTCCGGCCTGCCGAATACGCTTCATATCTTCGGGGCTTCCGGACATTACGACACGCAATGCCCTTACTTGGTTCTTTCCGATCTTGCGCTCCAGTCCGGCATTGTCCAGCCGATGCTGGATCGCTTCGGTGCGGTTGGTCACTCCTTTGGGGAACTCTACTAATTCTTCATTGAGGTAGGTAAGTGTCGTTATGACGTTGGCGGGTGTGATTCTCCGCTCGACGTGTCCCGACATGGCGGCGTCCGTTCCGGCCGCCTTTTCGATATGCAATACGACATAGCCCATAGGGGGATAGTTTTAGGTGGTTGAATAATCGGTGATGGTTGCCGCCGCACGGGATGTCCAGAGGGGTGCGGCCCCTTTGGCCTATTGGGGCATTTTCAGCGTTGCGAAGCAATGCGAAAAGAAAATGCCCTAATAGGCTATGCCTTTTGTAAAAAGGCGCGGGCGCGAAGCGGCCGATGGGTGGGCGACAGTGCCGCCGTGGTATCCGTCAGAAGGGGAGCCGATGAAAGAGAACCGACAGCCCGCAAGCCCGTGCCCCTGTGCGCCCTTCGGGATTTATGGAGGATCCCGAAGGGCGCACAGGGGCGGAAGGGCTGTTACTCTGCCAGTCGGTACTGGTCGCCGAGGCGTTCGGTAAGCGCCGACATGTCGCGGCTTATCTTTTCATTGGTGATCTTCGCGTAGATTTGGGTGGTCTTGATGTTCGTATGCCCCAACAGACGACTGACGGTTTCGATAGGCATACCCTGTGAAAGCGTGATAGTCGTGGCGAAGGTGTGGCGGGCAAGATGGAAGGTGAGTTTGTTTTTGATGCCGCATTGCTTGCCGATCTCGCGCAGAATGTCGTTGCAATGGCAGTTGCAAGGCATATAAAAGACATGGTCGTCGAGCCGCTGATCCGCGTATTTCTCGATGATGCGTTTGGGAATGTCCAGCAGGCGGATGCGGCTCTCGGTATTGGTTTTCTTGCGCCGCGTGATGATCCACAGCTCACCGTCGAACATCGTTTGAAGATTGTCCGTGGTCAGATTCTTCACGTCGGCATAGGCCAGCCCGGTGAAGATGGAAAAAACGAACAGATCGCGGATACGCACATGGGCCTTGTTGGCCGTTTTATAGCTCATTACGGCTTTGATCTCCTCTTGCGAGAGGTAACCCCTGTCCACGCTTTCGGGTGAGTTGATATAGCCCGAAAAGGGGTTGAACGGCAAACGTCCGTCATTGCGGGCGATGGCGACGATATGTTTCAAGACGATCATGTAGCCCCACACGGTATTGGTGCGGCATTTCTTCTCCGTGCGCAGGAAATATTCGAAATCGTTGATAAACGTAAGGTTCAGTTCTTTCAGCGGTATATCCTCCCGGTGGTAGGTATGGGCGAGAAACTCCCGCACGCGCTTGCACACGCAGCAGTACTTTTTCCATGTGGCGACCTCACGGCTGAAACCCACCTGTTTCCGGTATTCGACGTTGTGCTGTTCGAAGAGTTTCAACAGCGTTTCCTGCTTCACCCCGATACCGAGGTAGGCATCACGCAGTTTGGCCGCAGTAACGTAACCGTCCGACTGCATCAGCTCTTGGTAGCGGCGGTTCACTTCGACGCGGATTTTATCCACGGCAAAGTTGATCTGCATGGCCTCGACGCTCTTGCCTATGGCGCGGCCGTTCTTCACGTCCCACAAACGTGGCGGAACGTCCATCTTGCAACTGAATTGTTTGATCTCGCCGTCTACTGTAAGACGACACATTAAGGGCAGATCGCCGTTGGGGCGGGCGCTGCCTTTCTTCACATAAAATAAGACCCGAAACGTGCTTCGCATAATAACCCGATTTTGGTTACATAATTAATACCTGTCGGGTCGTTTGTCAAGATGTAAAATTGCGCAAAACACAGTAAAATAGTGTGTTACATATCAATAACAGAGTAAACTCCGCGTAATGATCTGGTAACGATTCTTATCCCGCAATAGGCCGTAAAACCGCTGCCAGACAATTTCCGCATAACGCAAAATAATGCGCTATTGATTATAAACCAAACCTTTACACCTTTCGTTGCGCTATCCTGCTTTGCTTCTGAAAGTTTATTTTACACTTGGTAAAAGTTGATACAGTTTACACGATACATCTGAAATGATTATAAAATTGTGTATTTTTGTATAACGACTAAACCTGCCAGAAATTTATCAGCATATGAGCCAGACAGAAGAACCGAAGTATAAGATACTCAAACCACGTCAATCCATACTGAAGGCATATCTTCGTGAACCGATTTCGGAGACTGAATTGGCTTCCTTCCGGACGGCTATGCAAACAATGCTTGGTCGAATAGATTCTTCTCAACACGAAGAATTTAATAAAAACCTTGTAATCGATTTTTTCAACCAAAGTTTGTATAAAGGCAACAAGTATATGGTCAATACCCGCGACAGAGCGGATCTGGCCATATATTCAGAATCTGGCCAGCCGGCCGTATTATTCGAGTTTAAGGGCCCAGGACGCCCCGATATGGTCAGCAAAGAGAATCTGAAAGAAAAGGCTCTTTATGAACTGGTTCTGTATTATATCCGAGAGGAGGAAAAGTACCACAATACGGATATAAAACATCTTATCATCACAAATTGCTGGGAATACTTTATTTTCGACAAAAAGGATTTTTATCAGTTGTTTGCCAGCAACAAACAATTCGTTCAAAGAGTTCTGAGCTCCGACAACGGGAGCAGCAAGGCCGGCAACGATTTTATATACAACAAGATCATCAAGCCCTACGTCGAGAATATCGAAACTAAGCTGCAATTTACTTATCTGAATTTGCACGACTTCACGGGCAAAATAGAGAAAAGCAACATCGTAGAGAATAAAGACTTTCTGGCGGCCTACAAACTGCTCTCTCCGGCTCATCTGCTCAAACTGCCCTTCAGCTCTGACCATAATACGCTCAATACGGGCTTCTATCAAGAGTTGCTTTACATAATGGGAGTGGAAGAGGTCGTCGAAGATCGTGTCCACAAAATTAAACGGTTAAGAAATGACCGTCAGCCTTACTCCCTGGTCGAACAGGTGTATTCCAAACTCGAAGACTATTCGAAAATCACCGATGACGCCCAACGCTTTGAAACGGCATTGGGATTGGTTCTTACATGGATAAACCGGATTCTCTTCTTGAAACTTCTGGAATCGCAGCAGGAAAGTTTCAATAACAACGGGGAGGTCAGATTCCTGAATACACGACACATTAAGGATTACGACGTCCTCAACGATCTATTCTTCAAGGTACTGGCAAAACCTGTCAAGGAGCGTTCTTCGGAAATGATGGAGCAATTTCCAACCGTTCCCTACCTCAACAGTTCGTTGTTTGAGATGTCGCAGCTTGAGGAGGAGTTCTTTCCCATTAGCGGCATCCGCATGGACGAAATGGATGTTTTTGCGAAAACGGTTCTGAGAGACGGTCGTGGCAGGAAGATTTCAGGCAGGAAGCAGACGCTCGACTATTTGTTTGAGTTTTTGGACGCCTACGATTTCGGTTCCGAACGCAATACCGACAAAGGCCTTGTCCGTCATGAGAGCAAAACGCTTATCAACGCGTCGGTTCTGGGACTGATATTCGAAAAAATCAACGGCTACAAGGACGGTTCGTTTTTTACGCCCGGCTATATCACACAGTATATCTGCCAAGAAACATTGCGCAAAGCTGTCGTTGACAAGTTCAACAAGAAAAAAGGATGGAACTGTTCGGACTTTGAAGATCTGAAAGAACATGTCGACTACGGCAAACGCGAGGTCAGAACAGAGGCTAACGAGATTATCAACTCGCTTAAGATCTGCGATCCGGCTGTCGGCAGCGGCCACTTCCTTGTCTCTGCACTCAACGAATTGATCGCGATAAAAAGCGAACTCGGCGTACTGCAGGACCGGCAGTCACAACCGCAGCGCATCATGGATTATGAGGTTCGTGTCGAGCTGGACGAGTTGGTCATCACCAATGAGGACGGCGAGAGCTATAAATACGACCCGTCATCGACAACCAGCCAGCGAATCCAGGAGACCCTGTTCGAGGAGAAACGCACCATCATCGAGAACTGCCTGTTCGGCGTCGATTTAAACCCCAAGAGTGTCGAAATATGCCGCTTGCGCCTTTGGATTGAATTGCTGAAAAATGCCTATTACTACAAGGATGAAACGGGCGCCCGCCAATTGCAGACACTGCCGAATATCGACATCAACATCAAATCGGGAGACTCGCTGCTTCATCGTTTCGATTTACAGGAGAGTATTTATCAGGTGCTGCGATCGACAGGTATTACCATCACGCAGTATCGCAATGCTGTTGCCGAGTACAAGAATGCGCACAACAAGGAGGTGAAGCGCCATCTTACGGAGTTAATCGAAAGAATCAAGACGATTCTTAAGTCCGAAATTAAACAGCGGGATCCCAAACTGACAAAAATACAGAGTCAATTGCATGATTTACAGACCCAAGAACTTTTTGGGACAGAGTGGACGGCAAAGGAATTGGCAAAGAAGCATAAGAAAGAGAAGGAGCTATCAAAGAAAATAAAGGCACTTGAGACCTATATAGCGGAAAGAGAATCCAATAAAATGTATCTCAATGCGTTCGAGTGGCGTATTGAGTTCCCCGAGGTGTTGGACAACAAAGGGAACTTTACAGGTTTTGACTGCATAATTGGCAATCCGCCGTATGGGGTTTCTATTACAGGCCCATATCGAGCTGCAATTGTAGAAGGATTAGATAAGGTCCCCGATTATGAGATATATTATTATTTCATACAGATTGCATCGCAGTTATTGATGGAGAACGGTCTGTTATCCTACATTATTCCAAACACATATCTGTTTAACGCATATGCAAATAACTACAGAACCAATATTCTGAACAACTGGAATATCATTGAAATCCTGGATTGTACAAAGTTCCCGATTTTTGAATCGGCCGTTGTTAGGAATACAATCAACATATGGCAAAAAGGAGCAGTGAAAAATGGCGTGGTAGGATATCGAAATACGGCAAATGCATCTTCATTTGAGGATTTGATAACAATTCCCACGGAGCATATTACAAAACAGGATTTATTGGATATGAACCAAAACTGGGGCTTAGCCTTTTTTTTAGAAGAGAAGGTTAAAACTGTTATTGATAAAATCGAAAACAGTCAGGCTCATATTCATGATTATTTTAACTGTTCACAAGGATATATCCCATATAGATTGTCTGATCTAGTAAAAGCATATGGCTCTGAAATTGGACAAAAAATCAAAAAAGACCGTCTCTGGCATTCCAAAGAAAAAACCTCGGAATATTTTATTCAAGAAATATATGGAAGAGATATAACTAAATATACATATAACGCAACAGGCGATTATGTAAAATATGGAAAACATGTAGCCTGCTATGTGGATTTAGATTTCTTTACTCGGCCTCGTTTATTAGTCAGGGAAATTACTAACCCTACTATTATTGCCTGTTATGTAGATACTCCCTTTATAAACGACCCTCAATTATTACCAATAATACCCAAAGAAGGCAATAATATTTTTTCGCTTTACCTTTTATGGGGTATATTAAATTCTCAATTAGCTACTTTTTTCCATTTTAATCATTCACCCAAAGCAACCAAAGGAGCTTTCCCTAAAATATTAGTACAGGATATCAAGGATTTTCCCCTTCCGGAGATACCAAACGCAGAAAAAAGCCATATGGAAAGTCTGGTAACCACCATTCTTGCAACCAAGCGTGAGAATCCTCAAGCCGATACCACCAGTTATGAGCAGGAGATTGATAAAACAGTATTTCATTTGTATGGCCTTACCTACGATGAGGTACTGATTGTCGACCCCAATCCCCCGTTCACGCGCGAAGAATATGAAACCCAAGCGTAAAATCTATAAAAGCATGCAACGGTACATTGTTCTTGTTTTATTAACTATTCTGACTGTGCCAGTATATGCCGTAATAACGGATAATACACGCCAAGATTCGCTGTCAAACAGCGTGTCGCAAACATTGGCTGTTGCCATGGAATCGGACTCTACGATGGAGAACAACACCTCGATTATCGCAAATGGAGAGGAACCGAGTGACTTGCCACTGCAACAAACGGAGCAGAAGAACAAAACGGATTTTTGGTCACGGTTAGGGGAATTTTTCTCGCACCCTGTCTCCACATTACTTATTGGTGTCTGGCTTAAAACCACCATATCTTCAAGAGCCGATAAAAGGCGCAGTCGAAAAACCGGAAAACGCTGGCTTGCAGAACTATCAGCACAATATGCAGATATTGAACGACAAATAGTAGTATTCAACACGTTCATAACTGACTATTGTGACAATCGCAACCGCTTTGATATTCCAAACATCTCTTATAGCCTTATAAACAGCCGGAATTTTGATGCACTCGGCAAGGAAGATCTATACGACTACCTGAGCCGATTGCTAAAAAAGCAGGATCAGAAAAAAGTGGATGGCACATACCGAAAGATCACAGGCATAATATCCGCTCTTGACTTAATTGACACTCAGACCAGAACTCATATACAGAAGTTTTTGGATAGAAGTAATGCCATGGTGGAGGCATACAATGCGAATTTAGTTCAATATGATAAATTGTTACGGCAAATTCCTGTTGGATATCCTGGCATATCAAAGCCGATAATAGTGAGTCTTAAGACGAAATATTTTACAATATCTAAGAATATGCCCAAAATTAATCTTTTTGAATGTGAAGATAGTTTCGTTATACCCAGTCTTAAGATTTTGAGATCAAATCCGTTTCCGCCGGCATTGGATGACACATTACAAAATTGTTTGAATATTACATTGGGATTGCGAAATGAAAAGGCATACATCAAATCGAATCTTAAATCAGCAAATACCCAGTACAAAAAGGTCCTCGAAAAAATCGAGGAGATAAATGTAATATGTCAACCCCAGCACAATAGATTCTACCGATTGTGGCAGCGATTCAGAGGATAAAAGAATAGCCTATATGAAGTAGGTGTCTCAGCATCTTGGAAATGCAAATATTGTGGAGAATATAAGTCATTATTATACTTGACACACCTCATTTATTAAATAATAGGAGCATATATCATTGCAAACTTGAGGGATGCAAGAAGTCGGGTACGCACTAGCCCATGTAAGTCATATAAATAGACAGGCTTACGAATGATACGCCATTTAACATTAGATGGCTTATAGGATTTTATTGCTGTTTTTCAGAACGGAAAGGATGAAAATTACAATTGTTTCATTAAGAGATCGTACTATATATTTGGAGGCCCATACGCTTCGTGTGGGCCAGCTTATTTCTTCGATATTTAAGATAGACAAAACCGGTGCGATATTGCCGGTCCAAATAGCGGATGAGGAATTTAGATCCCGTTTGAAACAGTTGGATATATTAGGGAAAAAATAGCTTTCCCGAGGCGATAAGATATGAGCTAAACAATATCCCCGTCAATTCAAAGTTTGTTGTTATTGTTGGAAGGGATTATCAAGCAGACCAAATCATATTATATCGGCTGAAAGGAGTCGTATATGAACTCAACGGGGAAGAAAATTTTATACAACCTTATGTAGAAAGGATGGAAGAGCTTTCGTCCAACTATTCGGTGTGTATATTCAATGGGCAAAGTCGAATGCAATACATCGGAGAAGCCGACAAATCAAAAAGAGTATGTCGTTTTTGCCATCGTTCTGCACCGTTGACCTCATTTACTCATAAATCCCATGCCATATCTGAGTCCTTGGGGTATAAAAGCCTTGTTTGCCATGAAGAATGCGATGAATGCAACGAATATTTTAGCCGGACTATTGAACCCGATGTCGTGAATATGCACTCTTTCCTGCTTTCTTTGTGCGGTATTTCAGGAAAAAAGGGAACACGAAAAACATGTGGCGAGAATTTTAAGTTTTGGCTGGATCGTTCAAGTCGCCAATATAATTCACAGGGAACATTTATGATGCAATTAAAGGATCTGCATATCGAGAATGGAGATATCAGAACAAGCTTTCAGAATCTGCCGCCTTTGGATACGTCATCCCTAAAGTACATTCCGCAGAATGTATATAAATGTTTCTGTAAATATGCGGTGAGCTGCCTGCCCCAAAATCAAATCGGCTTTTTCCAGAAAACAATAGATTGGATCAATGCACCTGCGAATTATCGGAGGTTGCCTATGGTTACCTGCTGTTCTGTGGACCATATAGCTCCCATGTTCTCTTTATGTATCCGTAAGGAGCAAGACTACAGGTATCCATATTGTTGGGCTTCACTTAATATAGCAAATGTGCGCTATATGTTTATTGTTCCATTTTCTTCGCAGGACCAATATAGTTTTACCACCAAAGCAAGATATCAATTTTTTCTGGATAACCTTCGTTCTTGGTTCCCTACGCTCGATATGCAGCCAATGCAGTTGTTTCCCTCAAAACCCACCCATACTGTTGTGAATATGAAGTTCACGATGGACGACAGGTGTAAATTGTGTAGAGATTATTTTATAATAGATAAAGGAAACGGTGAAAAAGAAATAGGCGGGCAATGATACGCTGGTGATAGTTGCGGCCATTCTATTCAATAGCCGGAGCAGGGAAAACCCCGTATTTGTGTCGAAATTGTGTACCCGCCGAAAACGGAACAGCCGCCTGCATTGCTGCAAGCGGCTGTCTTTCAAGTGGTACCACCAGGAATCGAACCGGGGACACAAGGATTTTCAGTCCTTTGCTCTACCAACTGAGCTATGGC
>ERZ856578.6643-NODE-6643-length-12868-cov-2.780314_pt1 | contig 12868 bp, 10 predicted proteins | sample MGYA00514384_ERZ856578 | MGnify/ENA primary metagenome ERZ856578 (study PRJEB29103, sample SAMN06111958) | human gut metagenome | biome: human gut; feature: ankylosing spondylitis patient; material: healthy_person | host: Homo sapiens | place: China:Hangzhou...
ATTTCAAACGCTTTTATGCTGAAGCGTATGAGTTGATAACCAATATCCCCGAAGATGGCAATCCTTATGGTGCCGAACAAGAAATACAAGCGTTCAGGAACGCTTTGGGAAGGGCGTTTCAGGACATCGCTCGTCGATGCAGACAATTGTTTGCTTGAATGCAGCCGCTATATCGAACAAAAACCGGTGCTGGATGGAATGGTTGCCAGACCGGAAGAATATGAATGGTCAAGTTACGCCCATCATGCAGGCATCAAACCTGATCCGGTCATCCGGGACCATTCCGTTTACTGGAATCTCGGGAATACACCTTTTGCAAGAGAACTCGCCTACAAGGAATTTTTCAACCGTTTCGATCATTGGGAGAGTGAAAAACTGGACCGGATTTTGATGTCTGGATGGCCGTTGGGGTCAGAAAAATTCAAAAAACAGCTGGAAATTCAAACCGAACGCCAGTTCCGAATGGGGAAACGCGGGCGCCCGCAAAAAAACAATCCAAATTCATAGTAATTTTCTGATAATTTTTTGTTAATTCGTTGTTATTTAATGATGTTTACTATGTCCCTATTATATATTATGGTTTTTCTGAGTTACATTTAAATAACTCTGACCCTTTTTATTTTTGTTGTCATCATTAAAAAAGCGGTTTATTCTTTTTGCACAAGTTAATGAAATACATTGCAAAAAGAGGTCATTATGTGTGCGCAGGGTTTATACCGCTCCTCATTTGAACACGATGCCTGCGGCGTCGGGTTCGTCGCCCATATCAAAGGGGTCAAGAGCCATTCGATAGTCGAACAGGGACTCCTTATCCTGAAAAATCTCGATCATCGCGGTGCCGTCGGTGCCGACAAGATGATGGGGGATGGGGCAGGTATTCTGATCCAGATACCTGACCAGTATTTTCGCGAGGAAATGGCAAAGCAGGGTATCAGCCTGCCTCCTCCGGGCGAGTACGGTGTCGGCATGATTTTTTTGCCGAAAGAACACGCTTCCCGTCTGGCCTGTGAAAAAGAAATCGAACGCGCCGTGCGTGCTGAAAAGCAGGTGGTTCTCGGCTGGCGCGACGTTCCGGTCAATACGGAACTGTTGATGTCGGAAAAGGCGAGGGAAAAGGAGCCGGTCATTCGCCAGATTTTCATCGGACGAGGCCCTGACATCATGGTGACCGATGCGCTGGAAAGAAAGTTATTTGTCATCCGCAAGGCAGCAGGCCATGCGATTCAGGCGCTTGATCTGAAGCATTGCAAGGAATTTTTCGTGCCGTCCATGTCGGCCAGAACGATCGTATACAAAGGTCTTTTGCTGGCCGATCAGGTACAGGGCTATTATCTCGATTTGCAGGATGAACGTTGCGTGTCGGCGCTCGCACTTGTGCACCAGCGCTTTTCCACGAATACGTTTCCGGAGTGGCCACTCGCTCACCCGTACCGCCTGATTGCGCATAATGGCGAGATCAATACGGTCAAGGGAAACTTCAACTGGTTCCGTGCACGTGAGGGGCTGATGAATTCGGCCGTTCTGGGCGATGACCTGCAAAAACTGTATCCGCTCATGTATGAAGACCAGTCGGATACGGCGTGTTTCGACAATGCACTCGAATTGCTCGTCATGTCCGGTTATCCGCTGGCGCACGCCATGATGATGATGATTCCGGAGGCCTGGGAAAACCACAAGTTGATGGAAGACAACCGGCGTGCCTTTTATGAATACCATGCCGCCATGATGGAACCGTGGGATGGTCCTGCAGCGATTGCCTTTACAGACGGCCGCCAGATTGGGGGCTTGCTCGACAGGAATGGTTTGCGTCCGGCCCGTTATGTCGTCACCGATGACGATCTGGTCGTCATGGCTTCGGAAACGGGCGTATTGCCGATTCCGGAATCGCACATCATCAAGAAATGGCGCTTGCAGCCCGGCAAGATGTTTTTGATCGATCTGGATGCCGGGCGCATCATCGACGACAGCGAAATCAAGAGCATATACGCCAACGCACGGCCATATCGTGCATGGATCAATTCGGTCTGTATCCGTTTGCATGAGTTGAAAGAACACGCTCATGACCTGTTCCAGTCTTCCGTTCCATTGATGGATCGGCAGCAGGCTTTCGGTTTTACGCAGGAAGACCTGAAAATGCTTTTGCCTCCTATGGCACTGAACGGGGAAGAGGCGATCGGCTCGATGGGTAACGATGCCCCTCTGGCAGTCTTGTCGCACCATTCAAAACCCTTGTATAACTATTTCCGCCAGTCTTTTGCACAGGTGACGAACCCGCCGGTCGATCCGATCCGGGAAGAAATCATCATGTCTTTGTTGTCGTATATCGGGCCGAAGCCGAACCTGCTGGATACGAATAACGTGAATCCACCGATGCGGCTGGAAGTGACCCAGCCGATTCTGGGATTTGCCGAAATGGCGAGTATCCGGAATATCGACGCTTATACAAACGGCAAATTCCGTTCGTATGAACTGAATGTCTGTTATCCGGTTGCGTGGGGAAAAATCGGTATCGAAGCCCATCTGGCTTCGCTGTGTGCCGAAGCGGTCGATGCCGTGAAATCCGGCCATAATATCCTGATTGTTTCCGATCGCCTGATCGGGCCGGACAAGCTTGCTATTCCCGCGCTTCTGGCAACGTCGGCCATTCATCAGGATCTTGTCGCGAAAGGATTGCGTGCTTCTACCGGTCTGGTGGTGGAAACCGGTTCGGCAAAGGAAACGCATCATTTCGCCTTGCTGGCAGGGTATGGTGCCGAAGCAGTTCATCCTTATCTGGCCCTTGAAACCGTTTCAGAACTTGCGCCAAAACTGTCGGCCGAGCTGACACCGGAAAAAGCGCAGGCCAATTTCATCAAGGCGATCAATAAGGGCCTGATGAAGATTATGTCGAAAATGGGGATCGCGACATACCGGTCTTATTGCGGGGCACAGATTTTCGAGGCAGTTGGCCTCTCCAGTGCACTGGTCGACAAATATTTCAAGGGTACCGTTTCCAGTGTCGAGGGGATTGGCGTTTTTGAAGTCGCTGAAGAATCATTGCGCTTGCATCAGGAAGCGTTTGGCCGCCATCAACAGCCGGTCCGTTTTCTGGACGTCGGCGGTGAATACGCTTTCCGTCATCAGGGGGAAGAGCATATGTTCACACCGGATGCGATTGCCAAATTGCAGCATTCGACGAGAGCGAACAATTATGCGACGTACAAGGAGTATGCCCAGATCATCAATGACCAGTCACGTCGCCAGATGACCTTGCGAGGTTTGTTCGAATTCAGGATCGATCCGGTGCATGCCATTGCAATCGATGAAGTCGAACCGGCAAAGGAAATCGTCAGACGATTCGCGACAGGTGCCATGTCGCTTGGGTCGATCAGTACGGAAGCGCACACTTCGCTTGCAATCGCGATGAACCGGATCGGCGGCAAATCCAATACCGGTGAAGGAGGGGAAGACCCGAGGCGGTATGAAAATGAACTGGCCGGTATTCCGATCAGAAACGGTGAAACACTGTCGTCGATTCTGGGAAAGGATCGGGTCGTTTCCGACATTGAATTGCAGGAAGGCGATTCCCTGCGTTCGAAAATCAAACAGGTCGCGTCAGGACGTTTCGGTGTGACGGCGGAATACCTGAATTCGGCCGACGAAATCCAGATCAAGATGGCGCAGGGAGCCAAGCCGGGTGAAGGCGGTCAATTGCCGGGTGAAAAAGTCTCGGAATATATCGCCAGCATGCGGTTTTCCGTTCCGGGCGTCGGCCTGATTTCGCCTCCGCCCCATCATGATATTTACTCGATCGAGGATCTGGCACAGCTGATTCATGACCTGAAAAACGTCAATCCGCGCGCGACGATTTCGGTCAAGCTGGTTTCCGAAGTCGGCGTCGGTACGATTGCGGCAGGTGTCGCCAAGGCGAAGGCGGATCACATCGTGATTTCAGGTCATGACGGCGGTACAGGTGCGTCGCCTCTGTCGTCGATCAAGCATACCGGTTCCCCCTGGGAAATCGGGCTCGCGGAAGCGCAACAGACGCTGGTGCTGAACAATTTGCGCGGCCGGGTTCGCATTCAGGCCGACGGCCAGATGAAAACCGGACGTGATGTCGTGATCGCCGCTATTTTAGGTGCCGATGAAGTCGGTTTTGCGACAGCTCCGCTGGTCACACAGGGATGCATCATGATGCGCAAATGCCATCTGAATACCTGTCCGGTCGGGGTGGCGACACAAGACCCGGAATTGAGAAAGAAATTTTCCGGCAAGCCGGAATATATCGTCAATTATCTTTTCTTCGTCGCAGAAGAAATGCGACAGATCATGGCACAGCTCGGCATCCGGAAATACGAAGACCTGATCGGTCGTGTCGATTTGCTGGAGAAAGCAAAAGCCATTTCCAACTGGAAAGAATCCGGTCTTGATTTCAGCCGTCTCTTTTACGATCCGGTCGTCGATGAAAGCGTACACAAACGGCATTGTGAAACACAGGATCACGGACTTGAAAAATCGATCGACAACCGTCTGATTGCCCAGTCGGCGATTGCACTGGAAAACGGGGAAAAGATTTCCTTCATTTATCCGATCAAAAACGCCAACCGCAGTGTCGGTGCGATGCTCTCCGGTGAAGTCGCCAGACGGTTTGGTCATGATGGGTTGCCTGACGACACGATCCATGTCCAGTTGCAGGGTACGGCCGGGCAATCAGTCGGTGCTTTCCTGTCTCACGGCATCACGCTGGATCTGGTCGGTGAAGCGAATGACTATGTCGGAAAGGGCTTGTCGGGTGGTCGCATCATTATCCGGCCACATGCCCAGTTCCGTGGCGGGCCGAATAAAAACATGATTGCCGGAAACACGGTTTTATATGGCGCCATTTCCGGCGAAGCCTACATTTACGGTATTGCCGGTGAACGATTTGCCGTCCGCAATTCGGGTTCGCTGGCGGTGGTCGAAGGCTGTGGCGATCACGGTTGTTAATACATGACGGGTGGAACGGTCGTGGTGCTTGGGGAAACCGGGCGCAATTTTGCAGCGGGCATGTCCGGAGGTATCGCCTATGTTTACGATCCGGACAAAACCTTCAGGCGCAAATGCAATCTGTCTATGGTTACACTGGAACCGCTGCTCTCCTGCTTCGATCAGGAAGCCGGTATCGACAAGGCCATCTGGCATCGTCTTGGCCTGAATGGAGAGGCACAGACGGATGAAGCGATTCTGAAACAGCTGATCGAAAACCATTTCACGCATACCGGCAGCATGACGGCGCGGCATTTGCTGGAAAACTGGTCGAATTGCCGTGAGAATTTCGTCAAGGTTTTCCCGATGGAATACAAGCGTGCCCTGAAGGAATTGTATTCGGAGAAAAATGAAAGAACGGATGTGGCGGCAGCCTGAATCGGGCATGGTCGGGAAAAAGCGGATTGAGGTGAAAAAATGGGAAAAGTAACTGGGTTCATGGAATTTGGCCGTATCGAGGAAACGCATCTGGCGCCTGGTCAGCGGGTTAAAAATTATCGGGAATTCACGATGACGCTGGTAGATGATCAGGCGCGTGAACAGGGGGCACGCTGTATGGATTGCGGGATTCCTTGCTGTAACAACGCATGCCCGATACATAACCTGATTCCGGACTGGAACGATCTGGTTTATCGGGGCAAGTATAAATTGGCACTCGACAAATTACAGGCGACAAACAATTTTCCGGAATTTACGGGCAGGATTTGCCCTGCGCCGTGCGAACCGGCCTGTTGTCTGGGCGTGATCAGTGAACCGGTCGGTATCCGTTCCATCGAACGTTTCATCATTGAAAAAGGCTGGGAAGAAGGCTGGGTTGTGCCTCATCCTGCAAAGGTAAAGTCTGGCAAAAAAGTGGCGATTGTCGGTTCCGGTCCGGCCGGGTTGTCGGCGGCACAACAACTCGTGCGTGCCGGACATGATGTCGTTGTTTTCGAAAAGAACGACAAAATTGGTGGCTTGCTGCGGTACGGCATTCCGGATTTCAAGCTGGAAAAACAGATTGTCGATCGCAGGCTGGAGCAGATGAAAGCGGAAGGAGTCGTTTTCCGCACGGGTGTTCTGGTCGGCAAGGCGTTACCGTCCCAAATCCAGAATATGGCGACTGAAGTCATTGATCCACAAACGCTTGAAAAAGAATTCGATGCCGTCATTTTGGCGTGTGGTGCGGAACAGCCAAGAACGCTGGATGTGCCCGGCGCGGATTTGCAGGGTGTCCATTATGCGATGGAATTTTTATGTGCACAGAACCGCAAGGATGCGGGAGAGAGGGGAAAGAACCGTCTATCCGCAGAAGGCAAACGGGTCGTCATCATTGGCGGTGGCGATACAGGTTCGGATTGTGTCGGGATTGCAAACCGTCAGGGTGCAGCAAGCATTTTACAAATCGATCGCAATACGAAATTGCCTGAAACCATCGACAAGTCGCTGGTCTGGCCTTACTGGCCGAAACAGTTCACGATTTCCTCTTCGCAGGAAGAAGGTTGCGAACGGGACTTCAGGATTCAGACGAAACGAATCGAAGGAAAACGCGGCAAGGTCGAGAAAATCATTGCCTGCCGGGTCAATTCGGTTGGTGGCCGTTATGTGGATGAACCGGGCAGCGAGTTTTCCATAGAAGCGGATATGGTATTGCTGGCAATGGGATTTGCCGGGCCAGCCAAAGAGGTGCTTGATGCATTCGGTGTCCAAAGGGATATGGCCGGTAATGTCATGGCGGCAGCAGAGGGGGAAAAACGTTTTCAGACCTCGGTCGAAAAAGTGTTTGCGGCTGGAGACACCCGTCGTGGCCAGTCGCTGGTTGTCTGGGCATTGCACGAAGGCAGGGAATGCGCGGCAGCGGTCGATCGTTTTTTGACGGAACGGGCGAATTAACAATCTGATACAAAAATCGCATCCAATGTCGTCAATTATTGATGGCGGTCTGTTATATTGTGTCCGTTAAGGTAGTATCATTGCTGGCAATTAAATAATGGTGCCATTGTGTCCGGCATCCGTTAAAATATTTCTTTTAATATTCAAATTCATATCATTATGAAAATCCAGGGCAGCATAGTTGCACTAGTCACTCCAATGAATGCCGATGGCAGCGTCGATCTCGACAGCATGCGTCGCCTGATGGACTGGCAGATTGCAGAAGGTACGGACGCTTTCGTTATTGTCGGAACGACGGGCGAATCGCCTACGGTCAATGTAGATGAACACGCCGAACTGATTCGGGTCGCGGTCGAGCATTCCGGCAAACGGGTGCCGATTATCGCCGGAGCCGGTGGCAATTCGACGGCCGAAGCCATTGTCCTGACCCGTTATTCCAAAATGGCTGGCGCAGATGCGACCTTGCAGGTTGTCCCTTACTACAACAAGCCGACCCAGGAAGGCATGTACCAGCATTTCAAGAGTATTGCCGAAGCAGTCGATTTGCCGGTCGTACTCTATAACGTTCCGGGCAGAACGGTTGCCGATATGTCCAACGAGACAATCGTGAGATTGTCGAAAGTGAAAAACATCATTGGTGTCAAGGATGCAACAGGCAATATTGCCCGTGGCATCGATCTGCTGCGCCAGGTACCGGATGATTTCTCCGTTTTTTCCGGGGACGACTCTACGGCAATGGCGCTCATGTTGTGCGGCGCCAAAGGCAATATTTCGGTTGTCGCCAATGTCGCTCCGAAAAACATGCATCTGATGTGTGCTGCGGCAATCAAGGGCGATATCGCAACCGCTCGCAAGCTGAACAATCTGATGCTCCCATTGAGCCAGCAATTGTTTGTCGAACCCAATCCGATTCCTGTCAAATGGGCAATGATGGAAATGGGTATCATTCGGTCCGGAATCCGGTTGCCGCTCGTGACACTTTCCGATATGTATCAGGATGGCGTTCGCAAGGCGTTGAAGGAAAGTGGCGTGCTCGCCTGATTTCAGGCAGCCAAATACATTGTAATGGATCAGGTTTCCAAATCTAACGGATGACGGGAAGTTAAGACTTATGGTTTTGAACAAAAAAGTTGGTTCTCTTTTACTGGGATCGTTGACAGTCATAAGCTTGACGTCCTGTAGTGCATTCGACACCCTTATGGAAGCGGATCGCATCGATTACAAAAGCGAAACGCCGAAGACTCCGGGCCAGAGACTGGAAATTCCGCCGGATCTCACCCAGATGCAGAGAGACAACCGGTATTCAATTCCTGAAACATCTTCTTCGGGAGTGGTAACAGCTTCGGGTTATAACCAGAAACAGCTGGAAGCGAGACCGGCTTTGGCAGGCACCCCGGGTGTCGTCGCGCCGAAAGAGGCAACCGACATTCGCATTGAAAAACACGGTAGCCAGCGCTGGCTGGTCGTCAATCGGTCTCCTGAAGTGTTATGGCCTGAAATCAAGGAATTCTGGCAGGATAATGGTTTCCTGATTAATGTGGATTCTCCCGATACAGGGATTATGGAAACGGACTGGGCAGAGAATCGTGCCAAGATCCCGCAGGATTTCATCCGCCGGACGTTGGGCAAGGTACTTGATTCGCTCTATTCCACCGGTGAACGCGATAAATTCAGAACCCGTCTGGAACGAAATGCTGACGGCACGACCGAAATTTATATCAGCCATCGTGGTGCACAGGAAGAACTTGTTGGCGTGAATCAGGATTCGACAGTATGGACAGCCCGTCCCTCCGATCCTGAACTGGAAGCGGAATTCCTGTCCCGTCTGATGGTTCAGTTAAGCGATATCAATCAGAAAGAAAAGGTCAAGGCCAAGGCGCTTGCGGAAAGCAAGACTGTCGTGCTGGCTCCAAAAGCCACTCTGGTCAAGGAAAGTGATATTTCCAAGGTCGAGGTTCATGAACCTTTCGACCGTGTATGGCGGCGTGTCGGTCTGGCTCTGGATCGTGTCGGCTTCACTGTTGAAGACCGCGATCGTTCGAAGGGGCTGTATTACGTCCGTTACGTCGATCAGGACAAGGATGCCAAGAATACTCCTGAAAAACAAAAAGGCTTTTTCGAGAAAATGTTTACTTTCTCTGAAAACGAAAAAGTTGCCCAGCGTTTCCAGATCGCTGTCAGGGAATTTGACGGCAAGTGCGATATCGTTGTCCTGACTGACAAGGGCCAGCCGGAAACGACATCGACAGGCAAGAAGATTATGAACCTGCTATATGAGCAATTGCGCTAAAACTTTTTTGAGTGACGATCCGGTTTGAGGTTTACAAGTCTGGGGAGTGGCAGCAAGGGTAATTCCCTGCTGGTGTCGACTGAAGATGGACTGACATCCACGACCGTTATGGTGGATTGCGGTTTCGGGATACGCGAAATGACGCGGCGGCTCAATCGGGCCGGTTGCGAACCGGCCGATCTGTCTGCCATTATCGTGACTCACGAGCATAGCGATCATGCAGTAAGTGCCCTGACTCTGGCAAAACGATACCAGATCCCTCTCTGGATGAGTTATGGCACTTTTCAATCGCTTGGAAAAGATTTTTCCGGGGTCGAACTCAATTTTTGCCGGGATGGCGATTCTTTTTCCGTGAATGACTTTCAGGTCAATGCATTCACAGTCTCTCACGATGCACGTGAACCCCTCCAGTTTTCCATTGACGACGGACATGCCAAATTCGGGATGCTGACCGATACGGGGCAGGTAACGCCACATATTTCAAATGCTCTGGCTCGGTGCGATGCGCTCATGATTGAATGCAACTACGACGAGCAAATGCTGGAGAAATCGGTTTACCCTTATTACCTGAAAAAACGGATCAGCAGTATTTACGGTCATTTATCCAATGATTGCGCAGCCGGTTTTTTGAGTGAACATGGTTTGTCACGTCTGAAAACCATTATAGGAGCGCATTTAAGCCAGAATAACAATTTGCCTGAACTGGCAAAAACGGCAATCGATGCTGTTGTCGGTAAAAATGCAATAGAAGTGGTGATTGCTACACAGGAAGAAGGGTTCGGCTGGAAGAAGCTGACCGGAATGTGACCTTATCGTCAGCAGCAAGGGTTTTGGGAAACAAAAAAGCCGATCCGGAGATCGGCTTTTTTTGCGAAGCAAGAATTATTTCTTGGCAGCGTCTTTAGCAGCAGCAGCGGCGTCTTTAGCAGCGCCAGCAGCGTCTTTAGCAGCACCAGCTGCATCTTTAGCAGCGGTAGCTGCGTCTTTAGCTGCAGGAGCGGCAGCGTCTTTAGCAGCTGGAGCAGCAGCGTCTTTAGCTGGAGCAGCAGGAGCAGCAGCTGGAGTTGCTTCAGCAGGTTTTTTATCAGCTGGTTTTTCGCCAACTTTACATGCGGTCAGAGCCAGAGCCATCAGGCCAACGAGCAATAAAGACTTTTTCATTTGTAATCCTTAATTAAATATAGGTTATTACCGGTAATTAAAATACTACATGAATAGAGTGTTATCGAAAACTTGTGTTACGCAACGACAACTCTCTAATAGCGCAGATTATAGCCACTTTTTCCGGATGTAGTCGCTGCTTTTTGATGTTTTTGCATCTGTTTTGCAATCTCGCAACAGGTTTTGACCTATGTTCAAATGGTTTAGGCTGGCTCAAACAAAAGATTGAGAAATATCATAATTGAATTTCATGCCCGCAAGTTGCTCTAAAATAATGGTTTCGCGGTTTTTATATTTAGAAAACAGGTATTTAATGCTTTTTTTATGTGAAGAAATTATATAAAAAGCAGCTGCTTTTTTATAAAAAATGGAGTTTTGTTTCTGTCGAGAAATAAAGGGAATCGGTGAAATAATTAATTAATGATTAACAGGAAATTAAAAGTGCCGCTGAAAATCCTGTTTTCCGGTTTAAAAAAGTAAATCATTTGTGCAAGTTGATGTTATATACATACAGGCTTGCGTTTAAAAACTCGTGAAGCAGGTATAATTTTTCATCTGCATAACAAGGCCATCAGGAGAAAGTATGAAAATTGCCAAAAATACAGTAGTGACCGTTCACTACAAATTGTCTGATGCACAAAACAATATGCTTGAAGACGGGCAGGAACCGATTGTTTATCTCCATGGCGGATACGACGATACCTTGCCTGCACTTGAGAAAGCGCTTGATGGTCAGGATATCGGTTACAAGACAATGATTCAGGTGGAACCTGAAGATGCGTTCGGGGAATACGATTCGGCGCTTTTGAAAATTGAACAAAGAGAGCTTTTTCCCGAAGCCCTTGAAATCGGGATGCAGTTTGAAGGTATACCAGATAATGCCGATCCTGCTGATGAACCTGCCATTTATGTTGTGACGGATATAGCTGACGGGAAGGTCATACTTGACGGTAACCATCCTTTGGCGGGCATCGCCTTGCGTTTCGAACTGACGGTGACAGACGTTCGTGCAGCAACAGAGAAAGAGATCGAACAGGGCCATGTCAATGACATAGACGATCAGGATGACGATGAGAGCGGGAACGACCATTTCAGAAGCATCGTTTTGCATTGACCTAAGTCATTGTTTCATTTCCATGATTGACCAGTATTGGCTGGTCACGCTAAAATATCAGATTGCTTGAATCCTGGCAGCAGCCTGCGACGTAAACTGATTGTCGGAAACTGGAAAATGAATGGCAGCCTGGCCATGAATGCCGAATTGTTAAGCGGCATCAGGGAAGGGCTGGCTGGTATTGACTGTGATCTGGCGATCTGTGTTCCGTTTCCGTATCTTCCCCAATGTCAGGCAGCTCTTGAAGGAACCGATGTCGCTCTGGGAGCACAGGACGTTTCCGCTCATGCGGTAGGCGCGTACACAGGCCAGATTTCAACGCGAATGTTGCTGGACTTCGGCTGCAAGTATGTCATTGTCGGTCATTCGGAACGGCGCGAATACTGCAATGAGTCTGATGAACTGGTTGCCAACAAGGTTCAGCGGGCCCTGGCTGGTGGCCTGACTCCGATCGTCTGTGTCGGGGAGTCACTCTATGACAAGGAAGAAGGACGGACTGCCGAAGTGGTCGGGAGACAGATCAATACAGTGCTGTCAGTCCTTGAAGAAAGAGAAGTTTGCGATATCGTTGTGGCTTATGAACCGGTTTGGGCGATTGGAACCGGTAAAACGCCTTCTCCCCTCGCCGTGGAGGAAGTACATGCCATGTTGCGGGAACAAATGATACGCAAGAACCCGGATGCGATAGAATGTGTCCGGATTTTGTATGGCGGCAGTATGAAACCGGGTAATGCCGAAGAATTGTTGCACATGCCTGATATTGATGGCGGACTGATCGGCGGGGCTGCTTTGAAAGCTTCCGATTTTCTGGCTATCGCACGTCAGGCATCCAAGTTGGGCTAACCAGTTATTAAAGGAAAAGCAGGAAAATGCTGTATAACATTATTATTATCATTCAGGTCATTTCGGCTCTGGCCATTATCGCCTTGGTCTTGATGCAGCAAGGCAAGGGCGCTGATATGGGCGCAGCTTTCGGCGCAGGTTCATCCGGTAGTGGAAGTCTTTTCGGCGCTTCAGGTTCTTCCAATTTTCTGTCCAAATCGACAGCTATTGCGGCGGTTATTTTCTTTGTCTCGACTCTTGTGATGGCATATATCGGAAATAGCCGTGCACCGACCCAGAGTGGTATTATCGAAAAATTGCAGTCTGCACCGGTTGCGCCTGTGGAACAGCCGAAGGCACCGGAACCATCGATGAGCAAGGACGCTTCCGGCGCTGCTGCCATTCCTGGAGCAACCCAGTCAATGGAACAGGGTAAAAATACATCAAAATAAAAAATATACCGTTTCCGATCTCATAAAAACTTGATGAAAAGGACGGTTGTTGAGATAATCTTATGCTTATGCCGACGTGGTGGAATTGGTATTCAACTTTAAGATTCCCCAGAACATCCAGTTTGGCATGGGCAGTCTGAAAAAGCTGCCGGA
>ERZ856578.6646-NODE-6646-length-12865-cov-3.731702_pt1 | contig 12865 bp, 10 predicted proteins | sample MGYA00514384_ERZ856578 | MGnify/ENA primary metagenome ERZ856578 (study PRJEB29103, sample SAMN06111958) | human gut metagenome | biome: human gut; feature: ankylosing spondylitis patient; material: healthy_person | host: Homo sapiens | place: China:Hangzhou...
CGCCTGATCGATGAAATTCGCCGTTTCGAAGTCCGCTGTCAGCAGGCGGGGCTGCCCTACGAAGTGATCGTCGGGGCGCGTTACTGCCTTTGCACGGCGCTGGATGAGGCCGCTGCGCTTACCCCCTGGGGCAGCAGCATTATGCTTGTCTCTGTCACTGCATGCAACTTTTCACATTCTGACAGCAATGATAAAAACACAACAGAAAATACTACATCTGCTTTTGAAATCATGTCTAATTTCAACGAAATCGGTGTAAGTTACCCTCTCACTGTTACAGACCAGGCTGGAAGAACTGTAACATTTGATAAAGCTCCTGAAAAAATTGCTTCTTCATACTATATTTCAACAAGTCTTCTTATCGCACTGGGATTAACAGATAAGCTCGTTGGTATTGAAGCAAAAGCAAACACACGAAATATATATAGACTTGCTGCTCCTTCAGCAGTAAATCTGCCTAATATGGGAACTGCAAAAGAATTTAATACAGAAGCATGCGTTGCAGCTGCTCCTGATGTAGTATTTCTTCCGATGAAATTAAAAAAAGCTGCCGATACACTTGATAAACTTGGTATTAAAGCAGTTGTTGTAAATCCTGAAGATCAGTCACTTTTAAAGGAATGCATAACTTTAGCTGGAAAAATAACTAATACATATGGAAGAGCTACTGCTCTTAATAATTCAATAGATACATTTTTAACAAGTACAAAAAATGAAGTTGCAGATGAAAAAGCCCCATCTGTATATCTTGCCGGCAACAGCTCTGTTCTGTCAACAGCAGGCAGTCATATGTATCAGGATACGCTTCTTACAAATGCCGGTGGAAAAAATGTTGCATCTGAACTTACAGATACTTATTGGGCAAATGTTTCTTACGAACAGATTCTTGCATGGAATCCTGAATATATTATTATAGCCGCTGATGCGTCATACTCTGTTGACGATGTATTAAATGATGCCAATCTTGCAAACTGCACAGCAATTAAAAATAAAAATGTTGTAAAGCTTCCAAATGATATTGAAGCATGGGACTCTCCGGTACCAGGAAGTTTTCTCGGCAGTATTTATATTGCACATATCCTTCATCCTGATAAAATAACAAAAGATTTCTACGAATCATGCGTAACAGAATTTTATAAAAATTTCTATGGATTTACACCTTCAAAATAATACGGGAATGATTTATGTTAAAAATCACTAACTACAAAAACAAAATTATATTTTTATCTGTTATATGGGTACTGCTTCTTATTGCAGTATCCATATGGTCAGTTTTTACAGGACAATATCCACTTACAATAAAAGGATTGCTGGACGGCGATAAAATGATGCTTATGGTGTTTTTCCGTCTCCGCTTACCACGTGTAATTATGGGAATTATTGGTGGATTTGGTCTCTCCATTGCCGGTTATGTTTACCAGCTGGTATTTAAAAATCCTCTTGCATCGCCTGATATTGCAGGTGTTTCATCCGGGGCAAGTGCCGGTGCAGCCTTTGCTATCGTTGCAGTTTCAGCTTCAGCACCATTTATTTCAATATGTGCATTTGCAGGAGGTCTAATTGCACTTTCGATTACACTTCTTACAGCATATGCTGTTCCGGGAAAAAACAGATACACCATAATACTTACAGGTATTGCAATCCACTCTGTTGCACAGACAATTCTTATGTTTTTAAAACTTGCTGCTGACCCGGAAAAACAGCTTGCATCCATAGAATACTGGATTATGGGAAGTCTCAATGGTATATCTATCGACAGTATTGCTATTCCCTTTTTTATAACATTTATTGGTTTCTTTATTATACTTTTACTATACAGGCAAATTCTAATACTATCTATCAATGAAGATGAAGCAGCTTCTTTAGGTGTAAATGTCACAATATTCAGATTCATTATACTGATTACAGCGACGTTAATAGTTTCATCAATAATATGTGTAACCGGTCTCATAAGTTTTATCGGTCTTATAGCCCCACATATTGCCAGACTGCTCACTGGAAGAAATGACCGTTTCACATACATTTCAAGCGGTTTTGCCGGCACTATTATAATGACTCTTTCAGATATTTTTGCAAGAAGTTTATCATCATCCGAACTTCCTGTAAGTATATTTACATCTGTTATTGGGGCACCGCTGCTTATAATTCTTCTTATAAAATCAAACAAAAAGGAGGATTTGTAATGCCTGATTTAATCGTTCCAACACTTGATATATCAGATGTATCTGTATACTATGGTCATAAATGTGCTGTTGAAAATGTAAGCTTTAATGCACATTCCGGACATATTTATGCTATTATCGGAAATAATGGATGTGGCAAAACTTCCCTTATGAAAGCTGTTATGAATCTTACCGGTCACAATGGCATATGCAGACTTAACGGAAAAACACTGGAAAAAATGTCAGTAAAAAAAAGAGCCCGGTTAATAAGCTATATACCGCAGAAAACCGGAATAAATATAAGTATGACGGTAAGAGAAGTATGTCTTTTAGGATTTAATCCACATCTTCGGATATTTGAATCATACAGCAGTAATATGAGACAGAAGGTTGATAAAGCTATCGATTCTGTAGGGCTTGCCGGTTTATACAACACTGATTTTTTAACTTTAAGTGAAGGGCAGAAACAGTTATGCATACTTGCAAGAACGCTTATAGAAGATACTCCTCTTCTGCTTCTTGATGAACCCGACAGTGCTCTTGATTTTGCAAATCGACATATGCTTATGAAGCATATAACTCATATTTCAAGAAATAATAAATGTGTAATAATGTGTATCCACAGTCCTGAACTGGCACTTGAATACAGCGATGTAATATTTCTTATGAAAAACGGAAAAATCATATCTGATATTGATGTCCATACAGCAGATATTACAGAAATCAATGAAAAAATGTCATTTTTATATAGTAATATTAATGTAGTTGAATGTGCCGATGCTAACGGTAGATTACACAAAACAGTTCTTTCATTATAAAGGATGGGATTATTATGAATAATTTTTATATGGATGCTTCAGCAGTCCTTAATTTTTACAATATAACCGGCAAGAAACATCTTTTTATTACAGGTTGCAAGGGCAGTGGCAAATCAACTCTTTTAAATAATTTATGCGTACTTTTAAATGAAAATTTTGATTTTTTGCGAAGTTACAAAACCATGAAACCTGAAGTAGTTATAAAATCTAATCTTATTGAAAATGCACGTGAATATACAATAGGCACTCCACTAACCGCAAACCCTGATTCTTTATCAAAAGGCAATAACATGAAAGCCGTACAAGAAGGTTTTCTTAAATGTGCCATACCGGCTATCCGTTCACACATTGACAATTCAAATAATAGATTTTTTGTTATTGATGAACTCGGATATCTTGAAAGTTCCTGCATTCAATTCCAGACTTCTATATTTGAACTTCTGAACAGTTCACATGTATTAGCTATAATAAGGAAACAGTCAACATCTTTTCTTGACAAAATACGTTCACGAAAAGATGTACTTCTTATAGATATAGACACTATATTCAATAACCTCTCTTGCATTATCATGGCCTCAGGCATGTTAAAAAGATTTGGTCATAATAAGCTGACTGCTGACTTTAATGGAAAAACGCTTATTGAAAATGCTATATCAGAAAGCCGCTTTGTAAATTTTAAAGACCGTATTGTTGTGACACGACACAACGATGTAGCCGATATATGCAGACATGAAAATATACATTTTATAAAACATGATATGCCATACAGAAATGACATGATACGTATCGGCGTGACACATATTATTAATAATTCATATTCTGGTGGAATTTTATTTCTGCCAGCAGATCAACCATTAATAAAAAGAACAAGCCTACAACTTCTTTGTCTTTTATTTGTTTATCATAATGATAAAATATGCAGACTTAGTTTTAACGGAAATGCCGGCTCTCCATGTATATTTCCATCTCATTATTTTAACGAACTTTTAAATCTCCCAGAACACAAAGGTGGCGGATTTATTATTAAAAAATATCCTGCACAGGTCATTGCTGTTCCTGCACAGGATAAATATGAATTATATGATATTGACACACCGGATGATATTATTCGTCTTTCGGCAATATCACATTAAGTATTATTGCAACAAATGCTGCCGGAACAATACCAGATTCACCAAATATAAGCTGGACTGCCTGTGGTGTATGTGAAAGAATTGCCGGACTGACTCCCATACCATAACCTACTCCAAGTGCAACTGAAACTATAGAAAGTCTTCTTGCATTTAGAGGTTCTTTAGTTATAAGCTGAATACCGCTTACTATAATTGATGAGAACATCATAACTGCAGCACCTCCAAGTACAGATTGAGGCATAATTGAAATTAATGCACCTAGTTTTGGAATAAGTCCACAGAGTATAAGAAAAATAGCTCCTGAAGCAAGTGCTATTCTGTTAACAACCTTTGTCATTGCAACAAGACCAACATTCTGGCTAAATGATGTATTAGGAAGAACGCCAAACAATGCTGCCAGTGTTGAACCGATACCATCACACATAACACCGCCTGAAAGTTCCTTGTCTGTTGCTTCTCTTTGCATTCCACCTTCCATAACACCCGAAATATCACCAACTGTTTCTACCGCTGTAACAACAAACATAACAAGCACCGGCAAAATTGCTCTCAGGTCAAATACAGGTTTTATCGGCATAAACTTTGGAATTGCAATCCATTTTGCCTCCGCAACTTTATTCCAGTTAAGCACCCATGACTTTGTATATTCTACTCCATCAGCAGAAACTGCTGTATGTGGAAGAACTAATCCCATAATAAATGCCACAATATAACCAACTATAATTCCAATAAGTATAGCAGATGAACTAATATATCCTTTCGTCCAATGTTTAAAAAACAATATTACTACAAGGACAACAAAAGCCAGAAAAAGATTTTCCAACGAACCAAAATCTTTAGCTGAATTTCCACCTCCAAAAGAATTAATACCAACTGATATAAGTGACAAACCTATAGATAAAACTACAGTTCCTGTTACTACTGATGGAAAAAATCTTCTCAAAGGTTTAATAAATGCTCCAAGTACAGTCTCAAACAAGCCTCCTATAATAGATGCACCCATCAGTGCTCCATAAGCTAATACTCCACCGCCCATAATTTTAGTTACACTGCTGAATACTCCTATAAATCCCGAGCTTGTTCCCATAATAATAGGTACTTTTCCACCTATTGGTCCAATTGCAAATAACTGAATAAGTGTTACAATACCGGCTATAATCATCGCATTCTGTAAAAGTGCAACCTGGACAGATGCATATTCACTTCCTGCTCCAATCCCGCATGCACCGGTTATAATAAGAAGTGGTGTAAGATTACCAACAAACATCGCCATAACATGCTGAAGTCCAAGTGGTATTGCCTGCTTCAATGGAAGCTTTCCATTAAAATCATATGCCTCCGGCATAAGTTCGCTAATTTTTTTCATAAATCCTCCATTTATTAATAAATCTTTCAATGAACAATATAATTCAAAATACAAATATTAGCAATATTTCTCATTAAAAAAAACATACTTTATTTTTTTATCAAATTTCTGACCCGCCTTACATACAGAACTTTCAAACTCTGGTCTGTTGACTGCATCCGGAAAATACTGCGGCTCAAAACATACCCCATCACGGGGTGCGTATATATGTCCGTGTTTTCCTTTTACATTTCCAATATAATTGCCTGTATACATCTGAATTCCCGGATAATCCGAGCTTATCTTCATAGCAATACCGGTTTTGTCTCCGTAAACTTCCACACATCCAGCCAGATTCTGTGAATCAGGGTGGTCAATCACCCAGTTATGGTCGTAACCTCCCGCAATCTTAATCTGCTCATATTCTGAATTAATATCATTACCTATTCTTTTTATTTTTCTAAAATCCATAGGTGTTTTATCAACTGCACGAACTTCTCCTGTAGGAATTGCACCGGCTCTTAATGGTGTAAAAGAAACTGCATGTATAACGGTCTTATGATTAACAATACTTCCACTTCCCTCTCCATTAAGATTAAAATAACTGTGATTTGTCATATTAATTACTGTATCCATATCAGGAACTGCATTATACTCAATCTCAAATGAATTACTGCCTGTTATTCTGTATATAATATAAAACTTTGCATTTCCGGGAAATCCCTGGTCAAGATGCAGGCTCTCAATTTCAAATATAATTGAATCATCCCTGTATTCTGTTACATGCCACATTCTTTTTGAAAAAAGATGTGGCCCGCTATGCAGATTATTTTCCCCATCATTTTTTGCAAGTACATATTTAATATTATTTAAGGTAAATTGTGCATTGGAAATTCTGTTTGCATTTCTTCCGATATTAAACCCAAAACAGTCATTGTCATTTTCATAACCTGCAACATCATCATAACCAAGCGTTATGTCAACAAATTTGCCTGATTTATCCTTAACTTCCACACTCACAAGTGTTCCGCCAAAATCAGTGACACAAATCCTTAACATATCTGTCATTAAACTGTAAAGATGTGCTGTTTCCCCTGATGATAACTGTCCAAAATTTTTCACCATAAAATTGTACCTCCTCTATAAATCAATATTTATATTCACGTTAATTTTATTTAATTATATCCCGATTATTTTTTAAAAGCAAATCATGTTGGCATTTTTACACATATTAAATTCAATTATATACTTCAGTCCTAATAAACTATGAGAAACACGCTCCGCGGGTTTCTCAAGTTATCGCGGCACTCGCCAAGGTCTCGTGCAAGCACGGACTTTGGCTCGTTACACGCGTAAATAAAAAGGACTGCCAAACCAATCACTTAGTGTGGCAGTCCTGCAAATAGGATGGAAGGTACTTTTATATGAATATTACCGGATTCTTCTTATTAACTATCAATCGCAATCAATAAGAAGCACAGCAACATCATTAACATTTGTTCCGGTCGGACCAGTTATAATAAGTCCGCCTGTTTCTTTTAACGCATTATATGCATCATTTTGTCTTAGAACATCAAATATATTAATGCCTTTCTTTCTGAGTTCTCCCGCAGTATCAGCATCAGCATATCCTCCAGCGGCATCTGTCGGACCATCAGTTCCGTCGCTTCCGATACTGAATATGGCAGCATTTTTAATACCATCAATTCCACTGGCTGCTGACAGTGCAATCTCCTGATTTCTTCCGCCTTTGCCATGTCCGGTGAGATTAACAACTGTCTCGCCACCGGCAATATAGGCTGTCTTTTTATTACTATGGCAATGTGTTTTTGCTATAGAGGCAAGAAAACTTCCTGCTTCCTTCGCCTGACAGCAAAGCTGATCTGTAAGAATTACTGACTCAAAACCATGTTTTTCACATTCTTTTGCCGCTGCATTGCAAAGTTCTCTTACACTGCCATTAATCAATGTCGTAACATTATCCAGTTTCTTTGGTGTTTCAACCTCCATAAGCTTTTCAGCATCCGGTGAAAGCTTCAGGTTATATTTATTTACAATTTTTTTTGCATCCTCACATGTAGTAGAATCAGGACACGCCGGTCCGGAAGCAATCATATCAAGAGGATCTCCAAGTATGTCTGAAAGCACAATTGAATATACATGTGCCGGTTCGCATATTTTTGCAAATCTTCCGCCTTTTACCATAGATAAACGTTTTCTTATAGTATTTATCTCCACAATGTCTGCACCACAGGAAAGAAGCTGGTTAGTTATGTCTGAGAGCTCATCACCTGAAATCTGTGGTTTTTCAAACAATGCACTTCCACCTCCTGAAAGGAGAAAAAGAACTGTATCATTACTTTTTAAATCAGAAACCATATCAAGGACTTTCTGTGTTGCCTTAAAGGAATTGTCATCAGGCACGGGATGTCCTGCTTCAAAACATGTCACATTTTCTATCTCACCTTTGACATGTCCATATTTTGTTATAACAATACCTTTATCTATTCTATCGCCCAAATATTCTGATGCAGCATTTGCCATCTGCCATGCTGCTTTTCCTACTGAAACAAGAATTACCCTGCCGGGAAATTCTTTATTCTCAAGTGCTCTTATTACTGCTTTATCCGGCAGAACAGCTTTTATTGCTGCATCTATTATATTATCTGCAACCTTTTTTAATTCATAATTCATATGTTTCCCCTTTCCGTCTGATTTTCTATTATATACCAGACTTTTCTGGTTTTTATCGAAATACAAATATTAAAGTTTGATATCTGCCAGTTTCTCATAATAATGAATTATTGCACTGTGGTCACTGCTTCCGTCTCCATTATTATGAAGATATTGCATTATCTCCTGAATCTGTGATGTCATTGGAACAACAGCACCAACACTGTGTGCACATTCCAAAGCATTATTCAAATCTTTGATGTGTAAATCAACCCTGAATCCCGGCTTTACATCATCATTAATCATCATAGGCACTTTTGCATTCATTACTGTAGAACCAGCAAGTCCGCCTTTTATTGCCTCAAAGACACACTCAGGATTAACACCGGCCTTTTTTGCCAGAATAAATGCTTCTGACACTGCCTGTATATTACCTGCTACAATTATCTGATTAGCAAGTTTAGTTGTATTTCCTGCTCCAAGCTCACCGCATCTGGTTACAGATGAACCCATTTTAAAAAGTATGTCTTTATATTTTTCAAATGTATTCTCATCTCCGCCAACCATAAATGCAACTGTTCCATCTATGGCTTTTGGTTCTACGCCATTGGTTTCCCCATTATTCCAAGTCCGATAAACCCAATAACCATATAAATCCTCCTGATTTTATATCATTTTAACAGCATTTTAATTATAAGAATAATGAAAGTATGAATATCTCAACCATAGATGCAATACCCATGATTAATGTACATACTGTCTGCGTCTTATATCCCTGTTCAGGTGTCATATCACCAAAGTTAGTAACAACCCAGAAATATGAATCGTTAGCATGTGATACTGTCATGGCACCGGCACCAATAGCCATTACACAAAGTACTGACTTTACAGGTGTTGCAAGTCCGAGTACAGGAAGAAGCGGAGCAAGTATACCTGCTGTTGTTGTAATAGCAACTGTTGATGAACCCTGTGCACTCTTTAATATTGCTGCAAGTATGAACGGGAAGAATATACCTACTGCCGAAAGCACTTCTGCATGCTGTGTTATGTAGCTTACCATTGATGTTGAAGAAATAACTTTACCAAGAACACCACCTGCTGCTGTTACAAAAAGAATAGGACCAACAGTTTTTAATGTCTCATTAGTAATGTTATAAAAATCACTCATCTTATGAGCAGTTGCAAGCTGGATTACTGCAAATATTGTACCAACTGCAAGGGCAATAATTGGCTTTCCTAAGAACTGGCAGGCGATATCAAGTGCTCCTGTCCAGCCGGCCATAGATGAAATTGAGCCAAGTGCCATAAGTATAATTGGAACAAGAATTGGAGCAAGTGCATTAAATCCATTAGGAAGTTTGCCATATTCTGCAACAAGTTCTTCATATGTTTTTGCTACTTCTGCATTATCGCCCATCTCGTCTGCACTCTTTACTTTCTTGCCGATAAACTTTGCATAGATAAGACCTGCAATAAGAGGGAATATCGAACATACAACACCAAGTCCCATTACAAGTAAAAGATTATCACCTACACCAAGGGTACTTGCTGCTGCAATCGGACCAGGTGTTGGTGGAATAAATACATGTGAAATATAAAGACCTGCTGACAAAGCAACTGTCATAGCTACACTTGATACTGCTGTTCTCTTTACAAGAGCTTTTCTAATTGGATCCAAAATAACAAAACCGCTATCACAGAAAACAGGGATTGAAACAACCCATCCCATAAGTTCAATAGCAAGTTCAGGTCTCTTCTTACCAACAACTTTAATTACCATATCGGCAAGCTTTAATGCTGCACCTGTCTTTTCGAGAACTGAACCGATAAGTGCACCAAGAATAATTACAATACCGATGCTGCTGAATGTTCCCGAAAATCCTGCTCCGATTACTGTTGGAATTCCGGAAATCTTCTTTCCGTCTGCCGTGACTGTATCAACAAATGGAATTCCTGCAATTATAGCAAGAATAAGTGATACAGCCATGATAGCAAGGAAAGGATGAACCTTAAACTTTGAAATTGCTACTATCATGACTATGATAGCTAAAATAAAGACAATAATTAATGCTATTCCTGACATAATAAACACCCCTTTTCGTTATTTTTTATACGATTTGTACAATAGCTCGTACTGTCTATGGTGCAATCATATCACGGAAGCAAATCTTTTCACATGTTACACGTAACATAATTATTCAAATTATTTTGTTTCATGTAACAAAGCATATGTTTCACTTTTTTCCATTTCTATATCCTGCATAATAAGATATGCCATATATAATGCCGGATTTTCGGATGGTTTTCTGACATCATATCCGGTCAGTTCCTTCAACTTGCCAATCCTGTACTGCAATGTATTCTTATGTATATAAAGACTATCAGACACCGCCTGAATAGAGCCCTGCTCTTTATAATAAGCCTTCAGGAGTGACATATATTCTTTTACTTCATCAACAGATGAATTCTTGAAAAGCTTGGTAATATATTCAAGCTTAATTTTGGCAGGAATACAGTTAACAAGCAGTTCCAGACTCATATCCTCATAGCAGATAATCTTTTCATGTTCATTTGCAGCTGCATTCCACGCCCTATGTGCCTGGATGTATGCCTCATGCATATCATCACTTTTCCCTGCAATCCCTATATTAAGATTCAGTTTCTGCTTTTCATATATGTAATCTGCAAGTTCATTTGAAAATTCAATTACCTTTTCTGTTGTCATATCATCTATAAGAATTATCTGTCTTGACGCATTTCTGAAATGTGCCTTGTAACCATTTCTGTTAAGAAATGCTGCAACATTATTTTCAAATTTGGCAATTACAGACTGACCCTCCTGATTATCTTTATACTCATCAAGTTCATCGATACTTACAATAATAATTCTTCCCGGCTTGTCTATATCTATCCCAAGAGATTTTCCACGTTCTCTCAGATCATCAAAGTTTTTATATCCGTCATTTATAAGCCATTCTTCAAAAAAAGCATTTTTTACACGCTTATCCATGAGCTGATGATAACTGACACGGCGTTCCATAAGCAGAATTTCGGTCATCTTTTTTATCAGACGTCCGGCTGTTATTACCTCATCGTGACTTCCGGTAATTCCGACAACCCCAACGATTTCACCATCAAGTTCAAGCGGAAGGTTAATTCCCTGTTTCATTCCTCTTTCCTTATCATCTTTCTTAAGATAATATTCATCTAGACATTCCGTAATGATTTTGTATGCTCCATAGTGAAAATCACCTATTCTTGATTTATCACAACTTGCAATTATATGCCCCGTCTCATCCATAAGATTAATATTTTGTTTTACAAGCTGCGATATTTCATCAACTATCTGCATCGCAGCATTTTTCGATATATGCATTGTATTTCTCCATTCATATTTAAAATAATTGTAATTTTCGCTCTTTTAAATGTATTAATAATATACCACTCAAAACATAACATTTCAATATATTTATTTTAATTGAAACGTCAACACTTGATATTTTCTTTTGTAAATGCAATAATGGATTTGTTTTATGAACTGCCACACTACAACGGCAAAATCAGAATGGAGAATTAACTATGGCAAACAACCGATTAACAAGAAAACAGCGTGCAGCTGTAGTCAGACGACAAAAAATTACACTTGCCGCAGGCATTGCGGTTTTTATTTTAGTAATTATATTCGTACTCGCATTTAAGGGCTGTAACAGTAAGAAAAGGAATAACGACAAGACAGCCGGAACTACTACTGAGACTACTACTGATGACAATAAAACAGCAACAGAAAACAACAGTGAAAACAGCAGCGAAAACAGAAAATCTGAGGAATTTCAGGATGTTTCCACATCATCAGATAACAGCTCTGATTATTCAGGAAGCCAGTATGCTGATTCGCAGTCTGTTTCATCCAAAGGATTTTCAATCCAGACTATCAATGGAATAACATATGTTGATGGGGTGCTTATCGCCAATAAAACTTACTCTCTTCCAAGTGATTTTATTCCTCAGGACCCTGAGGTTCCTGTAACAAGCCAGCGAAGCACAACAAGTCTTGACAGAACACTTATGAGTGCATGGCGTACGATGCAGGCTGATGCTTCTTCACAGGGACTTAATATCTATATTGCAAGTGCTTACCGTTCATACAGTTATCAGGTAAATCTATATAATTCCTATGTAGCAAGAGATGGAAAAGCTGCCGCAGATACATATTCATCAAGACCCGGTAACTCAGAACATCAGACAGGGCTCTGTTTTGACCTCAATTCTATAGATGACAGCTTCGGCGATACCGCAGAGGGCAGATGGGTCAATGACAACTGTTATAAATACGGCTTCTGCATACGTTTTCCTAAGGGTAAGGACGCATACACAGGCTATCAGTATGAATCATGGCATTTAAGATATGTCGGTAAAGACCTCGCTGAAAAGCTTTACAACAATGGCAATTGGATTTCACTTGAAGAATATTTTGGAATCACAAGCGAATATCCGGATTAAGCAAAAATTTGAATATTGAGAAGTATATGAATAAAAAAGCCCCGCCGCAGCGGGGTTTTTTTATAGGAATTTATCAAGTTCAGTCTCAACACGCTTATTGATTTTAACCTTAGGATTTTCCATAATCGTTCCTCTTGAAACAACCATTTTTACATGGCGTAATGCTCTGAGGTCATCGAGTGGGTTTTCCTCGGTTACAATCATATCTGCACATTTATCTTTTTCGAGCGTACC
>ERZ856578.6655-NODE-6655-length-12839-cov-3.763908_pt1 | contig 12839 bp, 10 predicted proteins | sample MGYA00514384_ERZ856578 | MGnify/ENA primary metagenome ERZ856578 (study PRJEB29103, sample SAMN06111958) | human gut metagenome | biome: human gut; feature: ankylosing spondylitis patient; material: healthy_person | host: Homo sapiens | place: China:Hangzhou...
TGGAGCACCTCACCCCGCCGCATATCATAATCGAAGACAATGTCGGTTGTCTGCGCCAGGGCAATGCGGAAACGCTCCTCGCTCAGGCGCAGCTCCTGTTCCATGTTTTTCCGGGCGGTAATATCCAGGATGAGGCAGTCGAGCACAAGCCCGCTCTGCCGCCTGGAGATGGTGCCGCGGGTGAGCATGCACACCATCGTCCCGTCCTTGCGGTAGATACGCTTTTCAAATTCGAATCCACGGTTTTGTTCCCCTGCCTCAGCCACCTCCTGCCGGATGTGGGGAACATCCTCGGGATGGATCGCCAAAATCAGGCGGTTCCCCAGTTCCTCACGCATTTCAGCCGGCGTATAGCCGTACATGGCATAAAAGCCCTCGTTGCCATACAGGAGGGTGAAGTCCTCGTCGAACGCGACCTCGCACACCCCGCCGGGGATCTTTTTGGCCAGGGATTTCAAGCTGTCGTCCATCTCCCGGAGGGCCGTGATGTCGCTCATCACCGCGATGTGTGCGTCTTCACGGCCGTCCGCGTCGTACAGGTGGGAGTAGTCCACCTTGTAACAGCGGCCGTCCCTTTCAACATACGACGGTTTATCCCCCTGGTAGAGGGTATCGCTGTTCCGGCCGAGAAGTTCCCCGGCGGGTTTGCCGATCAGATGCAGGGCGCTGTTGTTGAGCAGCCTTAAACGGTTCCGACGGTCGGTGACGATTAAAGGGGTGGGCAGGCAGTCCAGGATGTTTTCATAATAGGCTTTGAGAGTATGCTGCGGGGTGATATCCGAGATGACACAATACGCGTAAGCGGTCCCGTCCTCCCCCAAAACCTCCGTCCTGTCCAGCACCCATATATACCCGCCGTCCTTGGTTTGCAGACGGTACTCGAGCTCTAAGGAGGACTCCCCGGCATCCAGGGCCTCATTGATGGATCGCCGGACGCGCGCAGCGTCGTCGGGCGGCAGGAGGCGGTAAAAGCTATCCTCGAACAGCTCCCGGATCTCCTGCCGGGTATATCCCACCATCCGCAGAAACGCGTCGGAAAGGTAAAGACAGGTGCAGGCGTCGTCGAGACGACATTTCTGCAGGCCGAAGGGGACACGGTCCCACATCTCCGCACCGTCGGCCAGGGCAACCCGTATGCTGCGAATGCGCCAGCCCGCCGGACCTTTTCCGGTGACGGCGGTCCAGCGCAGGCGGCGGCCCGGCAAGCCGGTCACGACCCGGATTTCCTCCAAGTCCGCTCCGAGTGAACGCCGGACCGGCGCCTCCTGCTTCCAGCCTTCCGGAAGCTCCGCCCGCAGATAGGCGGCCAGGATCTCGAGGCCTGCCCGCCCCTCCAGCCAATCGGTCCCGGGGATATCGTACCAAATATCTTCAAAAACCAGCTCCCCGGCCTCTTTCAGGCGGAAAGCGGCCAGAAGTTCCAGAAACTGCGTTATAGTCTGTTCTGCCTGCATACTGACCGGCATCTCGTCACTCCCGTCTTTTGCTGCGGCGTTCCTCTCGGTGTGGGCTTTCCACCCGGTGCGGAATCTGTGTGTCTCGCCGCCAGCTTCGGTTCCTATATAAACGCGACAAGGGGTGAAAGGCATCGCTTTCTTCCCGAACACCCGCAAAAATATCCGCAAAAGCCTTGCCGGCCTTTGCGGATATTATAGCATATATGCGCATGAAAAAACAGAGTAAACTTTTTGGATTTTCGCAACGGTATTTGTCGATAGAAGGGGGTTTACAGACGGTTTTCGTTGTACGTCCCGTTCTTTTGGTAGGATACGACATCCTGTTTGAAACGCTCCCACGCGTCCTCATGCCGGACGAAATAGAGGGGACAGAGTTTGCCCGTAACATCGTAATGGCGGATGAGATGGGTTTCATCCAGTCCATACTGCCCCATCAGCCAGGTGCACAGCTTGACCAGCGAGGCATAGGCGGCATCGTTGAACCGCCCGGTTTCGTCCGGGTGGCAGACCTCGATGGAGATGGTGTCGATGTTCCGGTCGTTGGTCGCGGAGGATTTTTCGTCGAGAGGGACGCACTGCACGACCTCCCCCTCCAGCCCGACAATGAAGTGAGAGCTCACCTCCACCCCTTTTTGATTGAAATAATTGCGGTTTTGCCGCGCCGTGGTGCCGGGATTGGCTACATAATGGATCGCGATATCGCGGATCCTTCCAATGGGCGTCCCGGTCCTGGCGGCGCCGTCCAGGTCGATGATCTGCTGGTCGATCCATTCCGGGATCGCGATGGCAGACGGTCCGCCGGAGGAGGCGACGGGAGCCGGCCCGTTCCTTCCTGTCCGCCAAAGCCCGTATATCAGCAGCGGTACGGCGGCAACCAGTGTACAGACGACCAATAGCCGGCGCCAACGGCGCCGCTGTTCCCGGCGGCGCCGTTCCATCCGCTGGCTCCGGACAGCTGCCGGGTCATAGGCGTCATCATATGGATAGGGATCGGATTCATGCATGGTGCGGGACCTCTCTTCCTGTGTGTGATGTCCCTGTCATTGTAGCATATGCGGATGGACAAAATTTTAAGAATAAACGGGAACCGTCTTAAGTTTCTCATAAGGCCCCGCTTTTTTGCGGCGCCGCTACATGCTGTCGACCGGTTCGATGCCGAGGACGTCGAGCTGCAGGAGGAGCAGGCGTTTGGTCAGGCGGCAAAGGGAGAGCCAGGAGGCTCTGCGGTCCGGATCCGTCTCTCCCAGAATGTGGTTATCGTGATAAAACCGGGAAAACACCGAGGCGATCCGGTATGCGTTCTCACATACGATATTCGGTGCCCGCTCCGCAAACGCGTGGGAAAAGGCATCGCCTGTCAGCAGCATAGCGAGGACCAGCTCCCGCTCCACGTCCGTATAAATCCCGGAGGGACAGGTGCCGGACGGATCCCCGGCCTTGTTCAGAATCGACTGGATGCGGGTCAGGGTATAGAGGAGATATACCCCGGTTTTCCCCTCGAATGCCAGGAATTTATCCAGGTCGAAAACGTAATCCTTGGTCCGGTGATTCACCAGATCCCCGAATTTGACGGCGGCGAGCCCCAGCCGGCGGGCTGTTTCGGGCCCCTCCTCTTTGGAGACGAAGGCCGAGTCCCCCATTTTGGAAAAGGCCGCGTCCGTCACGGTATCCAGAAACTCCGAAAGCCGCATCACTCCGCCGTCCCGGGTTTTATAGGGCTTGCCGTCGCTGCCGTTCATGGTGCCGAAGCCGAGATGCTCCAGCCGGGCCGAAGGCGGGACGAGCCCCGCTTTCTTTGCACAGCGGAACACCTGGGTGAAATGCAGGCTCTGCCGTTTATCCACCACGTACCAGATCTCCGCCGGGGCAAAGTCGCGTTCCCGCTGCAGAATGGTCGCCAGGTCGGTGGTGGCGTATATGCTGGAACTGTCGCTTTTCTTGACAATGACGGGCGGCATGGGGGCTTTGTCTCCCTCCTCCTCCACGTCGACCACCAGGGCCCCCTCGCTCTCGCGCAGCAGATTGCGTTCCCGCAGCCGGGCAAGCAGGGGTTCTACATAGGGTTCCGCGTCGCTTTCCCCGTACCACAAATCGAAATCCACCTGCAGGCGGCGGTAATTGGTCTTGAGATCCTCGACCGACACCCGCAGGATCTCTCTCCACAGAGCCAGATAACCCGCCCGGCCCTGCTGTAGTTCCCCCGTGGCGCGCTGCGCCTTTTCTTTGAACGCGGGGTCGTCCTTGCTCCGGCCGCTTGCTGTGGGATAGACCTCGGCGAGCAGCTCCGGCGTCAAGGACGGGACGCCGTCCTCATCCGGACGGAAGTCGGGGGAAAAGCAGCGCCAATCCGGGTGCCGGTCTGTTAATTCGGCGATGACCAGGCCGATCTGGAGGCCCCAGTCTCCCAGATGAACATCCCCCAGCACCGTCCGCCCCATAGCTCTGGCCAGGCGCTTGAGGGATTCCCCGATGATCGCCGAGCGCAGATGGCCGATGTGCAGGGGTTTCGCGACGTTGGGACCGCCATAGTCGATCAGGATCGTGCCGCCTGGTTCCTGTGGGATCCCGAGATGGGGGTCCTCCGCCAGTTCGGCGAGACGGGCGAGAAGCGCGGCATCGGACAAGGTCAGGTTGAGGAAACCCGGCGGCGCCGCGTCCACCCTGGCAAACAGGGGATTCCGCGCCAGAACGGCCGCCACCTCCTCAGCAATCGCCAGCGGTGCCTTATGATAGCGTTTCGCGCACGCGAAGGCGCCGTTGCATTGGAATTGGCACAGATCCAGCCGGTCGGAACCCGACACCTGCCCCCAATCCCGGCCGTATCCGCACCATTCGAAAGCATCCGCCACCATATCACTCAACTCGTGTGTCAGCGTCAGCATATCGCCCGCCCCTCTCTTGAGATAATAGGGATTATTTCAAAACCGGTTATCCCCCAAGGACGCGAGATTTTGGGCGGCTGCCCTATCATAGGGGGCCCGCACCTGCCGGTGGCTTTATTTATCCCGCCGGTGTCCCCGGCTGCGCAGGAACCGGGGCTCATGGGTATAGACCGAGATATATTTACGGATGGAGAACAGCCCGATCAACCCAAAGATGAGCCCCACCAGCATACTGCGCAGCAAGGTCCACAGGCCGCCGCCCTCCAGGCCCGCCATCATGGCCGCAAAGGCCTGAGCCACATCCGTATAATAACCGGTGCGCACATAATCGAGCAGCATCCCGCAGAACTCGGCGCCGAACATCGCAAGCAGGGAAAACAGCACGACTGTAACCGTGGCAAAGGTCGTGTGATGCGCGCCCTTGAACAGCCGGTAGCCGTAGAAAGAGGCCATGCTGATGAGTGCACCGAGCCACATCGAGAACCAGCCGCCCCCGATCAGGAACCAAGGCACCGCCCCCACCAGCGCGCCCAGGAGCGCACCGGCCGCTCCGCGCAGATAAACGTAAAACGGCTCGCCATAGCGTTCGAATTTGTCGTCGTGCGCCACCTCGATGTGCGACACCGCTGTTTTGGCCGCCAGATGCACCAGGGAAACGAACGCCTCTCCCGTCTGAGGGGATGCGGGACAGTCGATCCGGACGCCGCAGGCGGCGGGCTGGACCGAAGATCCGGGACAGGCCTGGGAAAACTTCGCCGAAAGCTTCGGTATCTGTTTTTCCCCGATACTGGCCGACAGTTCCAGAGAAAGCACGTCCTCCGCCAGGGCGCGAAACGCTACGCCATCGCACACGCCTGTCACGGCACCTGTCTGGGGATTCACCCGCCAGCCCTGTGCCACCGCCGCGTTTTGGAGCTCCTGTGAAAACATCTCGATTCCTCCTCATGACTCCGGCGCCGTGGGATTCCATATCCGCCGGACATATCGTATAGTTTATCAGGATTTGAGGACGTCGTCAATTGTCGACGCCCGCCGATGCACGATCGGCTTCCAGGCGACCCGGGGATGAATGGCCGCCGCCACAGCCATGAAGCCCATCGGCAGCATGAACAACGGAAAAAGCAGGATGGGCTTCCACAACCGGCGGACGCTTTTTCCTTCCAGGTGCACGCACAGCAACGCAACCAGCGCGGCCACGGTATAGGAGACAGCGGTCCCCGTCAATATCCCCCATAAAATCGGGAGCGGCGAAAGCGGCTGCAGCAGCGCCGCCAACAGGAGCAGCGGCCCCTGGAGCATCAGCAGCAGGGTGGCCGGGACAGCGAGCAGATAGCACAGCATATCTACCGATCCCTTGTGCCGGGCCCGGATACCCCTGCCTACGTCCTTCATACACCAGCGTGTCGCCTGAGCGGCGCCCACAACCCAGCGGTACCGCTGGCGCAGCGAGGTGGCGAAGCCGGACGGCTGTTCATCATAAAAGACCGCCCTATCCACAAACGCGATGGTCCGTCCGGCGGTGATCTGCTGGACGGAAAACTCGCAGTCTTCCGTCACGGTCCGGGTATTCCAGCCGTCGGGCTCCAAAACCTCCATCTTGAACGCGAAGCCGGTTCCGCAGACCATACAGGACATTCCGAGTGTCTGCCGCGCCCGGTAGAAAAACCGCATGAGAAACATCCAGTAAACCGCGTAACAGCCGCTGACCCAGCTTTCCTCCGGATTGACCGTCTCGCGGTATCCCTGCGTGACGTCGGCGCCATTTTGCAGCGCCTCGTTCATTTTCGTCAGGAAATCCGGTGCCGCCAGATTGTCGGCGTCGAACACGCACACGGCGTCGAACCGTCCGGGGTAATCCTCCCGGATGCGGCTAAGCGCCCATTGCAGAGCATACCCTTTGCCGATCCGCCGCTGGTCCCACCGTTCATACACGGCCGCGCCGTGCGCCTTGGCGGCGCCGGCGGTATCGTCTCCGGTGCAGTTGTCCGCGATGACAAACACCTCATAGCTTTCCCGCGGATAGTCCTGCGCCTTCAGGCTGTCGAGCAGCTGGCCGATCACCGTTTCCTCATGCCGGGCGCACACGATCACGGCAAAGCGGTACCGGCCCGGCACCGGCAGGTTCTTGCGGCGGCGTGCCGGCGCAAGGCCGCAAAAGGCAATCGCCACATGCCAGACGAGGACCGGAAGCGCCAGAAGCCCCGCGGCTCCGGCCAGGGTGTAGAACAGGATGCTCCAGCCCGGCATATGGATCCCCTCCCTCACGCGGCATTTATAAAGCTAGTATAGGCCGTTTCTAAGGGGATTTCAAAGAAAAAAGGGCGAATTTTTGATTAAGATGGGGCCCGTCCTTCCCACCGGCAATGTGCGGCAGGTGCAAAGCGGGCGCACCGGCGGGCTTTTCATACACTTGACGAATATGCTATAATATAAACTCAGCCGGCACACGGATAGGGGTCCGGCAGTTCATAGCAGGAAAGGCGGATGTCCGATGCTTCTGACGCTCGATATGGGGAATACCAATATCACGCTCGGCGTGTTCAAAAACACCGAGCTGCTTTTTGAATCCCGGATCGCCACCGACCGGTCCAAAATGGAGGATCAGTATGCGGTCGAGCTGCTGGATATTTTCCGCCTGTACGGCGTCGACCCCGCCGGCTTTGAAGGGGCGATCCTCAGCTCGGTGGTGCCTCCGCTCGATCAGACCCTGCACGGGGCGGTGCGCAAGGTCACCGGGGTGCTCGCGATGCAGGTCGGGCCCGGCACCCGTACCGGTATGAACATCCTTATCGATAATCCCGCCACACTCGGCGCGGATCTCCTCGTCGGCGCGGTGGCGGCGGTAAAAAAATATGGAGCGCCCTGCCTGATCTGGGACCTCGGAACCGCTTCCAAGGTGTCGGTGGTGGACAAAACCGGGGCGTTCCGTGGCGGAGCCATTATGCCGGGCATTTCCAGTTCCCTGGATTCCCTGATTACGAAAGCTTCCCTCCTTCCCCGCATCCGCCTGCAGGCGCCGGAGAAGGTGGTCGGCTCCAACACCAACGACTGCATGGAATCTGGCATTGTTTTCGGCACCGCCGCCATGATTGAAGGGATGACCGCCCGCATTGAGGAGGAGCTCGGCTATCCGGTGACCGTCGTGGGCACCGGCGGACTCGGCCGGGTGGTCTTCGTCCACTGCCGGCGGGAAATTCGGCGGGACGACACCCTGCTGCTCGAGGGCCTGCGGATCATCTACGAAAAAAACCGCAAGGCTGTCTGATTCTCAGACAATCCCGTCTCGTTCCCCCGGATCAGCGGCCCTGCGGCGAGGCAGCAGACGCGCCTCAGCCGGTCAGCCGCCGGGGGGGCAAGGCGATGATATATACAAACGGCGCTGTATCCCGGAAGGGAACAGCAGCTAGGAGGAGATTTTGTTGCAAAAAATCAAGAACAAACCCCTGGGCCGCAAACAGATCCTGTTTCTCGTTCAGTTCGCCATGCTGCTCGCGATTGAGGCGGTATTCTGCTTCACGCCGCTCGGCAGCCTGCCCATCGGCCCGATGGTGGCGACCTTCGCCATGCTTCCGGTCATCGTCGCCGCTATCCTGCTGGGCACCGGGGCGGGGACCCTCATGGGCTTCTTCGCGGGGCTTTTCAGCTTCCTGGTCTGGACCTTCATGCCCCCGCCCACGTCGGCCATGTTCGCCTTTATCTACACCCCGTTTTATTCGCTCGGTGAATTCCAGGGCAACGGCTGGAGTTTGGTGGTCTGCTTTCTCCCCCGCATCCTGACCGGCACTTTCGCGGGGCTGACATACAGTGGGATTTCCAAAGCCCTGGTCAAGCTGCGCGCCCGGCAGCATTCGAGGAAGATGACCGGCGCGCTTGCCGGGATCCGGGCCTTTTTCCGAAACAAAGCCGGACTCGAATTTGCCGTGGCCGGCGCGGTCGGCAGCCTGACCAACACGTTTCTTGTCCTTGGAGGCGCCTATCTCTTCTTCGGGCCCGAATACGCGGCGGCGGCCGGCATGGGCTATGAGCTGCTGCTGGGAGCCCTGGGCCTGATCATCCTGACCAACGGCATCCCCGAAATGATCATCAGCATCCTCGCGGCGGAAGGGATCTGCCGCCCGCTCAAAAAACAGCTCCGTCACTGGTCGGTCTGACATTTTCCACCGTATCATTGAGGGTCGGCGCGCAACATGAAGCATGTTGCGCGCCGACCTCTTTCACGTATTCCCCGAATACCGTTCGATAAGCATCGAGATCTCCTGGAACATCCGCAAATCCTCCTTCGTCCCTTCGTCGTGGTTCGAGAGGATCGCCAGCCGGTACGGATGGGGCGCGTAGACGATCGCCATATCGTGATAGGCCCCCTCCATCCACCCGTATTTGCGGGCCATGGGATAGGAGGAGCGGATCATGGGGTTTTTCGTCCGCTGCAGGGAGGCTTTCAGCTCCGGGCCATAGGGGTTCGTCCGAATAAACCGGTCGATCGCCGCCAGATAGGCACCCGCGTCCCTCGCGCAGAGGAGGGAATTCGCCCCATTCCGGATATCCTCCGGATACGTCAGGCCGAACGATGCCGCATACGCGCGGTAGCCGTCGGCCGGAAACGCCGACCGGATCAGGGCAAAAGCCACGTTGTCGCTCTCCTCGATGGCGTAGCGGACCAGTTCCCGCAGGGTCAGCACGGTGCCGAACGGCATATTCTGTATTTTACCGGTCCCCTTCCGCATCCACTGTTCCGTATAGGTGAAGGTCTGATTCAGGTCGGCCCGGCCTTGCGATGCGAGATCCAATACATATAGGCAATAGGGGGCTTTGACGACGCTCGCGGCGGGATATTTCTCCAATGACCGGTATTCGTAGACAGCGCCGGAACCGACGTCCTGGTAAAAGACGGATACCCCTTCATATCCGGCCAGCAGCGTGTCGAGCGCGGCGCGGCCCTCCTCGGGGAAGGTGAACTCCCGGGCGGGATCACCGGAGGGTTGTACGGACGGATAGGACGCCGCCGCGGAGGATGCTGTGGTGCCGGCTGTGGACGGATCCGTCTCCCCGGAGCCCGGTTCTATCGCCACAAAGGGAGGCGCGGCCGGACCGGCCGGCACCGATCCGCGGCCCAGCAGAAATACAAGCGTGCCGCACAACAGAAAAAGGCCGGCACAGCCGAGACCGGCCGCCAGCCACTTTCCTGTTTTTGCCGCAGGACGCCCCATGCGTTTCCCTCCCGCGGTCAATACCGCTCCAAATACCGGTCCAGCTCCCAGGGGGTAACCCGGATCTTGTATTCGTCCCATTCCTCGGTTTTATGTTCCACATACTTGCCGAAAATATGCTCGCCCAGCGTCTCCCGGACCAGTTCGTCCCGCCGCATGGCGCGCACGGCGTCCTTGAGATTGGAGGGCAGGGAATGGATGTCCCGCTCCTCCCGCTCGTCACCCGAGAGTTCGAAAATATTGCTGTCGGTGGAGGAGGGGGGCATCAGGCCTCTCCGGATGCCGTACAGCCCGGCGGCAAGGCAGAGAGCCAGCACCAGATAGGGGTTGGCCGAGGGGTCGGGGTTTCGCAGCTCGATGCGGGTGCCGATGCCGCGGGAGGCGGGGACCCGGATCAGCGGGCTGCGGTTGCTCGCCGACCAGGCGATATACACCGGTGCTTCATAGCCCGACACCAGCCGTTTATAGGAATTGACCAGCGGATTGGTCACCGCGCACATCCCGCGGGCGTGTTCGAGGATGCCCGCGATAAAGCTGTAAGCCGTTTTGCTCAGGCCCAAGGAATCGTCGGGGTCGTAAAACGCGTTTTTCCCGTCCTTCATCAGGGACATGTTTACATGCATGCCGCTGCCCGCCTTGCCGTAGACCGGTTTCGGCATGAAGGTGGCGTACATATTGTGCATATGGGCGACGGTTTTGACCACCAGCTTGAAGGTGACGATGTTGTCCGCGGCACAAAGCGCGTCGGCGTATTTGAAATCGATTTCGTGCTGGCCGTTCGCGCATTCGTGATGGGAGGCCTCGATCTCGAAGCCCATGTCCTCGAGCGCCAGACACATATCCCGTCGGGCGCTTTCCCCGAGGTCGGTGGGCCCGAGCTCAAAATACGCGCCCCGGTCGAAGGACTTGGTGGTCGGATGCCCGTCCTCGTCGTAATTGAACAGGAAGAACTCGCATTCCGGCCCCACGTTGAATCCGGAAAAGCCCATCTCCTCCGCCTGGCGGAGCACCTTCTTGAGCAGGCCGCGAGGATCGCCCTCAAAGGGGGTGCCGTCCGGCTTGTACACGTCGCAGATCAGGCGAGCCGCCCGTTCCCCTTCCCCATACCACGGGAAGATGACGAAGCTGTCGAGATCGGGATAGAGATACATGTCGCTCTCCTCGATCCGGACAAATCCCTCGATGGAGGAGCCGTCGAACATGCACTTGTTCTGAAGCGCCTTCTCCAGCTGGGAGGCGGTGATGGCGATATTCTTGAAAGAGCCGAATATATCGGTGAACTGCAGGCGGATGAACCGGATATTTTCATCCTCCACCATCCGCATGATGTCCTCGGCGGTATACTTCCCCACATTGACCACGCCTTTCCAAAATACATGCCCTCATTATCGCATTCCGCCCTAAATCTTGTCAAGGGAATTCTCCGAATTCAAGGCTCCGCCACATAATTTTCCTCCGTTGCCCATATATGTGTAAAGTGTGGTTGACAGGCGCTTTTTTTCGCCGTATAATGAGAGACCGGCGTCTGAATTTGTCGATACATGGGGGAGGCTCGTTTTTCAATGGATCTCGTTACCCTGCTCCTGCTGGCGGTGGGCCTGTCGATGGACGCGTTCGCGGTATCCGTGAGCAGCGGCATTCTGATGTGCCATACCAAATGGACTAAAAGCGTCAAGCTCGCGGGGGCGTTCGGCCTTTTCCAGGGGCTCATGCCCGTGATCGGCTACGTCATCGCCCACACCTTCGCCCACCAGATCGAGGCGTTCGACCACTGGATCGCGTTCGGCCTGCTTGTCTTTATCGGTGGCAAGATGCTCTGGGAGGTTCTCCGGGGCGGCGACGGCGACGACATCCCCAAGGGGGATCCCACCGACTGGAAAAACCTGCTCGTGATGGCCATTGCCACCAGCATCGACGCTATGGCGGTCGGGGTTACGATGGCCCTGGCCGGACGGACCGGGCTGCTCGCGCCGCAGTACGGTTTTCTGCTCTGCTGCCTCGTCATCGCCCTCGTCACCTTTGTGCTCTGTCTCGCCGGAGTTCAGATCGGCTGCAGGACCGGCGATAAATACGGGAAAAAGGCCGAAATCGCGGGTGGTATCGTTCTTATCGGCATCGGCGTCAAGATCCTGTTGGAGCATCTGCTGGGATTCTGAATGCCTGTCCTTGTCGTCTTCATCGGCGTACATCACGTCCGGTATGCGTTTATGAGCCGCCGGAGTGTTTTTGAAATTGCCCAAACAGACATTTTCACCGTCAAAAAAGCAAGGCAAGCCAACAGGGCGTCATCGTGATCACGATGACGCCCTTCAACATTTTTATCGAACGGATACCTTTTCCGGGGTTTTGTTTACGGGCCAGAAGCCCGTCAGTCGCCGAAAGACACCCCGATTTCCCGGGCCATCTGGACGGCCGGACAGTCCACCGGCACCTTTTTCAGCTTCCCCGCGACCTCTTCCAGGGGCACGGGGACGATTTCATTGTTGACGATAGCGCACATATAGCCGTATTTCCCCTCCCGGATCAGGCGGGCGGCGGCGGCCCCCAGCATGGTGGCGAGCATCCGGTCATAGGCACAGGGAGCGCCGCCCCGTTGGAAATGGCCCGGCACGCATACCCGGGATTCTCCGCCCACATAGGGCTCCAGTTCCTGTACCAGGCGGTAGGCAATGGAGGGAAGCCCCTCCTTCTGCCGGGCGGCGGCGAGTTCCTTTTTGCTCATTTTGGCTTCTCGCTTGGAAAGCGCCCCTTCCGCCACCGCCAGGATGGAAAAGGGCTTGCCCTGTTTGCGGCGGCGCTCGATCGCGCTGCCGACCTTTTCGATGTCATAGGGGATTTCAGGCAGGAGGACGATGTCCGCCCCCGCGGCAATGCCGGCGTGCAGGGTCAGCCAGCCCACCTGATGCCCCAGGACCTCCACGATAAAGACCCGGCCGTGAGAGGTGGCGGTGGTGTGGATGCAGTCGATGACGTTGGCCGCGATATCCACCGCGCTCTGGAAGCCGAAGGTCATGTCGGTTCCCCAAAGGTCGTTGTCGATGGTTTTGGGCAGGGTGACGACGTTGACCCCTTCGGCGCGCAGGAGGTTTGCGGTTTTGTGGGTGCCGTTGCCACCGAGGATCACAAGGCAGTCCAGTTTCCGTTTTTTTATCGTGTTTTTCATGGCCTCGACCTTGTCGACGCCATCCTCCCCGATGACCCGCATCAGTTTGAAGGTACTATTTCAATAGTTTATCATAGATCTCCAAATAAGCTCCCCCACAAGAATTTGCACTGAATAGTTCATTGGCACG
>ERZ856578.6670-NODE-6670-length-12811-cov-3.678106_pt1 | contig 12811 bp, 9 predicted proteins | sample MGYA00514384_ERZ856578 | MGnify/ENA primary metagenome ERZ856578 (study PRJEB29103, sample SAMN06111958) | human gut metagenome | biome: human gut; feature: ankylosing spondylitis patient; material: healthy_person | host: Homo sapiens | place: China:Hangzhou...
GTGGACGGCTCCAACGACATCGCCCGTGTCGGCGCTGTTTCCAGCGGCGACGAGGAGATCGGCAAGCTGATCGCCGACGCCATGGAGAAGGTCTCCGCCGACGGCGTGATCACCATTGAGGAGTCCAAGACCGCCGAGACCTACAGCGAGGTCGTGGAAGGTATGCAGTTCGACCGCGGCTATATCACCCCCTATATGGTCACCGATACCGAGAAGATGGAGGCCGTCATTGACGATGCCTATATCCTCATCACCGATAAGAAGATCTCCGTCATCTCCGACATCCTGCCCATTCTGGAGCAGCTGGTCCAGTCCGGCAAGAAGCTGGTCATCATCGCTGAGGATGTGGAGGGCGAAGCCCTGAACACCCTGATTGTCAACCGCCTGCGCGGCACCCTGAACGTTGTGTGCGTCAAGGCCCCCGGCTTCGGCGACCGCCGCAAGGAGATGTTGCAGGATATTGCCACCCTGACCGGCGGTACCGTCATCAGCGAGGAGGTTGGCCTGGAACTGAAGACCGCCACCATCGATATGCTGGGCCGCGCCCGTCAGGTGAAGGTCACCAAGGAGAACACTACCATTGTGGACGGTGCCGGTGACGCACAGGCCATTAAGGATCGTGTGGGCCAGATCCGCAATCAGATCGCTGTCACCACCAGCGACTATGACAAGGAGACGCTCCAGGAGCGTCTGGCCAAGCTGGCCGGCGGCGTGGCCGTCATCAAGGTGGGCGCTGCTACCGAGACCGAGATGAAGGAGAAGAAGCTCCGCATTGAGGACGCTCTGAACGCCACCCGCGCTGCCGTTGAGGAAGGCGTGGTCGCCGGCGGCGGCACCATCTTTGTGAACATCATCCCCGCTGTGGAAGCGCTGCTGAACACCGTTGACGGCGACGAAAAGACCGGCGTCCGCATCATCGCCAAAGCTCTGGAAGCGCCCATCCGTCAGATCGCTGCCAACGCCGGTCTGGACGGCTCCGTGATTCTGGAGAAGGTCCGCAACTCCGGCAAGGTCGGCTACGGCTTCGACGCTTACAAGGAGGAGTACTGCGATATGGTCTCCGCCGGTATCATCGACCCCGCCAAGGTGACCCGTTCCGCTCTGGAGAACGCCGCTTCCGTCTCCGCCATGGTTCTGACCACCGAATCTCTGGTGGCCGACAAGCCCGAACCCCCCACGCCCGCAGCTCCCGCCGATCCCGGCATGGGCGGTATGTACTAATCAATCGCCGCAAGGCATTGAAAGCAAAGGACTTTTCGCTGGCAATCTGATAAACTTACCGCAAATTTACGACAGTTGCCAACGAAAAAGCGCCGAGATATGTATGAAGCTACCGCCTGCATTTTGCAGGCGGTAGCTTTTTTTTCAAAAAAGAAGCCCATACGGATGGTGGGCGCTGTAGAGGGCATCCACCGCCGCTGCTGCTTCATGCGGATTGTTGCATCTGCCTTTGACGTAGTGCTTCAAGGTCATAGCGGAAGTGGTACGAAGTGATACTTAATTTGACTAATTTGATAGTGACAAGAACTGGTAATGTCAAAGTGTACTATACCTGTTGGTTGTAAACTTCATGGGGTCAAGTATAATATCCACGGTACTTTTATGCGGATTTTTGTATTTTGCTCCCGTTGGGGTAAATTGCAGCATATGCATGTGGATAGAACTGAATAGCATATAATAGCGGATAGGGGGATGTGGCGGAATAGCGCTTGTTGTTATCTGCCGCTTACGCGTATTTGTTTTTTGCAGTATACCCTGTGAACCTTGCTTTAGCGGGATGTCGGAAATCGACCGCCCGCAGGAATGTTTTTATGGGCCGGTGAACTTGCGCGGCGGCAAAAGATGTGCTATGCTTTAGTTAAAGCAATCTAACTAACGCGCCTGCGTTGAAAGGAGTCCCCGCCATGCTGCCCATTGCACCATCCACGGAAACCCGCCCCTGCTTGGAGACGGTTTGCAAAAACGATGCGCCCCGGATGATCCATCTGGACGCCACAGGAGGAGAGGCCGCTGAGATCCTGTATTCGGTGTTTCCGGGAATGGAACTGATTTACCGGGATATTCACGCCCGCTCCTGCCGGGAGGCGCGGGGCGGTTCGGGTGAACGTCTGGAGATCCATCATTGTCTGGAAGGGCGGGTGGAGTACCGGCAGAATGGCCGCTATTTCTATCTGGCACCGGGAGATCTGGTGGTGGCGCGGGCTTCCTCACTGCCTCAGGGCAGTCGCTTTCCCACCGGGCATTACCATGGGATCGCGGTGGTGATTGATCCGGCGGATGCGCCGGAATGTCTGTCCTGCATCCTGAGCGATGTGGAAGTGCGTCCGGCGGCGCTGATGGAAAAGCTGTGTCCCGGCGGCGCTGTCTTTGCCGCCCGGTCCTCCCGGCGGGTGAAGCACGTCTTTTCGGAGCTTTACGCCGTGCCGGAGGATATCCGCAAGGGATACCTGAAAGTAAAGCTGTTGGAGCTGCTGCTGTTTCTCAGCACGCTGGAGCCAGCCTCACAGCCGGTTCATGGCTGCACCGCTTCGCAGGTGACACTGGCGGAGCAGGTGCGCGCCTGCCTGCTGGCGGAACCGGATCAGACTGTGACCCTGCGGGAATTGTCCCACCGGTTCGGTGTTTCCGAAGCGCAGGTGAAGGCCAGCTTTGCCGGAGTCTATGGGATGTCCCCGGCGGCTTATGTCCGTTCCCAGCGGATGTGGGGAGCGGCGGAGCTGCTGCGGGATACGGATCGGACAGTGCTGGATATTGCAGGCCAGTTCGGCTATGACAATGCCAGCAAGTTCGCCAAGGCTTTCCGGGATGTGGTGGGCGTTTCTCCGCGGGAATACCGGGCAGGCGAGGCTTACGACAGCTGCGCCCCGCAGGGAGAGCGGGGGACGGCCTGCTGATACCGCCTGACAGCTGCTGCGGTCTGCCGCTTCAGAGGCGGGCTTCTCTGCGAGATCCTGCCGGAAAAAGAAAATTGGACTTTTTATCGTTTTGGAGCCGGATCCATCGTTTTGGAGCAGATGCGGCAGGGAAATTCTGATAGGATACAGTCAAAGAGGTTAAGCCCCCCTTTCCTCTTTAAAAGTTAAGGCCCTCTAACTTGGGGTGTCCACAGCGCGGGTGGGCGCTTTTCACACCGGCGTCTGCCTGTGCTGCGGAACCTGACCGGGCCGGAAGGAGCGCACTGTATGTCTGAGGAAAATCTGGTGCGGCAATGTGCGCCGACGCTGGCCGGCATCAAGACCGGCACGATTTTCCCGGTTCCCTTTGACAGCCTGCCCGGCCTGACGGCAGAGATCCGGGATCTGAATCGGATTCTGGTACCCAAGGGGCTGCGGCTGCTGCCGCTGCGCTATCAGGACAGAAAGGCTCTGCTGTACCTCTACCGCCCCTCCGAACTGCGGAAGGATCTGAAGGATCAGCTGGCAGGGACGCTGCTGGCGGAGGCCGGATATCCGAACAAGGGCAGTGAGCAGTGCGTGGCGTATCTGGCGCGGCGCTTTCGCTCCGGGGGCGAATTCCCTCATGAGGTAGGGCTGTTTCTCAGCTATCCGCCTCAGGACGTGCTGGGTTTCATCGAAAACCGGGCCGTCAACTACAAATGCGCGGGACTCTGGAAGGTCTACGGCGACGTGGAGCAGGCACAGCGCCTGTTTGCCAGATACCGCAAATGCACCGATATCTACTGCGAGCTTTGGCGGGCCGGTTCCGGCATCGGACAGCTTGCCGTCGCGGTCTGATATACCAAATGCCGCGGCTTTCAAGCCGCCGGATATCTCTCAAGAAAGGAGAATGTTCAACATGAAAAAGACTGCTGTGATTTATTGGAGCGGCACCGGCAATACCAAGCAGATGGCAGAAGCCGTTCTGGAGGGTATGAAGAATGCGGGTGCGGAGGCTGTGCTTCTGGAGCCTGCTCAAGTGGACGCTTCTACTTTCAGCGGCGTGGACGCGGTGGCCTTCGGCTGCCCGGCCATGGGTTCTGAAGTGCTGGAGGAGATGGAGTTCGAGCCTATGTTCTCCGCCTGCAAGAACAGTCTGGGCGGCAAAAAGGTTGCCCTCTTCGGCTCTTTCGGCTGGGGCGACGGCGAGTGGATGCGGACCTGGGAAAAGGACTGCGACGACGCCGGGATCAATCTGGCCTGCGACAGCATTACCTGTCAGGAAACGCCTGACGACGACACGCTGGAAGCCTGCCGTGCCATGGGCAAGCAGCTGGCGGAATAAGCCACGGGAATACACCTCTATTTTTCTTTCCTTATTTCCTATCTTTCCTAAACCTTATCTTCCTATTTCCTATCTTTCTTTTCTATCTTTCCTTTTTCCCGGAGATCCTGCAAGTCTCCACCCTTGTTTTCCGGCGCGGATGGGGCCGCATCGGAAAACCGAGAAAAGATGCCACTTTTCTTCACACGACAGCGCCGCCCGGAAGGGCGGCGCTGTATGCATTTCGGTTCCGTCACGGCAGCGGATAAGGAACGGGTCAGCGTCTGCTCCACTTCACATAGGCCCACTGCCTTTGGGTGTTGTCCACCTCTGTGTCGCTGATCCTTGTTCCACATTCCTGATATACATAAAAGTCATCCGGCGTTTCCGCTCCCTCAGGAGTATAATACTGACTGCCGTCGATGGCGGCATATTCTTTTTCTGCGTCCGTCAGTTCACCGGCATAAAGATACCCCTCCGGCAGTTCATCCAAAATGGTCAGGTCCGCTGCAAAGTAATCGTGACCGTCTAACACGATTTTGGGCGCTCCGGCATAAGGCGCGGAAGAACCTGTGCCGGCGGGAGCTGCTGCCCCGCAGCCTGCCAATGAGAAAACCAGCGCAAGGCTGAGGAGCGCTGCCGTTAACTTCTTCATGTTCCATGCCTCCTTAAAATCCGACTTGTCTGTATATATGGACGGAACCCGCCGACAGAATGTTCCGGTTTTCCCACATCGTGCAGCAGATTTTTTCGCCGTTTGACGCCCGAACCCGCGCTGCCCGGCAAAATCAGCAGGATTCATTCCGTCAAGTGCAGATAAACGGGCGATTTCCGCGTCCGGCTTGACAGGCAAAGCTGGATATGGTATGTTGCTCTTGTCTTCGGAAAGTATTTCTGCCCGGCGACACCGCCCCGATACCGTTCTGCCGGTGAGGAAGCTCCGAACCGAAAGTTGAGGAAGGACAACTGTGTATATTTGTCATCCCCTCTGCCGAACGGCAGGGGGGATGTATCATTATTCTGGAAGGAGAGACCACTGTGGAAGCTGTGGAAACGCGGGTGGCCGTCATTGCCATCATTGTCCGGGAGGGCGCTTCCGTTACCGTACTCAATGAGCTGCTGCATCAGTACGGGCCGCATATCATCGGACGGATGGGCGTACCCTATCGGGAAAAGGGCGTGAACATCATCAGTGTGGCCATGGACGCCCCCGGCGGCGTCATCTCCGCCCTGTCCGGCAAGCTGGGACGTCTGGAGGGCGTTACCGCCAAGACTGTCTATGCCCCGGCAGGGAGCGTATGAAAGGAAGCGGACTTATGAATTGGAAGAAAAAACTGCTGGCACTGGGCCTGTCTCTGGCTCTCACGCTGTCTCTGGCCGCCTGCGGCCAGAAAGCGGAGAAACCCGCGCAAACGGAGGAACCCGCACAGAGCGAAGAACCTGCGGAAGTCCCTGAGGCCCCGGAATTCACTCCGGCGGAATTCAGAATCGCAGCGCTGAAAGGTCCCACCGCCATGGGACTGGTGGAACTGATGAGTCTGAGCGACACGGTCAATGAGATGATGGAGGGCAAGGAGAATGTGGTATCTACCAAAAATACCTATGACTTTACCCTGGCCGGTTCTGCCGACGAGGTGACCCCCGCTCTCATCAAGGGGGATCTGGACATGGCCTGCGTACCGGCCAATCTGGCCGCCGTGCTGTACGGCAAGACCGAGGGGGCCGTGGAGGTTCTGGCGGTGAACACCCTTGGTGTGCTGTATATCGTGGAGAACGGCGAAACCGTGCAGTCCATGGCGGATCTGAAGGGCCAGACCATCGTGGCCGCCGGTAAGGGCAGCACCCCGGAATACGCCCTGCGGTATCTGCTCAGTGAGAACGGCATTGACCCGGACAAGGATGTGACCATCGACTGGAAGAGCGAGCATAGCGAATGTGTGGCGGCGCTGGCCAGCGGACAGGCTTCCATTGCCCTGCTGCCCCAGCCCTTTGTCACCGTGGCCCAGACCAAGATTGAGGGACTGCGGATGGCGCTGGATCTGACGGCGGAGTGGGACGCGCTGGATAACGGCTCCGGCCTCATCACCGGCGTCATTGTGGCCCGGCGGGACGTGGTGGAGGCCAATCCCGGCGCGGTAGATGCGTTCCTCGCAGAGTATGAAGCCAGTGTGGAGTGGGTCAACGCCAATAACGCAGACGCCGCCCAGCTGATCTCCGAATACGGCATTGTGGAAGCCGCGCCTGTGGCGGAGAAGGCGCTGCCCTACTGCAACATCGTCTGCATCACCGGCAGCGAGATGAAAGAAAAGCTCTCCGGCTATTTGCAGGTGCTGGCGGACGCGGAGCCTTCCTCCGTGGGCGGCACGCTGCCTGCCGACGATTTCTACTACGGAGCATAAAGATAACCCAACCATTACGGCAGAGCAGCGCTCTGCCGTAATTTGAATCACGGAACGGAAAGGAGCCGCCCATGGGGGAAAAAACCTCAAAAATCCGCCTGTGGGCGGTGATCTTCTGGCTGGCGGTGTGGCAGCTGGCAGCCATGGGGTTAGCCCGCGCCTATCCCCACGGAAGCCTGCTGCTGGCATCCCCTGCCGCCGTCCTGTACCGGCTGGGGCAGCTGGCTGTCACGACTGCCTTCTGGCAGACGGTGGGCTGGTCTGCCGCCCGGATCTTCGGCGGGTTTCTGCTCTCCACCCTGCTGGCGGTGCTGCTGGCGGCGCTGGCAGCGTGGAAAAACGGCGTGGGGGAGCTGCTGGCGCCGCTGGTGGCGGTTATCAAGGCGGTGCCGGTGGCCTCCTTTATCATTCTGGCGCTGGTATGGCTCAACAGCCGCAGCCTGTCCCTGTTCATTTCGGCGCTGATGGTGTTTCCGCCGGTGTATCTGAACGTGCTGGAGGGCATCCGACGCACGGATGGGCAGCTGCTGGAGATGGCGCGGGTGTTCCGGGTGCCGTTTTCCCGGCGGCTGCGGTACATCTACCTGCCCCAGATTATGCCCTATTTCCGCACGGCAGTTTCTCTGGGACTGGGGCTTTGCTGGAAAGCCGGGGCGGCGGCGGAGGTCATCGGCCTGCCTGCCGGTTCCGTCGGGGAGCGGCTGTACACCGCCAAGGTGTATTTCCAGACGCCGGATCTGTTTGCGTGGACCGTGACCATTGTGGCGGTGTCTGTGCTGTTTGAGCGGCTGTTCCTGATCCTGACGGACTGGGCGGCGAGAAAGGTGGGCGGCTGATGGAGCTTCGGAATATAAGCAAATCCTATCATGGCCGCCCGGTGCTGCAAAACGTCTCCTTCACCATAGAACCGGGGGTGACGGCCCTGTGGGCGCCCTCCGGGGCAGGCAAGACCACGCTGCTGCGGATCCTGCTGGGACTGGAGCGCCCGGACAGCGGGGAGCTGCTGGGAACCGGCGTCCGCTGGAGCGCTGTTTTTCAGGAGGATCGCCTGCTGGACGGGTTGGACGCCATGGGAAACCTCCGCTTTGCGCTGGGAAGCGGCTGGGACGAGGCGGCCGCCCGGCGGCTGCTGGCGGAATTGGGACTTTCCGATGCGGAGGACAGGCCGGTGCGGGAATGGTCCGGCGGCATGAAGCGCCGGCTGGCGCTGGCCCGCGCACTACTGGCAGACGCAGAGGCCATCGCGCTGGATGAGCCGTTTGCCGGACTGGATGCGGAGAACCGCCGCCGTGGGGCAGAGTGCATCGCCCGCAGGGCGGAGACAACGCCGGTGCTGCTGGTGACCCATGACCGGGCAGATCTGGAAGCCCTGAACGCCCGGATCATCGAATTGCGGCAGGGGGAAATCCGGCGCGGCAGCACATCCTGACACATTCATAAAAGCAGCGGTTTTGGCAGAGAAACCGCTGCTTTTTTCGCGGCAAAAACGGGGCCTGCGAGGGAAGCCAATGTAATTATCATAACGTTTGCTTATGGTTTTAAAAACTGTGCCAGATAATAGCTATCACTTCTAAAATGAAAGCGCTATCAGAAAAAATGAATGCGTTTGTGGGAAATTGCAAAATATTTTCAAAGATCGACCCTTTAATGGTTCAAAGTGATAAAATGCAAATTCTCTGCTAAATTTTCCTTGAAAAACCTGCCAGAGCGTGCCTAAAATAACTTCAAAACCGCCATTTCCGGCAAGCAAAAGCCCACAGGTGATATCCCCGTTCAGCAGCACGGCGCTTACACCCGGCTCTGCCCCGTAAAGCGGTAAAACTGAAAGAGAAAGAAAGTGGTGTAAGCATGATCAGAAAGAGATTCCTGGCGTTCCTGCTGACGGCGGCGCTGACCCTGTCTGTTGCCGCACCGGCATACGCCATCGGGGAAGCGGACAGCGACGCCCCCGTGACCTATGCGGACCTCGCCACCTATGGCGTGGAGAACTCCGCAAGCAATGCAGCCGTGAATCTGGGTCAGGCTCTGCGGATGCTGTTCCAGACCGCTGGCATGGATAACAGCCAGCTGGGCAGCGATTCCGACTGTGTGGCTCTGGCCGACAGCCTTGGAATGCTGGACAAGGACAAGCATGATGCAGCCGAAACCTTTACGGCGGCGTTCCTGAGCGAACTGGTGAACAGCGATGGCTATCAGGCGCTGAAGGGCGCTATGAAGGACGGCAGCGCACATAAGCCTCTGTTTGTCAACGGCATGGCCCAGCCCATCTTCCCCTTTACCACCGGCGCTGTGAAAGAGGGATACAGCAATAAGGACAGCGACATCATCCGTTACTGCGTCTATGTGGAGACCAACTACGATACCGATGATGACGGCAAGCTGGATCTGGTGAAGGCTCTGGTGCAGGTGCCCCGCGCTGCTGCGGAGGGCGACTATCAGGCTGCTACCATCTACGAGGCCCGTCCTTACATCACCGGCTGCACCAACCGCGGCATGGGCTATGACACGAAAGACGGCTATGACATGACGAAGCTCTATGCACAGCCCGAAGCCCGTACTTCTCTTGGTAAGACTTCCACCATGGAAGCCGCTGCTGACGCCGATTCCTCCGACTGGTATTATTACAATCCGTTTGAGGACATGATGGACTACGAGGATCTGGACTGGTATGACTACTATCTGGTTCGCGGCTATGCTGTGGTAGAGTGCGGCGGTCTGGGTACCCGTGGTTCCGAGGGCTTTGAGACCTGCGGCTCCGATCTGGAGATTGACGCTTTCAAGTGCGTTATCGAGTGGCTCAGCGGTGAACGCGCTGCGTATACTGACAAGACCAGCAACATTCAGATCCATGCCGACTGGTCCAACGGCAGCGTGGGCATGACCGGCCGTTCCTACGCCGGTACCACCCAGTTCGGCCTGGCCACCACCGGTGTGAAGGGTCTGAAGACCATCGTTCCTGTGGCCGGTATCGCCAGCTGGTATGAGTACACCAACTCCCAGGGCATTTCCACCCGCAGCAGCACGGCCTACACCAACACCCTGGCCGCTTACTGCGCCGGCCGTTACCTGGACAGCGATGCCGCTGTGGCTGCTGCCAAGCGTGCAGGTGTTGAAGATTATGTCAGCAACAATGACTATGCCAGCATCAGCGACAAGTACAGCGATTATCTGGGCGAACTCAGCAACCAACAGACCCGTCTGAACGGCGACTATGCCAGCGAGACTGCAACCAAGGACAGCGATACTTGGGAAATCCGCGACTATACCCTCAATGCCGACAAGATTCAGTGCCCCGCCCTGATCGTCCACGGCATCAACGACTACAACGTCCGCACCAAGGAATTCCAGCTGATGTACAACGCCTTCAAGGAGGCCGGTCAGAATGTGAAGATCCTGCTGCATCAGGACGGCCATCTGACCCCCACCTACCCTGCCGGCAACTATGTGTTTGACATCGGCGATTCCAGCTATGACGAGATCCTGAACCGCTGGTTCAGCCACTACCTGTACGGCGTTGAAAACGGCGCTGAGAACATGGCCGCCGTTACCGCTCAGGACAGCCATGACACCAATGTCTGGAATACCTACGACAGTTGGGAAGCGGCCAAGAACGTGGTATTCAGCATTGACACAGACAGCGAGACGACTACCACTATCAACAGCAATTATGCCGATCTTGGCGTCAACTCTTCCAACTGGCAGAGCAAGTTCACTTCCGGCACCACGCAGGGCAGCGTTATGTATGCCCAGACTGTGACGGCTCCCATGACCGTTAAGGGTTCCATTGCCGTCAGTTTCAGCGCTCTGGCTGACAACATGCCGGATGCCTCCGACACGGATCTGCCCATCGAGGAGCGTGACGCGCTGATGGTCAGCGCCATGCTGGTGGATATCGCGCCCGAAGGCAAGACCTTCCCCGCTTTCAATACCTCCGGCAGCTATGTTCCCAAGACCACGCTGGCCGAGGGCGGCGCTTGGATGGGCGGCGGTCTCCCCAACTATGACCTCAAGGAACTGAATGCCAGCGATGTGACCTATAAGGTCATTTCCCGCGGCTGGATGGATCTCTGCAACCCTGATGCCGGCTTTGATTCCAACACCGCATCCACCAGAGTGGCTCTGGACGGCAAGACCTATCAGAATTACACCATTTACCTCCAGTCCACCGTCTATGAGGTGGAGGCAGGCCATACGCTGGCACTGGTCATCTACGCCCATGAGCCCGGCATGACCAACTACTACACCTACCAGAGAAACGATGCCGGTCAGTGGATCATGGTTGCAAACCCCAACTTCCAAGATTATCAGATCACCATCAAGAATGCAAGCGTTAAGGCTGAGATTCCCGTGAACGAAGCAACTGCTTCTGATATCGCGGCTTCCAAGGCCGATGAGGCCACCTACAGCGTGACCTACACAGCTGAGAATGGTACCGTTACCGGCAGCATTGAAAGCGGCGCTTCTGTCACCGCAGGCACGCAGCTGACCCTCACCGCCACCGCTGACAGCGGCTACAGCTTCGACCACTGGACTGTCAACGGCACAGATGCTGGTAAGGATGCCCAGTTGACCGTTACCATCACGGACGACACGCAGATCGTGGCTGTGTTCGCCAAGAACAGCAGCAGCTCCGGCGGTTCTTCCTCCGGCAGCTCTTCCTCCAGAACCTATTCCGTCACCGTTGAGGACAGCCAGAACGGCACCGTCACCGCGTCTCCCAAGCGGGCTGAAAAGGGCGACACCGTTTCCGTCACCGCTTCCGCCAACAGCGGCTATGCAGTGAGCGGCGTTACGGTCAAGACCGCCGGCGGCGACACCGTCAAGGTGACGGACAATGGCAATGGCAAGTACACCTTCACCATGCCTGCCGCCAATGTCACCGTGACCGCAGCCTTCAGCAAGACCCAGACCACCGCCTCCTTTGCGGACGTTTCCTCCGATTCCTACTGCGCGGACGCCGTGAAGTGGGCTGTGGAGAACGGCGTGACCAACGGCACCACCGTTGCCGCCTTCAGCCCCAACGCTGCCTGCACCCGCGGCCAGATCGTGACCTTCCTGTGGCGTGCAGCCGGTTCTCCCGCGCCCAAGACGACGGTGAACCCCTTCACGGACGTTGCCGCCGACGCATACTACGCCAAGGCTGTGCTGTGGGCCGTGGACACCGGCATCACCAACGGCACCACCGCCACCACCTTCAGCCCCGACGCACCCTGCACCCGCGCACAGGCTGTGACCTTCCTGTTCCGCGGCGCGATTGCCAACGGTCTGGAAGCCGTGACGCTGCAGGAACTGATCTCCGGCTTCAGCGATGCTGCATCCCTGCCCGGCTACGCCGTGTCCGCCATGAACTGGGCGCTGGCCAACGGGATCGTTCAGGGCAACGGCGGAGCGCTGATGCCCAACAACACCTGCACCCGCGGTCAGATCGTGACCTTCCTGTACCGCGCTTCCAAGTAAATCCCGGTCATGAAAAGCAACACCGGCGCTGCCGTTCTCTGCGGCAGCGCCGGTGCTTTTTGCGCGGAAAACAGGCGAAAAAGGCCCCCGCAGTTCAGCCCATAGCTGAACTGCGGGGGCGATGGTTTCGGAACGGCCTGCGGGCGGAATCCCCCGTCAGGGCTGGGCGGGTTCCTCCGGCGCATGGGGCATGGCAATGCTGACGCCGATGCCGTTGACCTCCACGCCGTCGTCAGCGGGGATCAGCAGGTACTTGCGGCCGTCGATGACCCGCGTTTCGATCATGTAGCTGTTCTCCGGGGCGATGGTGATCTTCACCTCCGGGGTGGTGACTTCAAACTTGCGGCTTTCGATGATATTCACCGGGTTCAGCACGGCGTTTTCGCCGTACTGCTTTTCGCAGTTTTCCTTGAAAGCCTCCACCTTCCCGGCGTCCACGCCGCTGTTGGCGAGGATTACGCCTACGTCGGAAACGGTCAGCTCCAGCGGCTCCGGGTCGTGGGTCTCCTTGTGATCCTCAATTCTTGCCCGGATCTGCTCATGGACGGATTGCACCACGTCGTAGCTGCAGTCCTTGTCCAGCGCTTCCGTCAGCGCCGTGTCGAAGATGTTCTTCTGCTCCGCTGCGGACATGGGCGGCTCCACGCGGAACAGGGCGTCGATGACCTCCTGATGCAGCTCCGCCGGGTTCTTGGCGTAGAACAGCAGGTCATAGATGTTGGCGGCCCGGTTGTCGAAAGCGGGGTACAGGAAGC
>ERZ856578.6674-NODE-6674-length-12805-cov-3.046276_pt1 | contig 12805 bp, 6 predicted proteins | sample MGYA00514384_ERZ856578 | MGnify/ENA primary metagenome ERZ856578 (study PRJEB29103, sample SAMN06111958) | human gut metagenome | biome: human gut; feature: ankylosing spondylitis patient; material: healthy_person | host: Homo sapiens | place: China:Hangzhou...
TGCTCTCTTTCAGCATCTTGAAAACTTCAAGACTTGCACCGATGATACCCGGAGCCAATGAGTTGGAGAACAAATACAGCGAATCTCCGCACTTTTCAACGTTTGACCGGTGGCAACGGCTTTGTATAGGTACGGGCTGGAGCTATCAAACTCCTTTTCAATCATCATCGGAGAATGTGAACGCTTGCCAGTAATCTTCCCGTTGGCACTGTCTACTGGAATGTTCAGACCATGACTAAAGCCGACAATCTCTATACTCCCCTCACGATCCTGAACGTCTACGGCTCCTTTAATGTCTGCGCCGCCATCGTCCTTAAGCCACATGTAAGCCGGAATAGGCATTTTACAAACTCCTTTTAGTTGTGATTTTCTTCGTGATGAACCAGTAGCAAACAATCGTTAAGAGCAACTGAAAGCCCACAATCGCCGCCATTGTGAAATTTGAATACGTTTGATCCGGGAATAAAGACTGATAAGGCAGCAAGCGAAATAACGCCCAAAACAGGAAGGTAAACCCGAAGATTTTAGCTAACCGTCGCAGTGTGGAACTGAACCACTCTCTGGGGATGCCAGCTGGACTAACTTTGTGTGTCGCGCCACTGTACGCCGTGGTTATGGCGCTCATGACAGGTACGCTGATTAATGTATTGATTAAGATGCTAAAATAGCCGTCTAACGATTCCCAAACTTCTAAATCAGGTTCACCCAAAATGAAGCGGGTAAACTTGTCGGCGCTCTGGAAATCAAAAAGCCCCGTAATAGAATTAACTAATCCATCATACGGAACCATTTCAGCAACGATCAGCACAACAACAGCGAACAGCACTATCTTGATGAATAAACTAAGGGCATGTTTTGCCATTGGAGATCACCTCAATCGTGCCGTATGCCTGTAGCTTCCTCATGCAAGGAACATCTATTTTTTGGCTTCTCAACAGAGCATTACGCAACATGGCAAAATCAGAATCATGTGGGAGAGTGATACAACCTTCTGATAGTACGCCTGGGTGCAAACGGAAATTGCCACGCTGAACGCTCTCAATCCATGTGTAATCGTCGATCCCCCAATCATCACGCCATAATGCGAACCATTCAGAATGTTTGAACGTTGCACCATTGGCGAAGTGATTATAAATGTCTCTTCCCACTGTGTTTAGCTGTGACTTGAGTCCACCCTGAGGGCGGTCAACAATCCAGTATTTACCCGCTGGTACTGGCCCCTCTTTGGGGATCATTCCACATGCCCCACGATTACGGTAAGCACCATTACCAGAGAAAGCTAAAAACGTGCCTATACCAGGAAACGATAACGGGGAGTAGTACGCATCATTAATTACGAACTTTCCATGTAGAGCCATAGATAACCCTTTTATCTATAATGATTTATTGGCTTATCGTACTCCTACGCAATCGGACATAAGAAGGTTTTCTTCCGAGAGTCCTCTGATTTTCAGACAATAGCCCGTTGGTGGTAAGACAACGTGTAAGGCCGTTAGGCGGTAACATCAGAGGTGAGTCAGGAAGCTAAGTTTATCAAGTTGACCATGTAGCCTCAGGGGCAAGACCGAACCGCTGGCAGAGTGACCTGCTCCCTGATGTTAGTAATGTCTTCATAAGCCACATGAGGACATCCCCATGAAGAGGCGTTTTTCCGACTGGCGTAATTACTGCTGCCTATTATACAGAACTGAAGATAAATACAGCGGTTTTGCGACAGGTAAAATTGGGAAATACGAGGGGGATTCAGGAAATGGGTTTGGGGGATACTGGTAAATCGCTGGCTTGAAAATCAGTCTTATTTTCCTCATCCAGAAATCTATTCATTCGCTAAAGTACCTTAGACGACAAATCCGTCGCATCCAGCCCTTCTTCTCAGATCCCACAAAAATTCATCAAACCTATAGATTAACGATTTACATCACCCTGATTTTGTTATGTGATCCTGTTACAGGCTTTAGTAACGCCCTGCCCAGCCAACCGTAACAGGACTTCATTGATGGAATTTTATCAGGTCGATCCGACGCTTGAGAACTACTGGCGTGGTGTGATCCTCTTTGGAAGGAACGTCGCATCTTACAAATTTGCGCTGGCGTCAGCGTTGTATGAAGTGGATAAGACAGGCAGCGATTTGATTACGCTCGACCAGCTTGCTGTGCCGTTCAGCCGTTATCTTTGCGAGCACCTGAAACATGCGCCAAAACAGATCACCTCCCGCAGTAGTCAATTTTTGGAAACCTGCCTGAAGTTCAACAGAGGTGAAATCACCCACGCCCAGCTCATTGAAGCGACGGTGCGCCTTGGCTTTAACAACGTGATTGATGCCTTTCATTACGTGAACCAGGGCGAGATCGATAAACGTTTTTTCCTTGATGAACGCAAAACCAACAACGGGATCCGCCTGACGCATAACTTCTTTTTACTGGGCGAACGCCTCCAGTATAAAAACCTCGCCTTTGAAACCAATGCCCGCTGGAACCTGGTGGAACAGGCCTGGTCGATGGGGATTTCGCGTAACCTTGTGGGCGTAGAGTTCGACGAAGATAATCAGCTGTTGTTCACAAGGGTGAATAAGCGTCGCGTAGACATCACCAGCTGCCGCGACAGCCTGAATGGTTATCAGAAAGGACGATGTTTTTACTGCTTCAAACCCATTAGCCTGGTACCGGGAGACGCAGAACTGGCGGACGTCGACCACTTTATTCCCTGGGCTGCCCGCCATGAAGTGAGCAATATTAACGGCGTATGGAACTTAGTGCTGGCCTGTCGATGTTGTAACCGTGGCGTTGAAGGCAAATCTGCACGCATTCCCGAGCTCAGGCTCCTGCAGCGGTTACACACCCGCAATGAGTATTTTATTCAGAGCAAACTGCCGTTACATGAGACGATTGTTCTACAGACGGGGCAACGTCCTGAAGCACGAAAAAGCTTTCTTCAGCGCAACTGGCAGGCTGCGCTGGACAAACTTATCCATACCTGGAAACCCAACGCGGAAGGCGAGGCAACGTTTTAATGACTCTTCACTATTATCAGAACCACGCACAGGATTTCTTCGATGGCACGGTCAATGTCGATATGACCCCGCTTTACGAGGCCTTTACCCAGCATCTGCCTCATGGTGCCCGGGTTCTGGATGCGGGTTGCGGTTCAGGCCGGGACGCAAAAGCCTTTCATGAGATGGGTTATGAGGTGGATGCTTTTGATGCCTCTTCCGCGATGGTGGAACTGGCAAGGCAACATACCGGGTTACCCGTGCAGTTGATGACGTTTTCAGAGATCGACGGTAAAGCGCAGTACGATGGGATCTGGTGTTGTGCATCTTTGCTGCATGTCCCCTCTTCTGAGTTGCCTGCGGTGATGCAGAAGCTTGCGGATGCGCTTAAGCCTGGCGGCGTCTGGTATGTGTCCTTTAAGTATGGGAACGGTGAACGCGTGCAGGGTGAAAGACGGTTTACGGATCTGGATGAAGAGGGGTTGCGGATGGGAATAAGTAATATAACAGATGTGGCGATAACTTCGCTTTGGGTTACGAAGGATTATCGGCATGAAAGAAGTGAGAGATGGTTAAATGGGATATTACATAAAAAAAACTCTATTTTTTAGAGTGGCTTTTACTTATCGGTGAAGGACTTATATTGAGATGTTCAGTTGTACACATCTCATCTTCATGCCGACATAAATGGCTATATCACTCTATCCTCAAAAAAGATGTTATCTCAGCTCTAATGAACTTAGAAACTCATAGTCCAAACATTTAGCTCGTTCTCTTTTTTTGACAAGCCATACAAATTTCGTATTTTACTATTGAACCATCACCATAATTGTTATATAGCGTAATAGGTGGTTTTTCAGATATTATATTTACTCATCACTTAAGTGAAATTTGCTTTTACTTAGAAATCATAAATGAAAGCAATGATGATCAAGCAATTAATCAATATTTGATATGTCATATATCAGTAGTGTTCCTCCTGGCCACCTACAAAAATTAGGTATTGCCATACAAACGCTTCGAGGGTACGCTAATCGGTTTTTTAAATTAAACATTCATTAAGTCTTGTCTCGCTTGACTATAAGGAGAATGCTTTGGTTCAATCAGAATGCATTTCATGGACAAAATGTACTTCATGGCTAACAAACTTTCTTAGTCGTAGAGGATTGAGACAACCCGATGGTCGCCCGCTTTATGAATATCAAGCGACGAATGAAGAATATGTGGACTTAACGCAGTTACTTCGAGCGGTTAGCCAAACTACAAATATTGTTGATTATAAAGGCTATGCTTCCTGTTTTGTGTTTTTTTGCTCTGAATGGTACCGCAGAGACTATGAGCGGAATTGTGGGTGGACTTGGGAGCCCATTTACAAAAAGCTAGGTACATCGTTAACGGCGACGGAACTAAGGCATATCGTTCCTAAAGGAATGGAGAATTACTGGATGCGACCAATTCGATTTTATGAATCGGATAGACGTAACTTTCTAGGAACGTTGTTCAGTGAGGGTGGTCTACCTTTTCGTTTACTGAAGGAATCAGATAGTAGTTTTCAAACCGTATTTTCCCGGATCCTTAATCAGTATGAACAAGCTCAGATAGCAGGTTTTTCCATGCTTTCGCTGGTAAGAAACATTATAGAAAGATCTTCGCTTCCAGCTGTTTTTATTGAAGACACATCAGTAGAGCTCATCAGTCATATGGCAGAAAAACTCAGCTCATTGGTACTGATGTATAATCTAAGCGATGACTCTGAACCAGTAGCGCAGCTTGATAAAACTCATCCAAAATGGCGGGATGAATTCCCTATGCCACTTGATGATGAAACAGGCACCCGCTTTCTAAATGGATTGTTACGTACTGCATCTATAGAAACAAAACCCCGTTCACAAAAAAATAAATGTACCGGTTGTCAGTTCTTTTGGACAGAAAAATCGCCGGATCAAATACGTGCGATAGTTTCGTTACCAGATGAACTCTCTTTTCCAATTATTAGTGAACCTTCAACTACACGATTTGAACTTGCTATTTACGAAGGCATTAACGAAGTTGCAAGCCTTGGTGTAGTCTATGCCTCCCTCGAAAATTCGCATGCCAGAATTCGCATCCGTAAAAATGAATCACGATTTGTCAGACATGACCCTTCTGCGAGTTTATCGTTAGTTGCTCGGGCAGGCGGAATGAATGTTGGCGCAATAAAACTGGATGATAGCGAAATCGCCATTGGTGAGGTTCCACTTACTTTTGTTGCTGAAGGAGAACGATGGCTATTACAAGGGCAAGCTTCGTGCAATGTTCGTAACAGCGATGTTCTTATTGTTCTACCTCGAGAAAAGACAACTGTTTCAGGATATGAAACGACTTTGAATACAATTTCAGTCTTAGGCTTCGAAACACTCTCCGTAAAAGGTTGCCATGAATTAATTATTTCTGGAAATGAAATATATCGTATACGCACTGGAAAAGAACAGACTAACCCTGGTGGGGTTGAGTTTTATGGTAAAAGAGTAAATTGGGTATGCAACCCTACTGAAACATTCCTTGGGGTCCCTAAAGTCACCTCGAAAAATCCTGATGTAAAACATATCCAATTTAAACCTTATTTTAATAGTAAATCAATCGAAGAATGCCAGTTACAAGAGATGATGGGATCTCAATTTGTTTCCGTCAGGAATAGTGATAATGAGACTATACTCCGTCGAAAAATTGGAATATTACCGGCAGACTTTAATGTTCAGATTCATGGTGGCGATCAAGCTAATGAAGGTACCATTGTCATCTCAACGCAACATCCCTGCATGTCTGTCTTAAAAAATAAAACATTCGAGATTGCGCGAAAACGCACAGCAGGACGCACCGAGATATTACTCAAAGCCGAAGGCATCCCTCCCGCCTTTATCTCTCTGGAAATTTATCCTAATTTGGGGGCTGACTCAATTGAATTGACTTTGCCTTATCCTGCTAAAGGTTGTTTGGTTTTTGATGCAAATGGAGACCTTCTTGAAAAAAATATCACTTTGCATGATTTACTTGGTTCAAGAGCCTACTTGTTTGGTAAAAATGGTGAACCGACTCGATTTTCACTGGAATTACATCTACGCACTATAAATGGTCAACAGGCATGGCATGAATGGTTTTATACGGCAGGAGAACGCCCTATTGAACTCAATTTATACAGTCTAAGAGAGCATATTGAAAATTTGCTATCTCTTGAGTCAGGAATTGACCAAGTTGTGGATATGCGAATCAGAGGTGCTGGCGTAGCGATGAGCTGGCAGATTCGGCGCTACAAATACAGTTTGCGTTATGATTATGAAAAAGAAGTTCTCACCAGCCAGTCGACAAGCTATCGTGCCGGGCAACTCCCTTCTCCTGTCATCATGTTATTGAGCGAGCCAGAGCGAAAAGCAGTCTCGTTGTCATCGAGGCTAAGTGAGGGTGTACCTGTTGGTGAATATGAACTGAGTTCAATCGTTAGCAAAAACGGGCCTTGGCTAGTAGTCCCAAAGGAAGGTGATGAAATGGCGTTTCGTCCATGCTTCATTCGTGGCGAATCTTCCTTACATGGCGATGAAAGTAGCGTTCGTTCACTTCAGAAAGCCACCCAACTTTTTAATCCCCAGGCAAAAGTGAATACCATAACGCTGGTGCTTGATCAGATGGCTACCGATCCTGCGCACTCCGGTTGGCAGTTTATGCACAGTCTTTATGAACATTTTGGCTATCTTCCGCTGGCTACATTTGAAGTATGGCGAGCACTCGTACAACATCCAAGAGCGCTGGCGATGTCTCTCTTCAAATTTGAAATGTCCGCCGAGTATTTAAACCGCATTGAGAATGAATTCCCTGTTTTTTGGGAGTTCTTCCCTATATTAGAAATTAAATCCGCAGCAGAAACCTTCAAACGATTCCTGTCCCAAAAAGGGGCTCCAGATGAAGTTTTGGTAACACTGCTGAGTAAGATGTATCGACAATTAGGGATCGTATTTCCGACTTATGCCGATGAAGTTGAAAAATGGTTAAGTTATGGGAAATTCCCTCCTCCCATTCCAACATCCTTTGTCCGCGAGTGGTATCAGGAGCTTTTACGCGAACACAGTGAAGCTCGGTGGCCAGAATATGGCTGTAAGCGACTGCATAACTGGATGTCGTCACAAACAGATGTAGTGATAGATATTTATCCCGAGGCTGATTATCGCTATTCAGTTGCCTGGTTACCTGTTTTCGCGGCTGCAGTGGCAAGCGGTAAAACTTCCTTTGAAACTGTGTTTGAACACAAACCTGGCGCCGTATTTTTCCTGAGACAAGTTCGGGACTTCGATTCTCGCTGGTTCAAGGCCATATTCCAGTGCAGCCTTCTGCGTTATATTTCAAAAAATAAAAAGGATTAAAGATGACTACACGCTTTTTTTCGTCGCTTATTGAACAATCGTTGTCTCGCTCAACCGAAGCAACGCTCAGTATTATGGGGATCACAAACCCGAACTTACGCAAGCATCTCGCAGAGCAAATGGGTGCCGATTGTGGGAAATCAGGCTCATTTCTTGCCTCACCAGTATTCCAGCAAATGTTTGGCTGGAAAGAGTCAAATTATACAATGCGCAACCTGACCGAAGGTAAGGCATTACTGAGTAAAGCTGTTGTTGATTCACTAGATGATCATAACAACGGTCGTTACCGTTTTGGTGCAGACTGGAAACCCTTCACTCACCAGCTAGCCAGTTGGAAGGCTTTACTGGAAGATAAACATTCGGTAGTGGTGACAAGTGGTACGGGGTCAGGCAAAACGGAATGTTTTATGGTTCCTGTGCTGGAAGACCTCTACAGAGAATTACATGAAAATGGCAACAACCCACTTGTCGGCGTCAGGGCCCTTTTCCTCTACCCCCTCAATGCCCTAATTAATTCACAGCGGGAGCGCTTGGATGCGTGGACACGTGGATTTGGTACTGGGATCCGTTACTGTCTTTATAATGGCAATACAGAAAATCTTCACGCTTCGGTAAAAAGCGAGCAGGCAAAAAGGCCAAATGAAGTGCTTTCACGCGAAAAGATGCGTGAAGAACCCGCACCAATTCTGGTAACAAACGGCACGATGCTGGAATATATGATGGTCCGCCAGATTGATGCTCCAATTATTCAACAGTCTAAAGCACAAAAATCATTACGCTGGATAGTACTGGATGAAGCGCATACCTATGTCGGATCGCAGGCCGCTGAATTAGCTCTGCAGTTACGCCGCGTGATGACGGCCTTTGGCGTGACGCCAGACGATGTGCGTTTCGTGGCAACCTCTGCAACTATTGCCGGAAGCGATGCCGAAAAACAACTGAAAAAATTCCTCTCTGAATTATCCGGTATACCGCAGGAGCGCATCGATGTACTGGACGGAAGCCGAGTGATTCCGAAACTGGCATCGTGCAAACACGTTTATATTCCTTTAGAAGAAATTGAACAAATCCCTGATACAGACATGAAGGGCGTAAGCCCTGAGCGCTTTGAAGCTCTTACGCATTCACCTGAAGCACATTACTTGCGTGAGATGTTAGTTACTCAGCCGGATCCAATGAAGCTGGATACGATGACGCAGCGGTTGAATACGCTGACCAAGCAGAATTATAGCCAGCAGGAAGTACTTCGCTGGATCGACATCTGCTCTGGTACACAACCTAATCCTAAAGATCCGGCATTCCTGAAGATAAGAGCGCATATTTTCCAGCGCAATACCCAGGGAGTATGGGCTTGTGTTGATATAGAGTGCAGACAAAAGCATGGCACTCCGCTGGAAAAGGGCTGGCCCTTTGGTTATGTGTATGTGAATCAACGGCAAAATTGCGAATGCGGGAGCCCGGTCTACGAACTGGCATTCTGCAATGAATGTAACGAACCGCATCTTCTGGCCCGGGATAAAAATGGCAAACTTGTCCAATGGGAAAATAAAGGTGGCGATGAATTCTCTTTGCAGGATGAGGTGAATGTTGAAAACGACGCTACTGAAGAAAAAGTTGAGAAAGAAAGTAGTTACCGTCCTCCACTTGTTATTGCAGCAGAAAAGACCAGCGAAACAGGTTATATCCTACAGCGACTCGATCGCAAGACTCGTCGTATTGGTGTAGTTAATAATGAAAGTATTGAACTGATTATTAATGATTTTGAACAGGTATGTAGTGCCAGTGGCTGCGGCTACAGAGGCACGAGTGGAAAACAACCTTTCCGCCGCGCATTGTTAGGTGGACCGTTTTACGTCACCAATATTGTGCCAACCGTTCTGGAGTATTGTCAGGACTTTGTCAGCGAAGATGGAAAGGAAGGAGTGGGGCCTGATTCACTGCCAGGTAGAGGCCGCCGTCTCATTACCTTCACCGACAGCCGCCAGGGAACAGCGCGCATGGCGGTACGCATGCAGCAAGAAGCTGAACGCAGTCGCTTACGTGGCAGCGTAGTAGAAATATTGGGCTGGCATCAACGAACACAGACTTCCACCACACCAAATGCCAATACAGATCTGGAAAAGTTAGCAGCATTGGCAAAACAGGCACGCCAACAGGCCGATGAATTTAGAAGCTGGGGATTACCTGAACAAGCGAAGCTGGCAGAAGTACAGGCAGAGCAGCTTGAACAAGCTTTTCAGGCTGCGACCGGAGGTAACGTAGCGACCATTCTCATTTCCCGAACCTGGACAGAAATAGTCAATGAGCTTAGAGAGAAAGCCGATATTAGCGGCCCTATTCTGCAATATAATCACTATCTGAAGCCTGAAATTTTCAACGAAAACGGCGGGCCGCTGAAGCTTTCGGAAATGTTGCTTTTCCGGGAGTTCATGCGTCGTCCTAAACGAACTAACAGCCTGGAAACGCAAGGGCTGGTGCGGGTTGGTTATCAGGGGCTAGAGAAGATTCATAAGATGCCGATGCATTGGCAAGAGCAAGGGCTGACGCTGGATGACTGGAAAGATTTTCTTAAGGTTACTCTGGATCTGTACGTACGTGAAAGCAACTTCACACAACTGGACGATGAGTTAAAAAACTGGATTGGTAGTCGTTTTTCGTCAAAATTCGTCCGTAACCCGGAAACAAAAGATCCTGAAGATAATCAGAACAGACGCTGGCCACAAATTCGTAATGGCAATTTGTCCCATCGTTTGGTGAAGTTATTAATGCTGGGTGCGGGATTAAAAAAAGTAAATACGGCGACGATTGATATTATCAATACTTGGTTAAAAGAAGCATGGAACCAGCTTACCGGGTCACTTGCCGTACTGAAGCCTGATGGTAACCGTTTCTATTTGCCGAAAGAGCATTTGACCTTCTCTTTAATCACGGATGCCTGGATTTGTCCGGTCACCAATAAAATTCTGGACACTGCTTTTAAAGGGTTAACCCCATATCTACCCACTCACATTTCCTTTGAACAACTCACCCAGACGCAATATGACGCATTTGTCGCGCAGAAGGTCACCATGCCAGAGATCTGGAAGGTGGATCGCTCACAAGAAGACTACGCTCCGGGTCTGGCTAAAGTACGTGACTGGGTCAGCAACGAGCCGCTGATCGCACAATTGCGTTCGGAAAATGTCTGGACGGATATCAACGATCGTGTCGTTGAAGGTGGCTTCTACTACCGCACTGCCGAGCACTCTGCCCAGCAGTCTTCAGAACGCCTGCAAAGCTACGAAAAGATGTTCAAGAACGGGCAGCTTAATGTTCTCAACTGTTCCACCACCATGGAAATGGGGGTTGATATCGGTGGCATTACCGCCGTGGTGATGAACAACGTACCGCCGCATCCGGCAAATTATTTACAGCGAGCCGGGCGAGCCGGACGTAGCAAGGAATCGCGCGCGATATCTTACACATTGTGTAAAGGTAACCCGCACGATCAACAGGTATTTGCCAACCCGCTCTGGCCGTTTGAAACGATGATCCCTGCACCGATGGTGGCGATGAACTCAGCCCGGCTGGTGCAACGCCACGTCAATGCGTTATTGCTCTCTGACTTTTTATGTCACGTTATTGGCGAAACGGACAAAGAAAAAACCAGCCTCGACAGCCTCTGGTTTTTCGGTGATGACGAAGATCAATCAAAATGTGAACGCTTTAAAGTCTGGCTTGAACGCCCCGAGCTTGATATTGACGCGGCGCTGGAAAGGCTGGTAAAAGGCACGGCGCTGCATGGCGCCAGCTCCCACAAATTGCGAGAGAAAACAGTTGATGCGATTACTCTTCTGCAACAGAGATGGCTTTCCGTCTATCGCGATCTTGTTGCACAGGAACGCGAATCGCAGCCGCAAACGCCTTATCGCAAGCGCATAGAACTGGAAAAAAAACGACATTGCGGCGAATATCTACTGCGCGATCTGGCGGCCAGAACCTTCCTTCCCGGATACGGCTTCCCAACGGATGTGGTGACGTTTGATAACTTCACAATGGCAGAATATATTCGCGAAAAATCGCAGAAAAGCCGGGATAAAAAAGATCGCGAAGATAACGTGTCGCGTTATAAAGGGCTCCCCTCCCGCAACCTTGGAGTTGCTATCCGTGAATATGCACCAGGTGCAGAAATTATTCTTGATGGTAGGGTCATCCGTTCTGCCGGCGTCTCCCTGCACTGGCACAATATTAATGCCGATACGAATGAAGCGCAGCGTCTGGATTGCGCCTGGCGCTGCCACAAATGCGGGACCATCGGCTATGAAGAGGGAATGAGCAGTTCCGGGGTATTATGCTGTTCCAACAGCACCTGTGGTGAAAAAATCATCATGGATAATCGCCGCCAGGTGCTGCAGCCTGCCGGGTTTGTGACCGATGCGCATGCACCTGTGACAAACAACATTGAAACCATGAAATTTATTCCGGTTGTCCCTGCCTGGGTATTTGTTAAAGCTGAACCCGTACCGCTGCCTAACCCGACAATGGGGTATATGACGTCTGGTGCTGATGGTCATGTTTTCCAACAAAGTCTCGGAGAAGGTGGGCATGGTTACGCGTTATGCCTGAACTGTGGGCGTGCAGAGTCGATGCTGAATGAGAATGATGCACCGAGAAGTATGGAAGCTCACTACCCACCTCGTCCAGGAAAAGCGGACCGCGATAGCCAAAATCAGCGGCTGATTTGCCCCGGTTCGACGGCACTGATGAAAAACGTCACGCTGGGGGCATTAGCACGAACAGATGTATTTGAAATGGTTTTGCGAAAGCCTCAAAACGGTGAATACCTGCCGGATAATACAGAAGAAGGTCGGCTTGTCGCCATGACTCTGGCGGTTGCCCTGCGTCAGGCGCTAGCGGGTGTATTGGGTATTTCTGCTGCAGAACTGGGCTACGCTGTGCGTCCGGTCAGACTGGAAGATGGACAATCGGTGTTAGCCGTTCAACTCTACGATGTGATTAGCGGTGGCGCAGGTTTTGCGTCCAGTGCTCCATTACACATTGAGACCATTCTGCTGGGGATGGTTAAACAGCTGGGCTGCAACCATTGTGATACCGCATGCAGTGAATGTTTGCTCGATTCCCAAACCCGCCACGATCATGACCTGCTGGATCGTAAAGCGGCGCTGACCTGGCTTGGGGATGACTTCAGTTTCTACATTGGTTTGCCAGATGAAGAGACATTCTCGCTACCAGATGCCCGATATTGCCCGGGAGCGATTAGCGATACCCTTCGTCGGGCGATTAACGAGGGAGCTGAAAAACTCACACTGTGGATGAATGGGCCACTCAATGAGTGGGATCTTTATGCTCGTCAATTCCGGGCAGCTATTCAGAACTACCGTGTTAAAGACAATGTTGCTGTCGACCTTATCATTCCTGCTGGCGT